>JAEEGL014009328.1_pt1 | contig 38362 bp, 35 predicted proteins | sample 9134231 | NCBI WGS metagenome assembly JAEEGL01 (sample SAMN16246548, study PRJNA631951) | gut metagenome | biome: gut microbiome; feature: rumen; material: fiber-attached | host: Bos | place: Iran: Karaj | collected 2018-10
AACCTCACCACGGCGCTCATTTGGAATGGTAAGATCGTTACCACTGAGGCACGCGCCAAGGAAGTGCGCCCCATTGCTGAAAAACTGATTACACTTGCTGTGAAAGAATATGACAACACCGTGCAGGTGACCAAGGAAACGCGCAACGACAAGCTTCAGATCGTCCAGGTGGAAAAGACGAACGACCTGCCTTCCAAGCTGCATGCCCGCAGGCAAATCATGTCGTACCTGTATGACTTTCCTGAGTTCAAGTCCAAGAAGGAAAGCAAGTCCGAGTACAATGAGCGCACGAAGGATCGCGCACATGCGGTCGTCGAGAAGCTGTTCCGCGACATCGCGCCCAAGTACAAGGATCGCAACGGCGGCTATACGCGCATCATGAAGCTCGGGCCCCGTCGCGGCGATGCGGCCGAGATGGTCATCATCGAGCTGGTCTAAAGATCAGACTGCGAATCAACGCAGGGCAGGAAACTTGATTTCCTGCCCTGCGCTTTTTTCTATTGCCGTTCGGCCGCCGGAAAAATTTCACGATTCGGCGCGCAGAGAACAGCGAAATCTCGTTTGCTGTGTGGTCCCGCCGCACCTGCGGGCGTAATTGCGTTTTTTGCTTGTAATCGGGCACGGCATATGCTAGAATACTATATATATTACCATGATGCGGCAGTATACCATATATGCGGTATCCTTGCGAGGGAGGTTTGATACGGTTGTAAAAAAAGAGCTGTACTGCACAAACCCTGTATCGGCGCCGACACAATGAAATCCTGATATTATTTATAGTTTTTGTTTTATACCGGCCGATCAGGAAAAGACACGATTCATTGATTTACAGACGCGCATTTCCGGTATCCGTCATGCCGTGCGTCGGCGGACGGCGGAGCGCGGCAAAGGGGCGGCGCATTTTCACGATGCGCACAGGTGGAACACCTATCGGCAAATCCGTACATGTCCGGCATTTCGCGTTTAGACAATGCGCTTTGACCGAACGGGCCCTTTTGGAAAGGGAAACAGATCATGTGACGGATTCTGCACGGCAGAAGCGGCCGCGAAACGTCACATAACAGCTATTATCCTAATTTTTATAAACAAACCGGTGGTGGGGGAATATGACTTATCCTGAAATTTTAAAAGTTGTCAAAGAATTCATATCCGATGAATTGTGCATGCCGGTAGAAGAAATTTCCGACAAAGCGCATTTTATTGACGATCTTGGCGGCGACAGCCTTGCTTCCTTAAGCGTTTTTACAAGGCTTTCCGAGCATTTCGGCGTATTGGTGACCGATGACGACTTTGCTTCGTGTACCTGCGCGGCGGATGCTGCCGAAATGCTGCTCAGAAAGATGCAGGGCGGCACAAAAACAGCTAAACGCCGCATTACGAACTTTGAAGAATCGCGCGAATGGGCGGCGTTCTCCGAGCGCCTGGCCGAAGCAAAGCGATATGGGGATCCGTATTTTGTCGCGCACGATTCACCGCTGAGAGACACCTCGATCGTAAACGGACGCGAGGTCATCAATTACGGCTCCTACAATTATCTGTGCCTTTCGGGCCATCCGCGGACGGTCGCGGCCGCACAGGAAGCTGCGGCAAAATACGGCACGTCAGCAAGCGGCAGCCGTTTGCTGACCGGCGAAAAGACCCTGCATAAGGAGCTGGAAGCGGCGATCGCAAACTGGAAGCACACGGAGGATTCGCTCGTGCTCGTAGGCGGACATTCGACGAACGTTACGTTTGTGGGCAATTTCTGCAACGAGAACGACCTCATTCTCTACGACGTGCTCAGCCACAATTCCATTACGCAGGGCTGCGAGCTCTCTAAGGCCGATACGCGCGGCTTCCCGCACAACGATTATGCGACGCTCGAATCGATACTGCGCGACTGCCGCGATCAGTACGAAAAGGTGCTGATCGTGATCGAAGGCGTATATTCCATGGACGGCGACATCGCGCCGGTTCCGGAGTTCGTGCGGATCAAAAAGGAATACGGTTGTTTCCTGATGGTCGATGAAGCGCATTCTTCCTGCGTGATCGGCGAACATGGCGGCGGCGTGGACGAGTATTTCAACCTCGCGCCCGACGACATCGACGTCAAGATGGGCACGCTCAGCAAGGGCCTCGGCACCTGCGGCGGATATCTGGCCGGTAAGCACTCGCTGATCGAGTTTTTGCGCTACTCTGTCCCGGGCTTCGTGTTTTCCGTGGGGCTTTCGCCCGTGCTGGCTGCGGCGACGCTCGAGGGCATCCGCATGATACAGGAAGACAATACGCCCGTTCTGCGCCTGCACCAGAACATCAAGGACTTTATGGAGATCGCGCACCGCTACGGATTTGATACGGGCATTGCCGAGGGAACGGCTATCGCGCCCGTGATGATCGGTAAGGACAGCGTGGCCTTCGATATTTCCCGCAAGCTCCTCGAAGCGGGTGTGTCCGTGCCGCCTGCGGTATATCCGGCAGTGCCGCGCGATCAGGCGAAGCTGCGCTTCTGCCTGACCAGCGAGCATAAGCGCGAGCAGGCCGAATACACCTTTGAAACGCTCGACCGGCTGATCCGCGAAAACAATTATCCGGTGCCGAGACGCCAGTATTAAAAGACAAAAAGAGGAGAGCTGCCCTTTTGAAGGGCGGCTCTCTTTTTCTGCTTTTATTTGGGAAATTCAGGAACGAAACAGCGCGTTGGGCAGGACGAACTGCTCGTCCATCCTGTTCAATGGGAGCTTGTTCATGCAGAGGCGACCCGCGAGCCGCACCGCGTTTTTGCCGTAGCGTTCACGGATGCGGTCGATCGCGGTTTCGAGGCGGTCGTATTTATCGTACTGCGGTTCGTCCCAGAAAAAGCCGAGCTGCCGCGGCGCGTCGCTGCCGGTCAGACGGACGGCCGCTATAGAGAGCGCACGCACGGGGCGTTGCCAGTCATAGCGCGCCGAAAAGAGCGCAAAGGCCGTATCCGCCAATACGTGCCAGCTTTGCACGGGGCGGGGGAGCGGCGCCTGAAACTGCTGCCAGCTCAGCGCGCTGTCGCGCACGCTGAGCTGCACGCCCAGAGCGGCGGAGCCGCTTTGACGCATCCTGCGCGATATGCTCTGCGCGAGCTCCAATAATACGCGCCGCACCTGCGTGTCGTCCGTGAGATCGGCGGCGCAGGTGACGCCGTGACTCATGCTTTTTGCCGGCGGATGCACGCCGAAGGTGCTCACGGGAGAATCGTCCAGCCCGTTGGCGTATTTCCACAGCGTGATCCCGTTTTTGCCGAACCATTGTGTGAGATATTGCGGCTGCACCCGCGCCAATTCGCCGATGGTCGAAACGCCGTATTTTTCAAGCTGCCGTTCGGTCGATCGGCCGACGAACAGCAGCGCGTTTACGGGCAGCGGCCAGAGCTTGCGCCGGAAATCGGACGCCGTGATGACGGTGACCGCGTCGGGCTTTTTCAGATCGCTCCCCAGCTTCGCGAACACCTTGTTGTAAGATACGCCGACGGATACCGTCAGTCCGATCTCGTCCTTTACGGCTCTGCGGATGCATTCGGCGATCTGCGGCCCACTGCCGAACAGTCGGCGGCTGTTCGTCACGTCCAGCCAGCATTCGTCGATCCCGAAGGGCTCGACCTGATCGGTGTACCGATAATAAATCTGCTGTACCAGCTTCGAGTAATGGATGTATAGGTCAAAATGCGGTTTCACGGCGATGAGATTCGGGCAGCACTGCCGCGCCTGCCAGAGCGCCATGCCGGTTTTGACGCCGGCCTGTTTGGCGGCTTCGCTCTTTGCGAGCACCACGCCGTGCCGCTCTTCCACGCTGCCGGACACCACCACGGGTTTCCCCGCGAACTCCGGATGATGCAGTATTTCCACCGACGCAAAATAACCGTTGAGATCGCTGTGCAGGATCGTGCGTTCCATCAAAATCACCTCAAAACAGAACTTTTGTTCTATAATGAAGTATAGTACACCGGAGGCTTTTTGTCAACGCAAAAACAGAACTTTTGTTTACGGTTAAAAATTAGAAATACTGCTGTAAAGACCGCAAAAATGTGGTATACTTATTTGAATCGCTTCAGGCACAGGAGGCATATACGAGTGATAAGCAGTATGACCGGCTACGGCCGCGGCGCCGCCGCACGGGATGGGCGGGAAATAACGGTGGAGCTCAAGTCCGTGAACCATCGGTATCTGGATCTGAGCATGCGTTTGCCGCGCAGCATCAACTTTCTGGAAGATACGTTCCGTTCCGTGCTGAGCGAACAGCTCGCGCGGGGACACGTGGATATTTATGTGAATTACAGGAACAACCGCAATGACGCGCGCACGGTCGTGATCGACCAGACGTTGCTGGAGGAGTATGTCGTCAGCGCGCGCGAAGCGAATGTAAATCTGGCGCTGCGGGACGATCTGACGCTGTCCAACGTTCTGCGCCTGCCGGATGTAACGAGCATCGTGGAAGCACAGGAGGACCGCGAGGCCGTGACCGCGCTCGCGAAAGAAGCTGCCTATGAGGCCGTGAGTGAGCTCAAGGCCATGCGCGCACAGGAAGGGACGCGTTTGAGCGCGGATCTGACGGCGCGCGTGCAGGTGGTTCTGGATCTGACGGAGCAGATCGCGCAGCGTGCGCCGCTGGTGGTAGAGGAATACCGCCAGAAGCTCAACGAGCGGATCGCCGGCTGGCTGGACGTGGTGGAAGTGGATCGCGCGCGGCTTGCGACGGAGGTCGCTCTGTTTGCGGACAAGGCCAGTATCGACGAGGAAATCGTGCGCCTGCGCAGCCATGTGGCGCAGACGCGGCTGGTTCTTGCCAGTCAGGAACCGGCGGGCCGCCGGCTGGATTTCATCGTGCAGGAGATGAACCGAGAGTTCAACACGATCGGCTCCAAAGCGAACGATGCGGAATTGGTGAATTACGTGCTCGCGGGCAAAGGCGAGATCGAAAAGATCCGTGAGCAGGTACAAAATATTGAGTAAGTGAGGGAAAAGAACATATGTCATCTATTCGTCTGTTGAATATCGGGTTTGGAAACATCGTAGCGGCAAACCGTATCATCGCGATTGTAAGTCCCGAATCAGCGCCTATCAAACGCATTGTACAGGAAGCGCGCGAAGGCGGACGATTGATTAACGCAACCAATGGGAGACGCACGCGCGCCGTGCTGATCACGGACAGCGATCACGTGGTGCTTTCGGCGATACAGCCGGAGACGATCGCACACCGACTGAGCGACGACGAGGAGTGAAATCATGAAGGAGCAAGGGCTTCTGCTTGTCATTTCGGGTCCATCCGGCGTAGGCAAGGGTACGCTGATTCAGATGCTCCTAGAGCGCAATGACAACATCCATATGTCGGTTTCCGCGACGACGCGGGGCAAGCGTCCGGGCGAAATCGAGAGTGTGCACTACTACTTTAAATCGCATGAAGAATTTGAGGAGATGATTGCACAGGACGCGTTTTTAGAGTATATGCGCGTGTTCGGAACGCATTACTACGGCACGCCGGCCGCGCCGGTGGCGCAGAAGCGCGCGCAGGGGATAGATGTGATACTGGAAATCGACGTGCAGGGAGCCATGAAGGTTCGGAAGGTTTGTCCGGATGCGGTGATGATATTCATCGCGCCGCCTACCATCGAAGAACTGCGTTCGCGCCTCATTGGCCGCGGTACCGAGGATGAGGAAACCGTTGAAAGGCGGTTCCGCACGGCGTTCGATGAACTGAAACGGATGCCCGATTACGATTATGTGGTCGTGAACGACACGAGGGAAGACGCGCTCAAGCGGATCGAGGGAATCATCGAAACCGAGAAATGCCGGGTCGCGCGAAATACGGAATGGATAGAGAAACTTTTGGGAGGTATGAAAGCGTATGATGAACAAACCCCCGCTCAATGAGCTGTTGGACAAAGTCGGATGCAGGTATATGCTGGTGACGGCAGTCGCGCAGCGTGCGCGGCAGCTCCTGTCGGAACCGGAGAAATTGGAAAACCGCAAGCCCGTATCGGTGGCGGTCGAAGAATTGTACGAAGGCAAGATCAAAGTGGAGTTCCCCGACAAGAACAACTGAGGTGAAACAAATGGGAAAAACCGTCGTACTGGGCGTGACAGGCTCCATCGCCGCGTACAAGGCGGCTGAAATCACGAGCAGACTGAAAAAAGAGGGGATCGCCGTACGCGTGATCCTCACGGCCGCGGGCGCGCATTTTATCACGCCGCTGACGCTGGAGACGCTGAGCCTTGCGCCGGTGTCCATGGATCAGTTCAGCCGTGAAACGCCTTACGAGGTGGAGCATATCGCGCTTGCGCAGGCGGCGGACGTGTTTTTGGTAGCGCCGGCGACGGCGAATTTTCTCGGCAAAGCCGCCAACGGCATTGCCGACGACCTGCTGACGAGCGTGTTTTTAGCGACGCGCGCGCCGGTGCTCATCGCGCCGGCGATGAACGACAAGATGTACACGCATCCCGCCGTGCAGCAGAATATCGAGGCGCTGCGCGCGCGCGGCTGCAGCTTTATCGAGCCGGGCGTGGGCCTGCTTGCCTGCGGCGACGTGGGTGTGGGCAGGCTTGCCGAGGTGGACGACATCGTGGACGCCGTCCTAAAGACCCTCGGGCAGAAGCGGGATCTTGCGGGCAAACGCATACTGGTGAGCGCGGGGCCAACCTGCGAGCAGATCGATCCTGTGCGTTACATCACCAACCGCTCCAGCGGGAAAATGGGCTATGCGCTTGCAGAGGCGGCGCAGGCGCGCGGCGCGGAGGTGACTCTGGTGAGCGGGCCGGTGCATATCCCCGTACCCGCGGGGGTTACGTGTATCGACGTGCGTTCTTCCGCCGATATGTGTGCGGCGCTGGAAAAGGAGTTTGCGGGCTGCGACGCGCTGATCATGGCGGCTGCGCCGGCGGACTTTACGCCGCAGACGATCGCGGAGCAAAAGATCAAAAAAGCGGGCGCGGAGACGCTGACGCTGACGCTGGGCACGACGACGGATATCCTGAAGCGCCTCGGCACGATGAAAACGCATCAGCGTACCATGGGTTTTGCTGCGGAAACGCAGGATTTGGACCAGAATGCGCGGGGAAAACTCGAAAGCAAAAATCTGGACTTTATCGCCGCCAACGACGTCAGCGCATCTGACCGCGGGTTTGCCGTGGATAAAAACGCAGTCACGCTTTACGCGCGGGACGGGAGCGTACGTCAGAGCGAACACATGTCCAAGCGCGACCTGGCCGACTGGCTGCTGGATGCGCTGGTCACGGTGCTTTGATCACAGACAGAAAACGACATCTCTTTGGGCAGACCGTACAGTCTGCCCAAATTTCAACTGAGGACAAAAGGTGGGTGAACGGTATTTACGCGCAGGTTATCGTGGATATTGCCAACGCCAATGTCGATAAGTGTTTTACCTATGCCGTGCCGGAGGGACTGGACGTACGCCCGGGGCATCGCGTGCTGGCGCCGTTCGGCCGCGCGAACAGGCCCACGGAAGGGTTTGTTCTTTCCGTGTCGGAGACGACGGACGCCGACTGCGACTTAAAGAAGATCGTTCGGGTGATGGAGCCGTATACGGTACTGCTGCCCGACCAGATGGAACTGGCAGGGTGGATACAGAAAAGCTATCATTGCCTGCTGGTGGACGCGCTGCGGCCGATGATCCCGGCGCAGCTTCGCGGCGGACGAGTGAAGGAGAAGATCGTGCGCACGGTGCAGCTTGCGCCGGGACTGGATACGGAAGCGGTAAAGGCAGGACTCCTGCAAAAGAACGGGAAGCCGCGTTCCGCGCGCCAGTACGAGGTGTTTGAGCTGCTTTCGCGCACGCGCGCGGAAATGGCGGTCAGCGATATTATCGCTTTCGTGCCGGGCGCGGGCGCCGCGATCACGGCGCTTCGCAATAAGGGCGTACTGGTGGAAGGCGGACAGGTGACGTTCCGCAGCCCGTTTGCGCAGTCGTATGTGCCGGAAAAGCAGGTATTTTCGCATACGCCCGAACAGGAACGCGCCATCGCCGCGATTGACGAGGGACTCCAGAACGGCGGCAGGACGTATCTATTGCACGGCGTGACGGGAAGCGGGAAAACGGAAGTGTATCTTCAGTGCATCGACAACTGCATTAGGAGCGGCAGGCAGGCGATCGTGCTCGTGCCGGAGATCGCGCTGACGCCGCAGACGGTCGGCCGTTTCCGTTCCTGGTTCGGGGACGAGGTCGCCGTGCTGCACAGCCGCCTGAGCCCGGGCGAAAGGTTCGACGAATGGCGTAGGATCCGCCTCGGGAAAGCGAAGGTCGCCGTAGGCGCGCGCAGTGCGGTCTTTGCACCGTTCGCGCAGTTGGGGCTGATCGTGATAGACGAAGAACATGAACAGACGTACCAGAGCGAGCAGCAGCCGCGTTACCACGCGATCGAGGTCGCGCGCAGACGCTGCGCGCTCTCTGGCGCCACATTGGTGCTGGGCAGCGCCACGCCGTCGCTCGGCACGTATTACCGCGCAAAAGCGGGACAATACCGCCTGCTGGAGCTTGGGGAGCGCGTGGAACGGCGCCCCATGCCGAAGGTGGAGATCGTCGACATGCGCGAGGAGTTCCTGGCGGGGAATAACGGCATTTTCAGCGGGAAACTGCGTCAGGCGCTGGAAGAATGCTTCAGCAGCGGAAAACAGGCCATCCTCTTTATGAACCGGCGCGGGTATTCCACATTTGTGTCCTGCCGCGGCTGCGGCTACGTGATGGATTGTCCCGACTGCGATGTCGCAATGACCTATCATAAGCAGGAAAACGCCGTGAAATGCCATTATTGCGGCAGGGTCATGCGCGTGCCCGCCGTATGCCCGCAGTGCGGCAAGCCGTATATCAAGTATTTCGGCGTCGGCACACAGCAGGTGGAGGAACAGGTGCTCCGGTATTTCCCGGGCGTGCGCGCGCTGCGCATGGATATGGACAGTACGCGCACCAAAAACGCCCACGAGGAGATGCTTGCCGCGTTCGCGCGAGGGGAAGCGCAGGTGCTCATCGGCACGCAAATGGTCGCAAAGGGACTCGATTTTCCCAACGTAACGCTGGTGGGCGTGGTGATGGCAGATACGACCCTGCACATTCCCGATTACCGCAGCGCGGAAAGATCGTTTCAGCTCCTGATGCAGGTATCGGGCCGCGCGGGCCGCGACAAGCACCCGGGCCGCGTGATCATACAGACGTATTCTCCCGGGCATCAGAGCCTGAAATTTGTGCAGACGCACGACTACGCCGGATTCTATTCGTACGAGATCGCGCGCCGGCGCGCCTCGCTGTATCCGCCGTTCGCCCTGTTCGTGCGCGTGCTGTTTTCGTCAGCGGACGCAAAGGTGCTCGGCGAACAGACGGAGAAGTACGAAGCGGGGCTGAAAGAAGCGATCACGGCCGCATTGGGGGAGAAGCACGAAGATGAACTGCTGTACCTGAACGCTGCGCCCGCGCCCATTCGCTGGAAGCAGGGGATGTACCGGTATCAGGTATTGGCGAAGCTTTTACGCACGCGTCATACGGCGGACGCGCTGCGCGCCGTTTACGCTTACGCGGACGCGCACCGCGACGCGGAATTCGTGTCGCTGGAAATCAATCCTTCGGATATGTTTTAGTGCGCAGACCATGACAAACAGGACGGTTTGCAGTATAATCAAATAGAATACATATGGAGGCAATCGCACGATGGCATTACGAGAGATACTGAAGAACGACGAACCCGCGCTGTATAAAAAATGCAGGCCTGTCACGGAGATCAACGATCATATATTGCAGCTGCTTGACGACATGTGGGACACGCTTTATGCGGCGGAAGGCGTAGGCCTTGCGGCTCCGCAGGTGGGCGTGCTGCGCAGGATCTGCGTGATAGACGCGGGCGAAGGACGCGTGGAGATGATCAACCCCGAAGTGCTGGAAACTTCCGGCGAGCAGGGCTCGATGGAGGGCTGCCTGTCGTTTCCCAATCAGGCCAAATATGTAGTGCGTCCGAATTTCGTCAAAGCGCGCGCGCTCAACCGCAAGGGAGAAATGGTCGAATACAAGGCGGAAGGGCTGTTTGCCCGCGCGATCATGCATGAAACGGATCATCTGGACGGCTTGGTGTTCCTGCGCCTTGCGACGAAGCCGCCGGAGGGATTTGACATGTCGGCTTACGAGGAGGACGAATGAAGATCGCCTTTTTAGGCACGCCCGCGTTCGCGGTGCCTTCGCTGGAAATGCTTTTTCAGGCCGGGCACGAGCTGACGGTGTTTACGCAGCCGGACCGGCCGCAGGGACGGCATGCCACGCTCACGCCGCCGCCGGTCAAAGTGTTCGCAGAGGCGCACCGGATACCGGTATTCCAGTTTGAGAAGATTAGAACGCCGGAAGGCGTGGCGCAGCTTCGCGCTTTTGCACCCGACCTCATGGTAACGGCCGCTTTCGGGCAGATTTTGTCGGAGGAGAATCTTTCGATCCCGAGGCACGGATGCATCAACGTGCATGCTTCGCTTCTGCCCAAATACCGCGGCGCGGCGCCCATCCAGTGGGCGATCATCGAGGGAGAGAAGGTGACGGGCGTTACGACCATGCTCACCGATATAGGTCTGGATACGGGGGATATCCTTCTTAAATACGAAACGCCGATCGGCGAAAACGAAACCGCGGGAGAACTTTACGACCGCCTTTCCGTGCTGGGCGCGCAGACGCTTTCGGACACCATAGCGCGGCTGGAGGCGGGGACGCTTTCGCGGCAGAAGCAGGATGAATCGCAGGCGACGAAGTGCGCCATGCTCAAAAAAGAGCATGGGAAGCTGGATTTTTCGTGGCCGGTGCAAAAGATACATGACCGCGTACGGGGCGTAAACCCGTGGCCGGGCGCTTTTGCGCTACTCTCGGGGCAGCCGCTGAAGATCTGGCGCACGCGCATCGTACCGGAAAAAAGCGAGCTAAAAAACGGCACCTGTTTCGGCGACGACAGGCAAGGGCTGTTCGTAGCGGCGCAGGATGGGGTTTTGGAAATACTGGAACTGCAGGCGCCCGGGGGCAAACGCATGGAAGCGAAGACCTACCTGCGCGGCAAAAAACTGGCGGGGGCGCAGCTCATATGAACCTGCGCCGCATCGCATGGGAGGCGCTCCTGAATATCACCGAGCGCGGCGCTTACGCGAATCTGGCGCTCAAGCAGGCCGCTGCGGGGCTCGATTCAGACGACGCGCGGAAGGTGAGCGCTTTCGTGTATACGACGCTGGATCATCTCATGTACATCGATTACATGCTTTCGCATTTCACGAAAGGCCGCGTGCAGCCCGCGATCCGCTGCGTGCTGCGGCTGGGCGCGTGCGAGCTTCTGTTTATGCATACGCCGGCGCATGCCGCCTGTAACGAGAGCGTGGCGCTCGTTAAGGAGATCGGGAAAAGCGCTCTCAAGGGCTATGTCAACGGCGTGCTGCGCGCTTTGGCGCGGCAGATGCATGCGCTGCCCGCGCTGCCCGATGATCCGATCGAGCGCTTGAGTGTGGAATACAGTTGGCCGCAGTGGCTTGTAAAGGAGTGGCTGGCGGCCTATGGAGAGGAAACGACCCGCGCCGTTCTTGCGGCGCCGCCCATATCTATGAGCCTTAGGGCACAGCCGCCGTTTTTCAGGGCGGACCTGGCAAAAGCATTGGAAGAGCGGGGGACCCCGTTTCATTACGGAGAGATGGAGCCTGCGTGCTGTTATCTGGAACGCGGGCTGGATATAACGGCGCTGCCGCTGTTTCAAAACGGAGGCGCGGCCGTGCAGAGCGAAAGCGCGATGCTCGTCTGCCGTGCGATGGCGCTTCGGGACGGCATGCGCGTGCTGGACGCCTGCGCCGCGCCGGGGGGAAAAACGGCGTATATGGCGGCGCTGGCCGACTGCGCGATCACGGCGTGGGAACTGCACGAGCATCGGGTAGAGCTCATGCGTGCAACGCTGGAGAGACTGCATGTGCAGGCGGATATCTTCAGGCAGGATGCGGCCGTATACCTGCCGCAATACCGGGAGGCGTTTGACGCGGTGCTGGTAGACGCGCCGTGTTCGGGGCTTGGTGTGACCGGAAAGCCGGACGTGCGCTACGCAAAAACGCCGGATGCGATGCGGGAACTGGAACGCTTGCAATCGCGCATACTTGCCGCCTGCGCGCAGTACGTCGTGCCCGGCGGTACACTGGTGTACGCGACCTGTACGATGCGCCCGCAGGAAAACGAAGGGCAGATACGGGCGTTTTTACAGGCGAACCCACATTTTTCTTTGGACGATTTACGCCCCTGTTGGCCGGGGAAGCAGCCGCCGGGACTGGAAACGGGCATGGTGCAGCTTTTCCCGCACAGGGACGGTACGGAAGGATTCTTTATTGCGAGGATGCGCCGATGCAATTGATGGACATGACAATCGCAGACCTTGAAACGCTGATGCGGGATATGGGCGAGCCGCGCTTTCGCGCGCGTCAGGTCTACCAGTGGCTCATACGGGGCGTGCGCCCAAAGGACATGAGCAACCTTCCGAAGGCGCTCAGAGAGCGGCTGAATGAACTGCCGTTCGGCGGCGCGGAGATTTACGACAGGCGCGTATCCGAAAAGGACGGAACGATCAAATACCTGTTCGCCTTGGACGACGGGAACATGGTGGAAGGCGTGCTCATGCGCTATAAGTACGGCAATACCCTGTGCCTGTCGACGCAGGTGGGCTGCCGGATGGGCTGCGCGTTCTGCGCGTCCACCCTGGAGGGGCGCGTGCGCGATCTGAGCTCCGGCGAAATGCTGGCGCAGGTCGCCGCGGCGGAACGCGACGCGGCGGACGAAAAGCAAGCAGGGCGCGCGGTCACCAATCTGGTGCTGATGGGAAGCGGCGAGCCGATGGACAATTACGACAATACCGTGCGCTTTCTCAGGCGTGTGAGCGCCGACGAGGGCATGGGGATCAGCGTGCGCAATATTTCGCTTTCGACCTGCGGACTCGTGCCGCAGATGCGGAAGTTTACCCGCGAGGGCATCCGCGTGACGCTTTCCGTGTCCCTGCACGCGCACGACAACGATACGCGCACGCGGCTGATGCCGGTCAACCGGACGTACCCGATCGAAGAGGTGCTTGACGCCGCGCGCGAGTACGCGTCCGTGACCGGACGACGCGTAATATTTGAATACGCCTTGATCGACGGAGTGAATGCTTCGATGGAGGACGCGGCGGCGCTGGCGCGGCGGCTGAGGGGCATTTCCTGTCATGTAAATCTCATTCCGCTCAATGCCGTGCCGGAGCGGGCGCTTAATGGCGCTACCCGCGCACAGGCGGCGGCGTTTGAACAATGGCTGGCACAGAGACACATCTCGGCGACGGTGCGCCGCGAGATGGGAGCGGACATTGAGGGCGCCTGCGGACAGCTCAGGCGCAGAGTGCTTGAACGCGGAAAGGACTAAGGGGGAAAGCTGTGGAATACGCATACGGGTCCAACATAGGACGGCGGGAATGTAATGAGGATAATTTCAGTGTGCCGGCAACGAGCGGCATAGAAGGCCTGTTTGCCGTCGCCGACGGCATGGGCGGACATGCGGGAGGCGAGCGGGCGAGTATGCTGGCGGTGCGGGGCCTGGAAAAGCGATTGCGGGCGGAATCTACTTCGAATCAGCTTCTCGAGGCGGTCAAGGGAATCAATTTGGAGATATACCGTCGCGCGCAGCAGGAAGAGGAGTGCCGCGGGATGGGGACGACGCTGGTGCTCGCTTTGGCGCAGGAAAAGCGCTACAGTGTGCTGAATGTGGGCGACAGCCGCCTTTATCACTATAACGGCACGCTCAGCCAGATCACGCGTGATCACAGTCTGGTGGCGCTCATGCTGGAGCAGGGGTTGATCACTGCGGAACAGGCGGTGCGGCACCCGCATCGGAATATCATTACGCGCGCGTTGGGCACGAATGTGCAGGTGGAAGTGGACGTGTACGAATGCACATGGGAGCCGGGCGATATGCTGCTGCTGTGTACGGACGGGCTGTACGGCAGCGTATCGGACGAGGACATCGCATCGGTGATGCGCATGGATGCGCCCCTGCAGGAGATTTGCGACACGCTGCTTACGAAGGCGTTGGACGCCGGAGCGACCGACAATATCACCGTAGTGATCGTCAGGAACGGGGAGGTGCAGTCGGTTGAATGACCTCAGAGGGAAAATTCTTGCGGACAAATACCGCATTGAAAGCCTGATCGGTTCGGGCGGAATGGCTGACGTCTATAAAGCCGTGCAGCTCAGTACGCAGCGTCCCGTCGCGGTCAAAGTGCTGAAAGAGGAATTTCGGAACAACGCGGAGTTCGTGCGCCGTTTCCAGAGAGAGGCGCAGGCCGTCCTGACGCTCTCGCATGAAAATATCGTGCGCTCGTTCGACGTGGGCGAGGATCAGAACTGTTATTATATTGTATTGGAATACGTTCAGGGCCAGACGCTCAAGGAGATGATCCAGAAAGACGGGCCCATGGACGCAAGGACGGCGATACACCTCGGCGCGCAGGTGCTGGACGCGCTCGCGCACGCGCATGCCCGCGGGATCATCCACCGCGATGTGAAGCCGCAGAACGTCATTGTTACGCGAAAAAACCGTGCGAAGCTCGCGGATTTCGGGATAGCGCGCGACGTGGGTGCGAGCACGATGACGTTTGCAGGGTCCACCGTTTTGGGATCCGTACATTATCTTTCGCCCGAACAGGCCAGCGGCGAGCCGGTGACAGAGGCGTCGGACGTGTATTCGATGGGCATCGTGCTTTACGAGATGGTCACGGGAGAAGTGCCGTTCAAGGGCGAAAACTCCGTGTCGGTCGCCTTAAAGCATCTGCAGGAGGATGTGAAACCGCCTTCGCTGTTGGTGCCGAATCTGCCCCGCGCGCTCAACGACGTTATTGTAAAAGCCACGCGCAGGGATCCACAGGATCGATACGAGAGCGCGAAGCAGATGCGGCATGACCTGCTGCGCGTTCTGAAAGAGCCGCAGGGCACGTTCGTACAGCTGACGCGCAAGAAACCCGCGCGCAAGAATAAGGATAACGGCCGAACCCGCAATCGCCGCGTGATCGCGCGCATCGCGATAGCGGTAGCGGCGATAGTGGCTTTTATCGTGGCGATCTTTTTGGTCAGCCGTTCGGCGATCGATACGATGCACGCATCCAGCAATACCGAGTATGTGCCAAAGCTGACCGAAAAGACATTGGAGGAAGCGCAGGAAACAGCGCGCTTACGGGGCTACACGATCGATGTGACGTCGTGGGAAGCCGATCCGGAAGTGGCGGCGGGCGTGGTGCTGTATCAGGATCCTGCGCCCGGCAGCCTCGCGGCTTCCGGCAGCGCGATCCGGCTGACGGTCAGTTCGGGCATGGAAGCGCCGACGGTACCCAACCTTTACGGCATGACGCTGGCCGGCGCGATGGAACGGCTGCATGAGCTGGGACTGTCGGTAGGCGCGGTGGAATATCAGATATCTTCCGAACCGGTGGGAACGGTCATCAAACAGGACCCCGTCGAGGGAACGGAGGTCGTGCTCGGAGACGAAGTGCGCATATTCCTCAGCGGCGAGCCGGACGAAGGCGTGGAAATGCCGGAAATCACGCAAAAATCGCTGGTCGACGTGCTGGCCATACTGTCCGAACGCGGCTTTGACAACATCCGCGTGCGCCTCGATCAGGAGGAAAGGAAGGACGGGACCGAACAGAATACCGTCCTGACGCAGCTGCCCGCCACGGGCGAACGCGTGCGCAGCGACACCGTTGTGGAGCTTACGGTCTACAACACCGCTTCGCGTCCGTATATGGCGGATGTGGCGTTCAATGTGGATATTGCGCATGCGGATACGCCCGTCATGGTGACTCTGGTACGGGAGATCAACGGCGTGCAGTACGAGATCGTGCTCTACGAAACGATGCTCGCTGCGGGCCAGCAGAGGCCGGTGTCCTTTACGGCGCAGTCTTCCATGCCGGGGCAGGAAGAACTGGTGCTTTACGTCGACGGCGAGAGGGTAAACAGCACGACGATGAACTTTGTGTTCCGGGGCTGAAAAGCATGGAAGAAGGCGTATTGCTGAAGGGGATAGGCGGCTTCTATACGGTGCAGCAGCGGGACGGTACGCTGATTGAATGCAAGGCGCGCGGCAGGTTCCGCCGTGAAGGCGTCACGCCGCTGCCGGGAGATTATGTGTCGTTCGCGCGGCAGAAAGAGGGACTGGCGCTGCTGAAGGAGATCCATCCGCGGAAAAACGTGCTCGTGCGTCCCGCGGTCGCGAACGTCGATCAGCTGGTGATCGTCGTTGCAGCCGTCGCGCCGAAACCCGATCTGCTGCTGGTAGATAAGCTTTTGGTGCAGGCGGCAAGACAGGACATCGAAACGCTGCTGGTCGTCAACAAGTGCGACGCTGCCGTGCCGCAGCTCCTGAATGCGCTGGCGGACGACTATCGATACTGCTGTGAACTGGTGCAGACGTCTGCGGCGACGGGAGTCGGTATGGACAAGCTCCGTGGCAGGCTTGCGGGGCGCATATCGTGTTTTGCGGGTCAGTCAGCGGTGGGGAAGTCGTCCCTGCTCAACGCGCTGCTGCCGGGGCTCGATCTGCCGGTGGGCGGTCTGTCGCGGAAAACGGAGCGCGGCCGGCACACCACGCGCCACGCGCAGCTCTGGCCGTTTGAAGGCGGCGCGATCGTGGATACGCCCGGGTTTTCACTGCTCGACTTTGAACAGCAGCCCCTGACCCAACAGGAATTGGACTCCTGTTATCCCGAGTTCGGCGACGCGCCTTCCCGATGCCGGTTCGTAGGATGTTCGCATCGCAGCGAGCCGGACTGCGCCGTGAAACAGCTTCTGGAAGAGGGAAAGATTTCTCGGGAACGTTATGCGAGATACGTTATCCTGGCGGAACAATTTATAGAAATGAGGAAGCATCAGTATGATTAAAATCGCACCATCTATTCTGTCGGCGGATTTTGCGTTTATGGGCGAAGCGGTGAAAAACCTGAACCAATGGGGCGCGGACTGGGTGCATTTTGACGTAATGGACGGTCATTTCGTGCCGAATATCACGTTTGGCCCCGCGATGTGCAAGGCCATCCGACCGTTGACAGAGCTGCCTTTAGACGTCCACCTGATGGTCGAAAGACCGGCCGACTGGATCGAACCCTTTGCCGCTGCCGGCGCAGATATCCTTACTGTGCACGTCGAGGCGGATCGGCACATCCACCGCACCCTGCAGAGAATTAAAGCGGCGGGCCTCAAGGCCGGCGCGGTGCTCAATCCCGCGACTTCGCTCGATACGGTGGAGTATGTGCTGGACGAGTGCGACCTCGTGCTGCTGATGAGCGTGAACCCGGGCGCGGGCGGTCAGAAGTTCATTCCCATCGTGACGGAGAAAATCCGCGCGCTCAGGAAAATGATCGATGAAAGGCGTTTGCAGGTCGACATCGAAGTAGACGGAGGCGTGAACCCCGAGACCGCGAAACGGTGTATTGAGGCCGGCGCGAACATACTCGTTGCGGGGAACAGCGTGTTTACCGCTGCCGACCCGAAAGCGATGATCGAAAAGCTCAAGGGCTGAAAACGAAAGAATAAAACGAAAGAAAAATAAAGGCATGCTGCACCGAAACATCGGTACGGCATGCCTTTTTTTCTTTTTCGGCAATATCCGTCAGAAATCCCCGCGGATGAGCTTTTTCATCAGCATCGGCCCTTCCGGCAAAAACAGTCCGCTTTCCTTTGCGAGAGCTTCTGTGTAGCGTGCAGCCGAAGGGCCGCTGTCGCGTTCGCTGCTGTAAAGAACAAACGGCACGGGATCGGCCGTATGTGTGCGCAGCGCCACGGGAGTGGGATGGTCGGGCGCCAGCAGGACGGAGAAGGCTTCGCCGTCTTTCTTCAGCTCGTCCATCAACAAGCCGAGGATCTGTTCGTCGATCGCTTCGATCGCCGCGATCTTCGCCTGCGCGTCGCCGTGATGACCGCATTCGTCCGGCGCTTCGACATGGATGTACACGAGATCGCACCCGTCGCGTAGGAGCTGCAGCGCGGCCTGCCCTTTTCCGGCGTAATTGGTGACCATGCCGCCGGTCGCGCCCTCCACGGGAATGGTGCGAAGTCCGGCGCAGATACCGAGTCCCTTAATGAGATCGACCGCGCAAACCACACCGCCGCGCACGCCGTAAAGGTGTTCGAGCGTGTCGAGCTGCGGACGCGTGCCTTCGCCCCAGAACCAGCAGGAGTTTGCCGGCCTTTTGCCAGCGGCGACGCGCTTTTGGTTTACGGGGTGGTCCTTAAGAAGCTCGTATGAGCGGCGCATCAGCGTGCTCAGACGCTCGCCGTAACGTCCCGTGGGCAGATGCCCGCGTATGGGCTGGCCGGATATGTCATGCGGCGGCGTCAGATCAGTGCCTGTCTGCGCATGAGAGAGGACGAGGCAATGCCGGTAGCTGATCCCACAGCGGAGCATGAGGTCGTCCGCCTGAAATTCCTTGGCGAGGAACTCGATCAGCTCGCGCGATTCCTCTGTGCTGATTTCGCCCGAGGAATAATCCACCATGGTTTTATCTTCGTAGACGGGCTCATCCGAAAGCGTGACCAGATTGCAGCGGAGCGCCACATCGTCTTTTTTCAGGTCGATTCCCATGCTTACCGCTTCCAGCGGCGAACGGCCCGTATAATACCGTTCCGGCGCATAACCCATTACAGAGAGGTTTGCGGTATCTGATCCCGGCGGCATACCCGTGGGAATGGTCTGTACCATGCCGACGGCGCCGTGCTGCGCGAGAAAATCCATATGCGGTTTGTGCGCCGCGTCCAAGGGCGTCCTGCCGCCCAGAGCCGGTATCGGGTAGTCTGCCATGCCGTCGCCCAGCATGATGATGTACTTCATTTACGTCCTCCTGTAAGCATTTGTGTAACGGTCGCCTGCATGTTTTCAGGCGCAATGACATCGGTAAAACGTTCCTGCTTGTCTTTGAGCGCCGCAAGGCGGGAAGGCACCTCTAGTCCCGTGTCGGCGCTGAGCGCGTCGAGAAGCGCAAAATCGCCGCCCTCGGCCGCCTTGCCGATCGCGGGCAGGACGCTTGCACAGAATTTGAAGGGGCTTGCGGTCGACGCGATGACCGTCGGCGTCACATCGCCGGTCCGGGCGGCGTAGTCGCGGTATACTTTTACGGCCACGGCAGTGTGCGTGTCGCATAAATACCCCGTGCGCGCGAATACGTCGCGTATGGTTTCTGCCGTCTGCACGTCGTCCGCGCTGCCGCAGGAAAACTCCTCCTGCAGACGGGCGAGAACGTCCGGCCCGACGGTGTATTTGCCTTCCGCGCTTAAGGCCTGCATCAGTTCGCGAAGCTTTTCGTCATTGCATCCGTGCAGCAGATACAGGAGCCTTTCGAGGTTGGACGAGATCAGGATGTCCATTGACGGCGAACTCGTCAGATAAAACGGGCGGTTGCGGTCGTATGTGCCGGTGGTGAAAAAGTCCGTCAGCACGCGGTTGCGGTTGGAGGCGCAGATGAGCCGTTTGACCGGAAGGCCGCAGTGCTTCGCGTAATATGCCGCGAGGATATTCCCAAAGTTGCCTGTAGGCACTGTAATGTTGATCGCATCGCCCAGACGGATCGCGCCGCTGTTTATAAGGTCGCAGTATGCGGAGAAATAGTAAGCGATCTGCGGCACGAGGCGGCCCCAGTTGATCGAATTGGCGCTTGAAAGGAGGAATCCTTCTTTCGCCAGCGCCGCCGCGTACGCCTGATCGGTGAATATCTTTTTCACGCCGTTCTGCGCGTCGTCGAAGTTCCCCTTGACCGCCGCCACGAACACGTTTTTTCCGTCCTGCGTGACCATTTGGCGGCGCTGCATGCTGCTCGTGCCGCCGTCCGGAAAGAATACGCAGATCTTCGTGCCGGGAACGTCCTTAAACCCTTCGAGCGCGGCTTTTCCCGTGTCGCCCGACGTGGCGACGAGTATCACCACGGTCTTGTCCACGCCGTTTTTGCGGAGCGACGCGGTGAGCAGATAGGGAAGGATCTGCAGCGCGAAGTCCTTAAAAGCGCAGGTGGGGCCGTGGAACAGCTCCAATATGTGCGCATTGCCTTCGAGAGAGACGACCGGCGCCGTTCCCTTGGCGTCAAAGCGCTCCGGCCCGTAGGCGAGGCGCGCGTAGTTTTCCAGTTCCTCTTTTGTAAAATCCGTCAGGAAGCGGGCGAGAATATCGCTTGCGCGTCCCGCGTAGTCGAGTTTCGCGAGAGCGGAGATCTCCTCCAGTGTGACGAAGGGGATGCTTTCCGGTAAAAACAGCCCGCCGTCGGGCGCAAGGCCTGCAATGATAGCCTGTGCCGAAGTAACGGCGTGGGCGGAATTTCGTGTGCTGATATATTTCATGGCGTGTGCCCCTTTCAAATATGCTTTTATTCTAGCACATAGAATGTACATTCACAATGAATATTGGCTACATAAATACCGTCCAAGCCTCATAAATTGTTACAAAAGAGGGGGTAACGATTTATGCGGAACATGCAGGCCGAGCCGTTTACCGGCCATGATTATATCGAGGAACGGGTTCGTCAGGTGGCGCAGTATATTGTGGAAAACGGCTGTACGGTACGCGATGCGGCCAAAGCGTTTCGGATATCCAAAAGCACCGTGCATAAGGACGTGTCGTGGCGTTTAAGGGACATCGATCCGCGTTTGGCAGCGCAGGTGCGCCGCGTGCTGGACGTCAACAAAGCCGAACGGCATATCCGCGGCGGCATGGCGACCCACCGGAAATATCGCGGTTAATCCAGTAGCCGCGCGCAAACGGCGGCCGCATAGACCCGATTCGCGCCGGCTCGTTTCAGCGTCTGCGCGCAGGCCGAAAGCGTTGTGCCGGTGGTCATGACGTCGTCGATCAGCAGAATCGATTTTCCGGCCGGACGGCCTCCCGCGCGAAAGGCACCCCGTATATTTTTGCGTCGCTGTGTGCGGCTTAGGTTTGTCTGTGTCGGCGTGTTTTTGACGCGTACGAGCAGTTCCGGCGTCATCGGTATCCCGTACTTTTTCGCCAGTGCCGCGCCGAGGACCGCCGATTGGTTGTAGCCGCGGCTGTGTTCGCGCCGCTTGTGCAGCGGTACCGGAACGATGCAGTCGATCTGCCAGAACTCGGGTAGGGTGATCTGATCCGCAAACCACGGCGCGAGATAAAGCCCGCCGTCGTATTTGAGGCGGTGGATCATTTCACGGACGCTTCCCTCAAAGGAAAACGCGGCGTACAAGCCGTCGAGCGGCTGCGCCGCCTGCAGCGGAGCACATCGCACCAGCGTTTTTTTGCAACCCTCGCACAGGCCGCCCGATTCGGGCGGGATATCCCGTCCGCATGCGTGGCAGACGAGGCCCGGCGGATAGAGGAGATTTAGGAGCTTTTCCCGGATCATGAGAACATCTCCCGAAACTGTATGAGCTGTTCGTAAAGGCCGCAGAAGCGCTTGCGCGTCTGCGTGTTCTCGATCATCTGCATGATGTTCTGCCGCCTGCCCACGATGCGCACCTGCATCCGCGCGCGCGTGACGGCGGTGTAAAGGAGATTGCGCGTCATCAGAAGCGGCGGGCCGTTCACGAGCGGCAGAAGCACGATCGGGAACTCGCTGCCCTGACTCTTGTGGATGGACATGCAGTACGCAAGGTCCAGTTCCTCCAGCTGCGTAAAATCGTATGTGGCCAGCCGCCCGTCGTCGAAAAGCACCTGCATGCTTTGTTCGCGCAGATCCAGCCGGTATATTGTGCCGATGTCGCCGTTGAAGACGCCTGTGCCGTTTTCGATCGCCGTGTGCTTCAACGCGCGTATCCACTCCTGCTTGTAGTCGTTCTTGACCTGCATGACCTTGTCGCCTTCGCGGAATATCGTTTCGCCGAAAAGCCGCTCGGGCTTGTCGGGCGCCGGCGGATTGAGCGCCGCCTGCAGGCGTGCGTTGAGGTTCCTGACGCCCAGAGTGCCTTTTTTCATCGGCGCCAGCACCTGTATATCACAGAACGGGTCGGCGCGAAGATTCCTGTCCGTGCACAGCGCCACGATCCGTTCGAGCACGCGCTCCGGATCGTTGATCTCTTCAAATATGAAATCCGCGTCGGGATCGTCGAGTATGGGCTGCGCGCCCTCGTTGATACGGTGCGCATTGGTGACGATCAGACTCTGCTGCGCCTGACGGAAGATCTCCGTCAGCCGAACGACGGGTATAGTGCCGCTTTTGATGATGTCGTGCAGGACGTTGCCCGCGCCTACGGGCGGAAGCTGATCCGCGTCGCCCACCATCACCAGCCGCGTGCCGGCCGGCAGCGCGCTTAGGAGCGCGTGCATCAGGGGCAGGTCGATCATGCTGATTTCATCCACCACGACCATGTCGTAAAGGAGGGGATTGTCCGCGTTGCGGGCGAAGGATTCTTCGCTGACGCCGTATTCGAGCAGCCGGTGTATCGTGAATGCCGGCTGTCCGGTGGCCTCTTCCATGCGCTTTGCCGCGCGGCCCGTGGGCGCGCACAGCGCGAGATCCAGTCCCGCGCGGCTGAGCGCGTGCACGATGAAGCGGATGATCGTCGTCTTTCCCGTGCCGGGGCCGCCGGTGATGACCATCACGTTTTCTTCCAGCGCGCGGAGGATGGCGCTGCGCTGCTGCGGCGCCAGTTTTAGATTCAGCTCTTTTTCCCAGTAGCCGAGCTGCGCGAGGATGAGACCCGTGTCCGGCGCGGGCTGGCTTTGTATTTCCAGCAGCCGCCGCGCGCAGTCGCGCTCCATTTGATACAGGTACGGCAGATACACTGCGTCCGTGTCTTCGACCATGCGGTATACGACGGCGCCGCGGATGATGAGATCGTCCAGCGCTTCCTCGATGAGCGGTTCGGCGACCTCCAATATGTCGCCCGCCGTGCGGATGAGAAGCTCCCGCGGGACGAAGGTGTGCCCATCCTGCCGCGCGCGGCGCAGGATGTACGACAGACCCGCCTGCATGCGCGCGCGCGAATCGTGCTCGATGCCTACGGATTTTGCGATGCGGTCCGCCGTCTTGAAGTCGACGCCGTCGACGTCTTCGATCAGGCTGTACGGGTTCTCCTGTATGCGCACGGTGCATTGCGGCCCGTATATCTGATAGAATTTAAGCGCAAAATGCAGGGAAATCCCGTAAGCCTGCAGCGCCATGACCGCTTCGCGGGAAGCGCGCTGGGCAAAAAAAGACGCGGCGATAGACGCTGCCTTAGCCTGCCCTATGCCGCTGATTTCTTTCAGGCGCTCCGGATGGTTTTCCAGCACGTCCAATGTATCCATACCGAAAGCCGCAACGATGCGCTTTGCAGTCGATTCCCCGACGCCCTTGATGAGACCGCTTCCCAGATAGTTTTCCAGCGCGTCGAGCGTTGCGGGCGCGAGCACCTCGCACGACACGGCTTTGAACTGCAGCCCGTACCTCGGGTGCTGCGTGTAACCGCCCGTGAGGCGTACCCTTTCGCCGGGACTGCATTGCGGCAGCACGCCTACGGCCGTGATCTCTTCGCCCGTTTCGTCGTTGAGCTCCATGACCGTCCAGCCGTTGGACGCGTTGCGGAATATGATACGCCGGATGACGCCCGATAGTTCTTCCATAATACTCACCATATTCATTATATCATGCAATTCGCGTTTTGTACGCGCCATATATGCGCTGACATTTGTCGAGAATGGGGATCTGCTCTAAGCAAAACTTTTGTGTCCGGCGTTTTTGTGTGCCCGGCGAATTGGCGGCAATCTTGATATTTTCGCATGCAGACCGGATAAATCCTGTTTTGCCGGTGTAAAAAAGTATTATTTTACAAAATAACAGTTGCATATTTGCTATGGTTGAGATACAATATGTTGTATCAAACAGTAATTCAATTAACAATATATTGTATCGCCGCGGAACGAGGGAAGTGAGGCATGAGCCCTGTGCAACCAGTTGCCGCAAGGAGCTTATCTTCGGCACGATGCCGCTGGAGCAGCCGCTTCGGGAAGACGCCGCAGATGTGTGCTCCGAGCAGCAAGCCCCGACGGCGGCGGTATCGCGTCACGGAGGATGACAAAGTCGGCAGGCGTTTTCTTTGCCAGACTCCCGAATTCGAATGCTTTAGGAGGTTTTTATGTACACGCAGATCAAAAAACGCGACGGATCGTTGGTCCCCTTTGACAGCCTGAAAATTTTGGAAGCCATTCGTAAAGCGAGCGACGCTACGCCGGAGCAGACCATACCGGCGCGCGAGCTGGCGATATTGACGAACCGCGTGTTGGCGAAACTGCCCGATGAAGCTGTGCCCGATGTAGAGCACGTACAGGACCAGGTCGAGCAGACGCTTGTGGAAGCCGGATACTTCCATATCGCAAAGGCTTACATCCTCTATCGCGCAGAGCACACGAAAGTACGCCAGAGCAAAGAAGATCTGATGAACATTTATCGCGAGCTGACGTTTTCGGACGCGCGGGATGCGGACCTGAAGCGCGAGAACGCGAACATCGACGCCGATACCGCCATGGGAACCATGCTGAAGTACGGTTCGGAAGGTTCGAACTATTTTGTGAACAACTACATCCTGCCGAAGGATATCGCGGGCGCGCATGTCAACGGCGACATCCATATCCACGACAAAGATTTTTACATGCTCACGGAAACCTGCTGCCAGATCGATCTTATGAAGCTTTTTGAAGGCGGTTTTTCGACGGGGCACGGATATCTGCGCGAACCCAACAGCATTGCGAGCTACAGCGCGCTGGCGTGCATCGCCATACAAGCGAATCAGAACGAGATGCACGGCGGTCAGTCGGTGCCGAACTTTGATTTCTGCATGGCGCAGGGCGTGAGGAAGACGTACCAGAAAGAGTTCAGGGACGCGCTGGAGCAGTACCGTGCGCTGGGCGGCCCGGAAGAAGAGGCGGAAGCATACGCCGACAAGCGTGCGTGGGAACGGACGGATCGCGCGACGTATCAGGCCATGGAAGCTCTGATCCACAACCTCAACACCATGAACTCCCGTGCGGGCGCGCAGGTGCCGTTCAGCTCCCTGAACTACGGCACGGACACCTCTAAAGAGGGACGCATGGTGATCAAAAACCTGCTTGCCGCCACGCAGGCGGGTCTGGGAAACGGTGAAACACCGATATTCCCCGTGCAGATTTTCAAAGTGAAAGAGGGCGTCAACTTCAATCCGGAAGACCCGAATTACGATCTCTTTAAGCAGGCCATCGCGACGTCCGCCAGCCGGCTGTTCCCGAATTTCAGCTTCCTGGACGCGCCCTTCAACCTCCAATACTACCGCCCGGGCGATCACGACACCGAAGTCGCGTACATGGGCTGCCGCACGCGTGTGATCGGCAACGCGCACGATCCGCAGCGCCAGACGACGTCCGGACGCGGCAATCTGAGCTTCACGTCGATCAACCTGCCGCGCATCGGCATTTTGTCCGGCGGCGACGAAGAAAAATTCTTCAGCCTGCTCGACGCGCGCATGGAGCTGGTCTTCCGGCAGCTGCTGCATCGCTTTGAAATCCAGTGCCGCAGGAAACGCTCGAATTATCCGTTCCTGATGGGACAGGGCGTGTGGATGGATTCGGAGAAGCTCGCGCCGGATGAGAGCATCCGGGAGGTGCTCAAACACGGCACGCTGAGCGTCGGCTTTATCGGCCTCGCCGAAGCGCTGGTCGCGCTCAGGGGCGAGCATCACGGACAGAGCGTGGAAAGCCAGCAGCTCGGTCTGAAGATCATTTCGCATATGCGTGCGCGCACGGACGCGAAGTCGCAGGAAACGGGCTTGAACTTTACTCTGCTCGCAACGCCCGCCGAGGGCCTGAGCGGCCGCTTCGTGCGTATCGACAAGCAGGTTTACGGCGTGATCCCGGGCGTGACCGATCGCGAGTATTACACGAACTCCTTCCATGTTCCCGTGTACTATCCGATCACCGCCTTTAAGAAGATCGCCATTGAAGCGCCCTATCACGCGCTGACCAACGCGGGACATATCAGCTACATCGAATTGGACGGCGACGCGAGCAAAAACCTTCCGGCTTTTGAAGCGGTCATCCGTTACATGCAGCAGATGGGCATCGGATACGGCTCGATCAATCATCCAGTGGACCGCGATCCGGTGTGCGGCTACACGGGCGTGATCGACAACGTCTGCCCGCGCTGCGGTCGTTCGGAAGAAGAGGGCGGGGAGAAGTTTGAGCGAATCCGCCGCATCACCGGCTACCTGGTAGGCACGCTGGATCGGTTCAACGACGCGAAGCAGGCGGAGGTGAGGGACCGTGTCAAGCACGGAATTGCGCGTTAACGCAATTATCCCCGAATCGATCGTCGACGGGCCGGGCATCCGCTACGTGGTGTTTGTACAGGGCTGTCCGCACGCCTGCAAGGGCTGCCACAACCCGCAGACCCACGACTTTGACGGAGGGCATATGGTCGGCGAAGAGGAGATCATGGCGGAGTTCGCGGAAAATCCTCTGCTGGCGGGCATCACGTTTTCGGGCGGCGAACCGTTCTGCCAGCCCGGAGCCTGCGCGCAAATCGCGAAGAAGGTACATCAGATGGGACGCGACGTCGTCGTGTATACCGGTTTTACGCTGGAAGAGCTGCTCGCTATGCAGGACGCAGGCGTTACGGCGCTGCTAAATGAGACGGATCTTCTGATTGACGGACCGTTCATACTCGAAGAACGCGATCTCACGCTGACGTTTCGCGGAAGCCGCAATCAGCGCCTGATCGACCTTCGCGCAGAAAGAAAGAATATGAAGACAGCCGGTTGAAAGCTTCAACCGGCTTTTTTGCGGTCAAGCCGACGCTTATTTGAAAAGGCGCAGCATATAGAATTTGTAATACCATAAGCGGAAAACTTGGGAGTATTTGATTTGCGCAAGGGTGCGCATTAGGGTATAATAAATAAAAATGGCCTGATTTCTTTTCATTCCAAATCAAATAAGGAGACGAACCGTATGAATAAGCAAGATCACGAATCGATCGCAGCTATCCGTATCATTGCGGCGGAAGCAATCCAAAAAGCGAACAGCGGCCATCCGGGCACGCCTATCGGCGCAGCGCCCATGGCATACGCACTGTGGATGCAGATGAAACACAACCCGGCCAATCCCCAATGGCCCGCACGCGACCGGTTCGTGCTTTCGGCCGGACATGCTTCGATGCTGGAATACGCCTTGCTGTATTTCTTTGGCTATGACATTGAAATGAAGGACATCGAACGGTTCCGTCAGTTTGGCAGCCGCACGCCGGGGCATCCGGAGTTCGGCGAAACGCCGGGCGTGGAAACCTCCAGCGGCCCGCTCGGGCAGGGCATTGCTACGGCCGTGGGCATGGCGATGGCCGAAGCGCACATGGCGGCGAAGTTCAATCGCCCCGGATACCCGATCGTGGACAACTACACCTATGTGCTCATGGGCGACGGGTGCATGATGGAAGGCGTCGCGTCCGAGGCGGCGTCGCTCGCCGGTACGCTGGGGCTCGGAAAACTGATCGTCCTGTATGACCGGAACAAGATCACGATCGAGGGCAGCACGGACATAGCGATGTGCGAGGATGTGGGCGCGAGGTTTGCGGCTTACGGCTGGCAGGTACAGGATATCGCCGACGGCGAGGATATCGACGCCATCGACGACGCGCTCCAAATCGCCAAGGCGGAAACCAAAAAACCGTCGCTCATCATCGTGCACACGAAAATCGCGCACGGCACCGCGAAAGAGGGCTTGCCCAGCGCACACGGCGAACCGCTGGGCGCGGAAAACATCGCGGCTATGAAGGAGAGCGTCAACTGGGAAGGGAAGTATCCGTTCGACGTACCGACGGACGTCTATCGCCATTTCGGGACGGTAATGCCCGTGCTTGCCAACTATGAACGCAAATGGAACGAATTGTTTGAAAAATACCGCGCCGAATATCCGGAACTGGCTGCGCAGTGGGATGCGTGGCATGCGCGCGAAATGCAGATCGACTTGGTCAACGACGAAGCGTTCTGGAAGTTCGACGGGAAGATGGCGACGCGTGCCGCTTCCGGCGAAGTGCTCAACCGCCTTGCCGCGCGGCTGCCCAACCTGTTCGGCGGCTCCGCCGACCTTGCGCCGTCCAACAAGACGAACCTCAAGAACAAGGGCGATTTTTCGGCTGCGGATTACGCGGGGGACAATATTCACTTCGGCGTGCGTGAGTTTGCTATGGCGGCGGCCTGCAACGGCATCGCGCTTTACGGCGGCCTGAAAGTGTTCTGCGCGACCTTCTTCGTATTTTCGGATTACCTTAAGCCGGCGCTGCGTATGAGCGCGCTGATGAAGCTGCCGATCCTTTACGTACTCACGCACGACAGCATCGGCGTGGGCGAGGACGGCCCGACGCATCAGCCCATCGAGCAGCTTGCGGCGCTTCGCGCGACGCCGAACACGATCGTGTTCCGTCCGGCGGACGCAAAGGAAACGGCTGCGGGATACGTCGCGGCGCTGCATGCGGACGGCCCCACGGCGCTCGTGCTTTCGCGCCAGAATCTGCCGCTGTATGAGGAGACCGGCGCCAATGCCATGAAGGGCGGCTACATCCTGAAGGACTGCGCGGGTACGCCCGACGTGCTGCTGATGGCGAGCGGCTCCGAAGTCGAGCTGATCTACAAAGCGGCCGAAGCGCTGAAGGAAGAGGGCATCGCCGCGCGCGTGGTTTCGATGCCGAGCTTTGAGCTCTTTGAGGCGCAGGATGCAGCTTACAAGGAAAGCGTTCTGCCGAAATCCGTGCGTGCGCGCGTGGCGGTCGAGGCGGCTGCGAGCTTTGGCTGGGATCGGTATACGGGGCTCGACGGCGCGATCATCGCCCATGACGGTTTCGGCGCCAGCGCACCCGCAGGCAAGCTCTTTGAAGCCTATGGCTTCACGGCCGAAAACGTGGTCGCGGCGGCAAAGCGCGTGCTGGGGAAATAACGGAAAACATTTGAAGAGAATGAATGAAAAAAGGCGGCTATTTGAGCCGCCTTTTTGTGATTGTTTACGAATTCTCCTGCATATCTTCGGTGCTTTCTTTGCTCTCTTTGGGGCGTTTGCCGATCGTGATCTTCTTTTCCTCGCCGCGGAAAATGCGCTTGATATTCTCCGTGTGCTGTATAAGTATCAGCAGCGTCAGTATGGCGCACAGTACGATCAGCGGCGTATTTGCCCAGCATAATATGCAGGTGAGCACCAGGAACATCAGCATCCCCGTAATGGACATCACGGAAACGAGCTTGGTGAGCAGTATGATGACGACCAGGTACACGGTGGTGATGGCGGCCGCAATGGGGGAGACCATAAAAGCCACGCCGTAGGTGGTCGCTACGCCTTTGCCGCCCCTGAAACGGAAAAACACGGGGAAGTTGTGGCCGAGAACGACGAACAGCCCCGCGATATAGCTGCCCATGTGACCGGCGATGAAATGGCCGATCAGGCAGGCGAGGATGCCCTTGACGACGTCAAGCAGGAATGTGATGATGCCCGCTTTTAAGCCGAACGTGCGCAGCATGTTGGTGCTTCCGGCGTTGCGGCTGCCGTGTTCGCGGATATCGTCCTGGAATTTGAATTTACTGATCAGAACCGCAATTTGTATATTTCCCAAAAAATACGCAATGACGGCGCATACGGCCCACCAAACATATTGCATGATCCTTATTCCTCCGAAGAACTACGTTTTCTGATATATATGCGCATCGGCGTACCGGTGAGCTGGAATGACTTTCGCAAATAGTTTTCCAAATACCGCTGATACGAAAAATGCATGATCTGCGGATCGTTGACGAACAGCACGAACGTCGGCGGCTTGATCGCCACCTGCGTGGCGTAGTAGATTTTCAGCCGACGTCCTTTATCGGAAGGCGGTTCCGTAACGGTGATCGCCTCGTTGACGATGTCGTTGAGCGTGCCGGTCGAAATGCGGCGGCAGGTCTGCTCGTAAACCTGTTCGACCTGCTCCATCACGCGGTTGACCCGCTGGCCGCTGACGGCCGAAATGAACAGCATCGGCACATAGCTCATGAAAGCGAGGTCTACGCCCAGATCCTTTTTGAACTGGTTCATCGTGTGGGTGTCCTTTTCGATCAGGTCCCACTTGTTTACAACCAGTATACAGGCTTTTCCCTCTTCGTGCACGTATCCGGCGATGCGCACGTCCTGTTCGGATAAACCCTGACTCGCGTCTACCACGATCAGCACCACATCCGCGCGGCGGATGGCGGCAAGCGAGCGTATGACGCTGTAACGTTCGATTGTCTCGTCTTCAATGGCGCGCTTCCTGCGGATGCCGGCGGTATCGACCAGAATGTAATCGCGCCCGTTGTGCGTAAACGGCGTGTCGATCGCGTCGCGGGTCGTGCCCGCAACGGCGCTGACGATCACGCGCTCCTCGCCCAAAAGAGCGTTGACGAGGCTGGATTTTCCGACATTCGGCTTGCCTACGACGGCGATCGCAATGGGTGCGTTCTCGTCGTCGTCCTCCTGCGCGGAAGGGAAATGCGAGCATACCGCATCCAGCAGGTCCCCCAGCCCCAGCCCCTGCGAAGAGGAAATGGTGATCGGATCGCCCAGACCGAGCCCGTAAAATTCGTACGCGTTCTGCTCGAATTTCTGCGCGTCCACCTTATTGACCGCAAGTACGACGGGACGGCTGCTCTTTCGGAGCATGTGCGCAACGTCTTCATCGGCGGCGGTCATGCCTTCGCGCCCGTCGACGAGGAACACGATGACGTCCGCCATTTCAATGGCGAACTGCGCCTGGCGGCGCATCTGCACGCTGATGATATCTTCGCGCGCGGGCTCGATGCCGCCCGTGTCGACCAAGGTAAAGGAATGTGACAGCCAGGTCGCGTCGGCATAGATGCGGTCGCGCGTAACGCCGGGCGTATCCTCCACGATGGCGATACGCTTTCCTACGATGCGGTTAAAAAATGTCGATTTACCCACATTGGGCCGCCCGACTATGACGACGAGGGGCTTCTTCATAACCTTAAATTACCTTTCACGTTGTTTCACGCGCCATAAAGCATCGATAAAATCATGTCCGTCCGCCGCAAACGGCAGGACGGGGATCTGCAGCTGCTGCGCTAGCTGCGGCACATGCAAGCCGTCGAGAAAGACGTCGTCGTTTTCCCGCAGCATGTTGCGCGGCAGGAGCAGCGCGTCCTGATTGCCGAGCTTTCCCGAAAGCTGGTGCAGGATATCGCCGCCGGTGATCAGCCCGCCTACGGTGACGGTGTGACCGAAGTAGTCGTTGCGGATAGGGCAGAGCGACGCAAACACGTTGTACTTTTCCAGCGGCCGGAGGAGCGGCGCAAAGAATGCGGCTGCCGAAACGCCGCTTGCGATCGCAGCGTGTACGGGCGTTTTCCTCGGCGCCTTTTCTTCGAGCGCTTCCAGGAATTCGTGTTCAAACAGCCTTAAAAGTCCCACGCCGTTTTCGATCTGCGGAAAATCCTCGTATTCTTCATACGCGGGCAGCTCGCGCCCCGCGAGGATATACATTTCGTCCGATGCGAACGCGAACCTTGTGCTGTGTTCGGCCATGCATTGCGCCTGATAGCGATTGAGCGTGTCGATGACGTCCGCCGCCTGTTCACGGGTGAACGGCTTGAGCGGATAAAGGCCTTCGCGGTATTTGGTCAATCCCACCGGCACCAACGCCACGGAAAGCGCGTAGGGGATGAGCGCTCTCAGCGCATCCAGCGTTTTTAAGAGCACGCCGCCGTCGTTCAGCCCCGGGCAGAGCACGATCTGGCAGTGAAAAAACAGCTTTGCCTCGTACAGCGCGCGCAGACGTTCCAAAATCGCTCCCGCATGCGGGTTGCGCATCATGGTCACGCGCGTATTCGGATCGGTCGCGTGCACGGAAATATACAGCGGAGAAACGCGTCGGCTGATGATGCGGGCGAACTCCTTGTCGTCCACGTTGGTGAGCGAAATATAGTTGCCCATGATGAACGACATGCGCCAGTCGTCGTCCTTGACGTGCAGCGTTTCCCGTCCGCCCTTGGGCATCTGGTCGATGAAACAGAATACGCAGTGGTTTTTACAGGTGCGCATCTTGTCCATGAGCCCCGATTCAAATTGCAGCCCCAGCGGCTCGTAAGCGTCTTTTTCCACGATCGCTTCGAGAATCTCGCCGTCCGCCTGCAGAAAGGTCAGCGTGAGCTCTTCCTGTGCGCAGAGGAACTCGTAGTCGATGACGTCGCAAACGTCTTCGCCCTGTATCTTCAGGAGCTCATCGCCTGCTTTTACGCCCAGTTCCTGCGCAATGGAACCGGGGTCCACCGACACGATCCGATGTCCCATCGATTTTCAGACGCCCTTGGGGCGCTTGGCGATCGTCAGTTCCGCCAGGCCTTCCTGCACGATCTCGCCGCGCTGGTTGAGGATCGAGCGCTTGAAAAGCACTTTGCCGCGTTCGGCGTGATGGTCGATCTTTTCGATGACCTCGGATTGATTGTAGATCGTATCGCCGATCAATACGGGCTTGCGGAAACGCCATTCCTTGATTCCCGACGCCGCCACGAGCGTGTCGGAAAAGGACATGCAGTAAGGCGTGCGCGTGAACAGCCCTGAGGAGATGCACATGACGAGCATACCGTGCGCGATGCGCTGTCCCATGAGCGTACCTTTGGCGAACTCCGCGTCCGTGTGGATCAAATTGTAGTCGCCGGACAGTCCGGCATAATTGACAATGTCTGTTTCCGTGATCGTGCGGCCGACGGAGGTAAAGCGGTCGCCCACCTGGATGTCTTCAAAATAGCGTGTTTTGATATCGTCCATGTTTACAAATCTCCTTTAAGCTAAGATATTTTGCAAACGTCGATCCACTGTGCGTTCGTGATTTCGCACAGCCGGTCGGGCGTGATCACAACACAGCTTGCGGGGCTGCCTGCCGCGGGGTAGACGGTCTCGAAACGCCGCAGAGATTCGTCGAGATAGACGGGCAGCGGATTTGCCAGCGCAAACGGACAGACGCCGCCAACGGGATGGCCGGTCAGACGCAGCGCGTCCTCGGCCGAGAGCAGGCGGGCCTTGGTGTGGAACTGTTCTTTGAATTTATGGTTGTCGATCCGCGCGTCGCCTGCGGCGAGGATCAGGATGGCGGAATCGTCCATCGCAAAAGAGAGCGTTTTGGCGATCAGCTGCGGTTCAACGCCCAGCGCCTTTGCCGCCAGATCGACGGTTGCCGACGAAACGCTGAATTCGCGTATCTCTTCCGGAATCTGATGTTCCTTAAAATACTCTCTTACCTGTAAAATGCCCATCTTGTTTCTCCTAAATTATATCAGACCGTTTGTCTGCAGCACCTGCAGCACCCGCGCGGCGATTTCTTCCTCGTTCATCAGTTGTCCGTTTTCCATGCAGGGTACCAAAAATACGTTGTCCAGCTTTTGCGCGTAATCGCGGTATTTCTGCCGCGCCCGCTGCTGGATGCTTTCCTGCTCCTCATAGACGTCGCGCCCTTCGCCGCCCACGTAAGCGCGGAATCCCTTGCGCATGACGTTCTGTCCGGCGTTTTGTTCGTCGACGTCGAATACGATATACGCGTCCGCGCGCGGTATGCCGAACACCTCGTGCTCCAGATCGAATACGAAATCCAGCATGTCCGCATGATCGCGCTCGCGAATGCTCTGGTAAACGGCGTTGGAGAGAACGTATCGGTTGATGAGAAGGATGTCCGCGTCAAACATGCGGTTGTTTAGAGCTGCAAACCGATCCAGCGCAAACCACAGAGCCATGCTTTTTGCGTCAACGGAATCGGCGCGCACGCCTTCGGCGCCCGACAGGTACGCAGCGATCTGCCTGCCGAAATAGCTTTCGTATACGGGGAAAGAAAGCAGTTCCACACGCTTTCCGGCGGCGCGCAAAAACTGCGCCAGCCGTTCTGCCTGTACCGTTTTGCCGCTTCCGTCGATCCCCTCAAACGCGATTACGCGCATGCACGACACATCCTTTCACTATAAAAGAATAGCATATTTTACACAGCCCTTCAAGCGTTCCGAAGAAGCGCATTTTACAAATATCGGGGAATATGCTATACTAAATTAATTAAACGTTTATCTATACGAAAGGAGTGGATATGCATGAAGGTCGCCCTTTGTGGACTGGGGAAAGCGGGGATACAGGTGCTGCGTGCAGTGTATCATACACCGGAAACGGAACTGGTCGTCGCGTTCTGCCGCGACGGCAGCCCAAAGGCGGGGCAGCGCATGTCGGATGTGCTTCCGGTCAAGCTGTTCGATGCGCCCATCGTAGAAGTCCGAGATGCGCAGACGGCTCTGAGGCAATATGCTCCGGATGTACTGATTGATTTTTCGGACAAGGATGCGACGCTGCGGCTCGCGCCTGTTTGCGCAGCAGCAGGAGTGGGGATGGTGATCTGCACAACTGGATTTACAGACGAAGAAATGGAGCACCTAAAAGGAATTACACAACAGAATGACGCTGCTGTGGTGTATGCGCCGAATGTGACGATCGGCATCAACGTATCGATGCAGATGGCGGTACAAATGGCCAAGATGCTGCCGGATTTCGATTACGTCATTACGGAACGCCATCATAACCAGAAGAAGGATTCAATTTCCGCCACCGCGCAGGTCATCAGCGGGCTTTTGGACATGCAGCTCGGCAAGGAAACGCCAATCATAGCGATGCGCGCAGGCGGGTATGTAGGGTATCATGAGATCAGCGCCGTAGGCCAGTACGAGCGCGTTACGATCATTCACGAATCGTTTTCCCGCCAGGCGTTTGCACAGGGAGCGCTGATGGCAGCCGATTATCTCAAGGGAAAACGCGGCTGGCACGTGATGTCGGACTTGGTTTCCGAATACTTAAAAGAAAAGCAGGCATAACACCGCCTGCTTGGAAAAGTCAGGACTGGGCACGGTTCACAGGATCTGTTCCATACAGATTTTCTGAGGTTTCATGCCGTGTTTTTCGTAGAAGCGCAGAGCGCCTTCATTGCCGTTCCACACGTTCAGCGTTACATTATAGCATCCGTTTTCACGTGCGAGCGCGAGTACCGCCTGATAGAGCTTTTCGCCGATATGCTGATTACGGACGCTTTCGTCCACACAGAAATCGTCCAAATAGAGCGTCTTGATGTCCGTCAGCAGCTGGTGGCCGATATGCTGCTGGAAAATGCATAGCGCATACCCCAGCAGACGGCCTGACTCATCGACGGCAACGATCATGGGCCTTTGCGGATCGCGGATGAGCGTTTCAAGCTCCGCGGCGGTGTATTTGATGACGTTGGCTCTGAAGATATCCGGCCGTGCGCGATAATGCACGCCGTGTATCTGAACGAGCAGCCGACAGATGCCGGGGATGTCTTGTTCCTGTGCGCTTCGAATGATCATCGTTTTCTCCTTGTGAAAAAGGCGCGCAGCCTTTATGGCGCGCGCCTTTTCGGTTGTCTTTTTCAGGCTACGGTGGTCAGGTCTTTGCCGAACCACTTGTTGGAGATTTTAGCCAGAGTGCCGTCTGCGGCCATTTCCTTGAGGATCTCTTCGACCTTATTGCGCAGCGCGTCGGAACCGGCCTTGAAGCCGATGCCGTATTCTTCGTCAGCCAGAGACTCATCGAGCACGCGATAGGGGGAACCCTGCGTGATGTAGTAATTGGCGACGATCTCGTCCATCAGCACTGCATCGCAGCCGCCGACATCCAGATCCATGAGCGCCTTCATGTTGTCGCTGAACTGCAGCGCAGCGCCGCCGTCGATCTTGGCGAGGAAATCAGGGTTGTCGGCGAGCGCCTCTTCGGCGGAAGAGTCGGCCTGCAGCGCGATCTTTTTGCCTTCGAGGTCGGCGAGCGTCTGATAGCTCGAATCGGCGAGTACGACCATGACCTGACGGTTCTTCATGTATGCGAACGTCATGCTGGTCTCAGCCTTGCGCTCTTCGGTGATCGTAAAGCCGTTCCAAATCACGTCGATGTTGCCGGTGTTGAGTTCGTTGATCTTCTGTGCCCAGTCGATCGGAGTGGGAACCAGTTCCACGCCCAGACGGCTCGCTACTTCCGCGGCGAGATCCACGTCAAAGCCGACCAGTTCGTTGTTTTCGTCGCGGAAGCCCATCGGCGGGAATGCGTCGTCCATGCCCTGAACGAGCGTGCCCTTTGCGATGAGGTCATCCAGAGAAGTGTCCGTGTCCGTCGGAGTGGCGGGCTTTTCAGCCGCGCAGCCGAATACGGCAAGCGCTAACAGGCAAACGAGTACGAGCGCCAATATTTTTTTCATCATTCGTATTCCTCCTGAGAATTTGTACTCCTGTATTCTAATGCATTAAGCGGCTAAAGTAAAGTATAATGTGGCAAAAGCGCGGCGATGTGCGCCCCCATGCCCGCTGTGTGTACAGGGCGAGCCCCCCGGATGATAAGGATATAATTTATGTGACGGGTTTAATGGTTTTACTATTGCATTTGCTAATGGATTGTTTTATAATGAACAAACATAAGTTTCCGTGGGATAAAACAAGGATTGGATAAAGGGATATTATATGTCTGCTGATTTGGAACTTTATCGTGTATTTTGCACAGTTGCCAGGTGCGGAAGCCTTTCGCATGCGGCCCGCGAACTTTACATCAGCCAGCCTGCGGTCAGTCAGGCGATGCGCCGCTTGGAGGACAGCCTAGGCTGTCACCTGTTTACGCGCACGAGCCGCGGCATCACGCTGACGAGCGAAGGACGCCTGTTGTACGGCTACGCGGATAAGGCTGTGAATCTCGTCAATGCTGCGGAGGACAAGCTGAACCGCATGCGCACGCTGCAGTCCGGCGGGCTGATGATCGGCGCGAGCGATACGCTTTGCCAGTACTTCCTGCTGCCGTTCCTGGAGAAATTCCATTTTGAATATCCGGAAGTGCAGCTGCAGGTCACGAACCGGAACACGCCGGAAACGCTCGAGTTTCTCAAAATGGGGAAGGTCGACATCGCGGTGGTCAACCTGCCGGTGGAGGATTCCACGCTTTGCGTGCGCGAGTGCCTTGAGGTACACGATATTTTCATTGCTTCGAATCGCTTCCAGCACCTGAAGGGCAAGCGCATTTCGCTGGAGCAGCTGGCGCGCGAGCCGTTGGTGCTTCTGGAACAAACGTCCAATTCGCGCAAGTATCTGGACGACCATGCGGCGAAGCTGGGGGTCACGCTCACGCCGGAGATGGAGCTGAACGCGTACGAGCTGCTCATTCAGTTCACGCGTATTGGCCTGGGTATCGCGTGCGTGATCCGCGAGTTTGCGACAAATGCGCTCGCGTCGAACGATATGTTCGAGCTGGAGCTGGACAAGCCCATGCCCCCGCGCAGTATCGGCCTGATCACCCTCAAGAGCATCCCGCTTTCGGCGGCCGCGCTGCGCTTTATCCAGATCGTCATGGGGACGGAGGACGTCGCGGAAGCTTAAATGAATCGTATTATGAAAAAGCCATCCCGAAAAAACGGGATGGCTTTATTGCGCTGTTTGCGGCCGAACGATGCGAAAGCTCAGTTCAGGGGCTTGCCGCAGCCGGCACAGAAATTCGCGCCGGGGACGCAGGGCGTGCCGCAGTTGGTGCAGAAGGCCTGCTTCGGCGGCTCGGGCTCGGCCGGTTCTTCTGTCGCAGGTACGAGATTTCCGCAGTTGGAACAGAACCGGTCTCCTGCTGCCACCATTGCGCCACAGTTCGGGCACGGACGCGCGTTCGGGGCGGAAGCGGCTTCTTCCTGTTCCTGCTCGCGCTCCTTGATCGCCTGAATCTCATCCTGGAAGGTGTTGATGTTGTCCAGCGAGGACTGGATGGCAGCGCAGATTTCGGCGCCGTCGGCAGACAGGTCTTCGCCTTGCTCGTATTTATTCCAATAAAGCTCGCCGAGCTGTACCTTCAAAGCGGCGATGTTTTCCTGCTCCGCGTTGATCTTGGACTTGATACGGCCGATCTCGATCATGTTGTTGGTTGTATCGCCGACATTTTTGGCAAAATCACTCACTTTTTCGCCTACATTTTTCGTGAAACCGCTGACTTTATCAAAAAACGCCATGAGATAACCTCCTTCTGATGCATGAATGAACTATTCATACTATGTCATAAAAACCGCGGTTTTGCAACATGGATTCTAAGCAGAAAAAAGTGAAATGTGCTGTTGACAGCCTGTCGGGTTGTAGGTTATACTAGTACACGTCGATTTGCGCGGGAGCATAGCTCAGCTGGGAGAGCATCTGCCTTACAAGCAGGGGGTCACAGGTTCGAGCCCTGTTGTTCCCACCATTGTTTCCTTAGTTAAGGAGCATTCGACTTTATGGTTTGGCCCGGTAGTTCAGCTGGTTAGAATGCCAGCCTGTCACGCTGGAGGTCAGGGGTTCGAGCCCCCTCCGGGTCGCCAATGCCTCGGTAGCTCAGCTGGTAGAGCAAGGGACTGAAAATCCC
>JAEEGL012192334.1_pt1 | contig 38353 bp, 33 predicted proteins | sample 9134231 | NCBI WGS metagenome assembly JAEEGL01 (sample SAMN16246548, study PRJNA631951) | gut metagenome | biome: gut microbiome; feature: rumen; material: fiber-attached | host: Bos | place: Iran: Karaj | collected 2018-10
AAAACAAATACTGGGTATTAAAAACCTACCTTTACCAACTCATATTCTTTGAACACAAAAAAGGCCATTAGGTTAACTAATGGCCTTTTTATTTCACTGATTATCAGCTATTAATTATCAATACTCATCTTCATTGAAGAAGAAATCGTCCTTCGACGGGTAATCGGGCCAGAGGTCTTCAATGCGCTCATATATCTCGCCCTCGTCCTCCATCTCCTGAAGGTTCTCGATAATCTCTTCCTGCGCACCCGTACGCAAGGCCCAATCCAACAGCTCGTCGCGAGTGGCAGGCCACGGGGCGTCTTCCAATTTCGATGCCAATTCAAGTGTCCAATACATAGTCTTTTTCGTTTTGTTTTATCTGCGATTTGAGGGCGCAAAAGTACAAGTATTTTTTTAACTGGCAAGGGGTTTTTTATTCTAAAATAGAAAATGGTTACTTATTTGACTCCCAATTATTTTCATCAATATTATCTAAATAACCGAAAAACCTTGCCAAGACAAAGAAGTAATCTGACAGCCTGTTGAGGTACTTCAAATCAAGTGAATCGACAGGATGTTGCGCAGCCAACCGCCAACCCTGACGCTCGGCCCTGCGACATACCGTGCGACACACATGCGCATGGCTGGCCTTCAGGTTTCCGCCGGGGATGACAAACGATTTCAGCTCGGGTAGCTGGGCGTTCATCACGTCAATCTCGTGCTCCAAAAACGCCACATCGTCGGGCGTCAACACGGGGATCATCTTCTTCACCTCCGAGTTCTCATCCAAGGCGAAATGCGACTCGATGGTGAACAGTTTGTTCTGCACTTGATCCAAAACGGTTTTCAGTTCATCGGCGATGCCTTCCTGGTCATACAACACGCCGATAAAGGCACTCAGCTCGTCAACAGTGCCGTAAGCCTCCACGCGGTCGTCATATTTCGCGACACGCAAGCCTCCTATCAACGAAGTCTTGCCTTCATCGCCGGTACGGGTATAGGTAATGTTTTTCATGGTCAATATTTTAATATAAAGTCTTGTTTCTCGATGCCTTCGCGGAAGAAGACCATGCCGACACAATATAAGTCGAAGGTGACCGACACGTCTTCGTTGGCCTTGATCTCCTCCCAGGCTTCTTCCATATCACTATTACGGTGGATACCCTCAAAGATGAAGACGGAATCCGACGACTTGTGATTCAGGCAGTCTGCGAGATAGTCCCAGGTGTCGTCTTCAAACGAATTGCGCCCAAAGAAGACGAAGCCCGAATTCAGCCGCTTGAAATGCTCAGAATCGAACTCTTCGGGCTGGATGAGGCTGACGTTGACAACGCCCATCGAATTGAGTGTCTCCAAGAAATCGGCCGATTCCTCAAGGTAGACCTTGGTCTGCAGATGTCCCAAGGCCAAGGCCGCCGTGTTGAGGGCCGACATCTTTCCGAACGAAACCACCGATTCGGGCTCGAAATAGCGCACCATGCGATAGAGCAAACGGCTCTGTTTACGCAGGTTGTAGTTGATATGCTTCCGTTTGTCGAGCAGACGCGCGATACGGTAGATAGTGTCGTAGTCACGATTGGAGCCGGCATCGTTGAGCACCTTACGCATAAACTCATACACAAAGGGCGAATGGATGCCGTATTCACTCTTGCGATGCAACAGATATTTCAAGTAACTAAACGCCATGTCTCAATCGTATTGCACCTTCTGCAGGTAAAAGACCGTACGTCGCGGCTTGGGTTGTGTACTGTTTTGGATGATCTGCGAGCCGTAGATGAGGAAACGGTTGCCGTACCATCTCGCCACTTGTGCGAAATACTCTTCATCCACATAATCGGCCCCATGGATGGGAGCCAGCTTCTCTTCCTGTTGGTTCATCAAGGACAGCCCTTTGGCATCGAAAGCGGTGTAACGTAACCTGTTGTGATAAGGCGAAGCCACCACCAGTTCATCGTAGCACACCCCCTCGCCGGCATGGGGAAAGAGGTCGTATGTCAACTCATTGTCGAACTTCACCGACTGCTGCCATTGCAGATGACCGTCGTGGTCGAAGGCAAGGAGGATCTCGCTGAAGAAGTCGTAGCCGTCGAAGATGGTATAGGTATAGGGATAGCCGCCGTAGTAGTAATAGCCATAGTTCATGCGCGTCTCGGTATGATAGTAGGGTATGAAAGCCTCCGCGGCAAACACGGTCAAATCGCCATAGTCGGTCAGGCGCGGCGTCAGAAACTGGAAAGCGATCTCGCCCATGGTGGCATTCTCCTTTTTCTGCTTTTTCAGGCGTTCCTCGCGCACTCGCACACGGTCGGAAGCGGTAAGAGCGTGTTCTATCTCGGGCATATCCTTGAACAAGTAGACGTGGCTATCGGGCTCCCTCGTGGCAAAGCGCATCCACACCACACCAACGCTTTCCTTGTCGAAGTTCTCCGTCACGCCTTCGAGGTTGACTTTGCGGCCCGTCTCACGCTCCAAGGTGCCAACGACCACAAGGTTGCGACTCTCATCCAGCCTGAACCCCATACGGCCCAACGCCGCGTTGGGTATGTTATCGTAACGGTAGGAGGCTTGCAAGTTGCCGGTCGACGAAAACCTCAGAAAAGAAGTCGACACAAAGCGTTTGTTTTCATATTCCTTGGCGGCTACCACGAAGCCAAGCCCGTCCTTGAAGGCCTCGGTCTGAAACAGGACAAAGCTGCTCGATGGTGAAGGTGTTACCGTGCGGTATTGGTTGTCGCCAAGGTCGTAGAAATACAGCACGCCGTTGCCGCTTTTGTTGTTTAGGGCCATCATCATCGTGCCGTCGGCGACTTCGACCGACAGCGGCACCGACTTCTCGGGCCATTTGTTCCAGAAGGTCTTGTAGGCATCGTTCGCCTTGTCGAATGACACCACGATGAAATCGAGCGTGTCAGCCGCCTTTTTGTTGCCATCATTCATGAAGAGGAAGGCGACGAAACGCCCATCGCTGTCCGAGTCGACGAATTTGACTTTGTCGGGCAAGGGGATGAGGTCATTACGCGTCTCGTAGAGGGTGCTGTCGAGGTAGGCGAAACTCCATAGACGACGTTTGTCCTTGTCGGTCTTCTCGGTCTCATACACCATGATGCCCTCGGCCTCGCCCACAGCCTGAAAATGGCAACCTTGCTCCTTATTCCAGCGGTTCACCTCATAGCGCACCGGCTCCACCTGCTGGGCAGCAGCCCAAAAGGAACAGATCAGGAATACTATGAGAAGCAGGTTCTTCATTTTATGTGAAAAGTGACTGCCAACAGGCAGTCACTTTTCTTGATTACAGATATTACTTAGAACTTCACGAACTTGGTGACCGCCGTCGTGCCGTTGGAATAACGGACGTTGACGAAATAAACGCCATTCTCAAGTTCACTCACATTGAGTCGGGCATCGCCTGCGACCATGCTCATCGTGTTCACCATACGGCCCGTCATGTCAAAGACGCTCACCTGAGCATCGCTGTCGAGCGTGAACGTCACTTGCTCGCTGGCAGGATTAGGATAGAGGGCGACAGCCTGGGCGTTGTTCTCGTTCACCGAGACCATGGTCTTGGCCCAAACTTTCACATAGTCGATTTCCCACGAAGCCGCGGCTTCGTCAGTGCTGGTATACAGGAAAGCGAAATGATAGTGGCCCGGTTCAGGATCCAGCATGACATACGGTCCGGATTCGACCCACACGTAGTTACCCGTCGAGAAATCGAAGGCATCGGTAATGTCCACCCAGTCATAATCGCTAGGCTCACCGGCACCCTCATAATCCGTTGACATCAACACTTGCAGCGGGGCACCGTCAAACTTCATTGCCGTACGGAACTCGAAATAGACTTCCTCATAAGTGTTGACCGGGATGTCGATAACCGGGCTGATGAGCCAGTCTTCGTTGGCATGGTTGGCTTGTTCGGCATAGCCGTTCATGTTTGCATAGGTCGTACCTTGGTAATCGCCATGATGCCACTCTTGTTCACCGTAGGCGTTGTAGGCCGTAAATGCGCCAAGCTCCTCATCGAAGTCTTCAAAGAGCAGATTCTCGACGTTCTCGGTGGTAGCGGTAGCGGTAGGATAGTTGCCATCCGTCTTATAATCGATATTGGCACCGCTGTTGGTGTAGGGGAAGATAGCGAAATGATAAGTGGTGCTACTCTCAAGTCCGCCGAAGGTCACGGTCTGTACGCCATAGGCCACGTTCTTGGCCAACTCACCATCGGGAACGGGGGTGCCGTCGGTGGGAACGGTGATGTCGCCCGTCGAGGCCAAAACCAAGTACTTGGCAGGAAGCTGATCACCCGTGGCGTCGTTCCAGTCGAGGGTCACCTCAACACCGTCGACGTTAGCCTCAAAGTAGGTGGGATAGTTGCTCGGTTCCGGGTCGGGGTCGGCAGCGCCGCCAGCCTTGAAGAAATAAACCGTAGCGGCCACATTCGACGACTCCTTGTAGCATCCGAACAATGTGGAAGTGATGTTGTAGCGCATATAGCACTGCTCCACGCCGCCGTTGCTGACGGGCACCATGCCGCCTTCGTCACCGTCGGTGATGGTCCAACGGCCCTTGTCGTCGAGCGTGTTTTGCGTGCGGAGGTAGTTGCCGCCACCGGCAGCATAGAGATAACCCTCGTTGAGCGGGTCATAGATGGTCCAGGCACCCGGAGCACCGTCAAGGGTGAACTCGAAAGCCTCCGTTTGAGAGGTAGGATCGGTGGCCACGGTGGTCGTGATCACGCCGCCAGCCTCGTCAACGGCAATGGCGTGGCGGTTGTTGGCTTTTTGATAGCTCATGATGAAGGCTTGACCGTCGTTGTCGTAGCCCACAAGGACATACTGAGCGCCAGCCTCAAGTTGCGAAGCTGAGTTGACCATGGTGTAGGTCGTTTGAGCAATGCCGCTCAGCGAGAGGAGCAGCATGGCCACTAATGAGAATAGAACTTTTTTCATCTTCGTTAGTTTTATGTTTGACATTAAGTTTATAAATCCAAGATTTCTGCCTGCTCCACCGCCTTGATTTCAGGGATGACTTTCTTCATCACGGCTTCGATGCCGTTTTTCAGGGTCATCTTGCTGTGGGGGCAATCGCCGCAAGCTCCTGTGAGCTGCACCAGCACGACCATATCGTCGGTAAGTTCCACGAAATTGACGTCGCCGCCATCCTGTTGGAGGTAGGGACGCACCTGTTCAAGGACGTTTTTGACTTTGCGGAGGATGATTTCTTTATCCATATTAATCAGTTGTTCAGTTGGAAGTTGTTCAGTTGTTCAGTTAGGCGTTCATGATGGCTTGGGCAATCTGGTCAAAGGCCTTGGTGACGGGTGAGTCGGCGTCCAAGGCGAGCGGAGTGCCGGCATCGCCACATTCTGCAATCTTCTCTGTGATCGGGATCTGGCCCAGGAGCGGCACACCCAGCTGATCGGCAAAGGCTTGACCGGTCTCCTTGCCAAAGATGTAGTATTTCTTGTCAGGCATGTCGGAAGGTGTGAAGTAGGCCATGTTCTCCACGAGACCGTAGATCGGGATCTGCAACGCCTCTTCCTTGAACATCATGGCGGCACGCAGCACATCGGCGAAGGCCACACGCTGCGGCGTGGTGACGATGAGGGCGCCCGACACGTTATATTGCTGCGCCAAGGTAAGTTGAATATCGCCCGTACCAGGAGGCATGTCGACGACCATCCAATCCAACTCGCCCCAGAGGGTGTCGTTCATCAGCTGGTTCAAAGCGCTTGTGGCCATAGGTCCTCGCCAGATGAGAGGACGACTCGCGTCGACGAAACAGCCGATGCTCATCAACTTGATGCCATAGCGCTCGAGAGGCAACATCATCGTCTTACCGTCTTTCTCGAAGGCGGCAGGCTGCTCGTTGCCGAGACCGAACATCATAGGCACCGATGGCCCGTAGATGTCGGCGTCAATCAATCCCACACGCTGGTTGGCGCGTGCCAAGGCGATGGCCAAGTTAGCCGCCACCGTCGACTTGCCCACGCCGCCCTTGCCCGAGGCCACAGCGATAATATGCTTCACCTTGGAAAGGGCCGTCTTCTCCTCCACTACCTTGATTTTCAATTCAATACCTTCACCGAAAACTTCAGTTAGGGTGCGCTTAGCGCCGTTCACCAAGATGTCGTTCTTTGGGTCGTTGGCATGTTCCATGACGAGGTCGAAACGGATGGCGTTATCCTTAACCATCAGGTTTTCAACCATATTCAAAGCGATGATATTATCTCCCTTGGGAAAATAAATGACATCCTTCAGGACTTCTATGACATTATCTTTGTTCAGCATAAAACGATTCTAAATAGTTTACGCTGCAAAGGTAATAAATAGTTTAGAGTTGAAGGTTTAGAGTAGAGATTTTTTTAGCGTTCAATACTGAGGCGTTTTGAGACGATTCCGGTCGTTGTGGTGATGCGCAGCAGATACAATCCCGGAGTGGCCTCCTGCAACTCAATTCGAGACTGGTCTCCTTCGACAGCACGTTCAAGGACACACTGCCCCAGGGCATTATACACCGAAACCGATGTCATGCCTTCGGCTTCAACCGTGACAAAGCCTTGGGCGGGATTGGGATAAACCTTCACCGAGGCTTCGTCTTCGTTGACACCTGTGGGCGAATAGTAGACATGGAGCTCAAACTCGTTGGGACGATATCTGCGGTTGGCGGGCGATGAGGTGCAATCCAAGTCGCCATAGTAAGCATAAAGGCGATAGTAGTAGTCGCCCTCTTCCTGGACCGAATTGTCAATGTAACTGACCGCCGAAGCGCCAAACAATTTGATACGACGATATTCGCCGTCGCCGTCTTTACGGAAAAGATAATAACCCGAGAGCCCGTCGTGAGGTTCAGGTTTCTCCCATTTCAGTTTCGGCTTATAAGTGTCGGTCAACTCATAGTCGAGATCGCGAGGCGGATAGCATGGCCCTGCCGTAGCGCACGACTCGTTGGAGCGTTCGCCGTTGTCGCCGCCATCACAAAGCACCCCGATACGGTAGCAATGGCCGCCTTGCGACACCGTTTCATCCAAGAAGGCATTACCTTCCTGAACGAGACGATATAGTATACCGTCACGATAGATATTGTAGCCATACCCAGAATTGCTGACGGCATCCCAAGTGAGCAGGATGGCATCGCCTTGAGCAGTGGCCACAAGGTTGTCGGGAGCACCACACGAGAGGTCACCGCCGCAGGTGTTGTTGGTCTCGAAGAAAATGCCCGAAGGCAGGTCTGACGACGAGCCGGAATAGGAATACACCGTCTGTCCCTCTGCGTCTTTGATCACGAAAGCCAGCTGGTTGACGGTCTCTTGGGGTGCCGTCCAGCCAAAGCTCAGGCGGCCCAGAGGGAATGAGGGCTCAACCGAGATGGTGGTCGACGAGGTCATCGTGTACTGACCGAGCTCCTGGCCTGCTGCTGTGTAGGCGCTGATATAGCCACCATGCCAGCCTTGGAACGAGTTGGTTGTCATGATGATCTTCCACTCGCAGGTGGGGCCCACCAGCACCTTCATGACGTTGGCGTGCTTGCCGATGCGTCCGTTGGCCACGGCATACACGGCATAGTGAAACACGTCGTAGCGCGGCACGTCAGTGTCAAGAAACTCTTGCGTTGTCCCCGGAGCCACGTCAGTCAACGTGGCGATGACTTCGTTGTCGCGCAAGACGACAACACTTTCAATCTCAGCAAGATCCGTCCCATCCAAGGTGGTGGTGGGGTTGGTCCACGTGAGACGCACCTTGAGGTCGGTGTCGGACAAAGGCGTTGCGGCAAAATCAGTGGGCAACGAGGGGGTCTGATTGTAGATCTCAGCAGGCACGAAGTTGAACATGGCATCGGCGGGATGGGTATAAGGCGCGTCGTCGATGAGGTACCAGCCGTCGGAGCTACCACCCCAACCCAGGTTGAAGTGGAACATATCGTAGTCATCGTAGCCGTCGCACACGAAGGCATGACAGCCGCCGTCCTGGCAACCACCATAATACATCGGCCAACCCATGTCGAACTGCTCGCGCACCATGGTCTTCCATGTTTCGGTGTCAAAGTCATCGCGGCGGAGTTGCACGTTGGCGTCACAATAGTTGAAATAGGTGTTCATCGCGCCAGGGATGGGACCCGAGGCGCCCCCGCTACCGTCAGGGCCATAGCCCATGTCGATGGTGACGCCGCAGTGGAAACATAAGGTTCCAGTAGCTAACTTCTCGGCATCCGAAGAGCTGTTGCTCAGCACGTTGGGCATGTTATCCCAGTCGTAGGTCGTATTGCCGAAGTCGGCACAGATCTCGCCATAATCGCTGTGATTATAGCAATGGCTGCCGATACCTTGGGCGGGATAGGCCCAGAAACGCATCAGCTGCGACATGGCCGTGGCGAGACAGCCCACAATGGCATGGCCGCCCGAGCCGGCAGGATCCTCTGGACAGCAATAGTTATAAGGATATGTCTGATTCCATTTCGTCTGGCAGAAATAACCCGTGCCGCGACCGCCGTTACGCGATATGAGGCGGCCACGTTGAAGCACAGCGTTCCATTCAGCGGCCACGTCGGGGGTGGCAACAGCAGAACGGAGCTGTACCATACACTCGGCCACGCCGTCCAAATAATAGGCCAGCGCAGGCGGGATGTTGGAGGCGTCGAAGGACGACTCGTCGGAATAGCCGATGACGGGACGGTGGGCGTCGTCGCCAGCGATGATGACGAAGCCGTGGTCGCCGATGTTAAAGACATAATATGCCTCATTTTGACCCGTGTAGACGAGTTGTGGGGCGGCTCGTTCGACGGCGAGTTGCACCGTGGCAAACTTCTGAGCCGCCGCGTAGGCAATACGGCCATCAACGGGCTTGGCTTGAAGGGACGTCAACCCGACAAACACAGCCGAAAGGAAAAAGACAATTCGCTTCATAAGAACCTAAATCAATAGAGGGTGAATTTCTTCGAATATAGCATCTTGCCTTCTGCCCAGATTTCTATGCGATAAGATCCAGACCTCCATTGGCCTTTGTTCTCGCCTCCCCAGCCGGACAATTCCACGGAGTTGTTTCCTCTATAGATATAGGAGTCGTAGCTATAGGAGAAGCCGCTGGGCGAAGTTGTACCCGTGCTCAACGACCCATAGGGGTCATACAGCTTCACTTTAAACGTAATCGATTTGCTGACGTATCCCTTGTAAATGACCTTGGGCTTGAGATACATGCTCTGGCTGCTGTAGATATACCCTCCGTAGTTCGTCTCAAAACTGCCATTGCTGTAAATGTTTGCCATTTGAACATCTTGAACGACTAGGGGACAGTTGGTGGCCAACTCATCGAACAGGGACTCTAGGGTGTTGTATTCCGACTGAAGCGAGCTGTATTGATCACGCAGTTCCGACAACTCGGAATTGCGGTTGGATAGACTCCATTCCAGGTCAGAGGTCCTGTACTCATAGTTCTTGATCTTTTTATTCATGCTGCTCCAAACCGCTATCAAGCCAATCAGTGTGGCGGCAAACAGCGCAACGAAAATGAAGCCCCATTTGCCATTCGAGCCCTGGCCCTCAGACGCAGGCTGAATCTCCCCGTCGGCACCATTGCCTTGGTCAACGAAGTCATTGGAGGGTCTCTGGCGGGTCAAGGCATCGTCGGTGCCACCCAAGAGGTCGGCCATAAACGCGCTCACGGTCTGGTAACGGTCCTCCGCCTTGAACTCCATGGCCTTCATGATGGTCTGGCTCACTTCCAGTGGGATGTTCGGGTCGAGCTCGTGGGGTGAAGGCATCTGCTCCATCGTCCGCGTGGTGACGTCCATCGGGCGCTGGCCCGTCAAGAGGAAGTAAAACACGCCGCCCATAGCGTAGATGTCGGTGTAGTTGCCCTTCTTGCCCGTGGCCGTATATTGCTCAATGGGCGCATAACCCATAGTGAGGATGGCCGTGTGGCGCTGCACCTCATCGTGCACAAACTCGCGTGCCGAGCCAAAGTCAATCAACACCACGCGGTTGTCGGGCGTGATGATGATATTGTCGGGCTTGATGTCGCGGTGCAGCACGTGCTTGCTGTGGATATAGGATACCGCCTCGCCCAACTGACCCATGCAGTTGACGGCATAGTCATAGCTCATCTTGCCGTTGCGCTCGACAATCTGCTGCAAAGTGGTGCCCTCCACAAACTCCATGACGATGTAGGAGGTATTGTTTTCGTCGAAGATGTCGAATACCCTCACCACATGCGGATTGTCCAACGAAACCAAGGTACGCGCCTCATCGGCGAAACGGTCCTTCATCTTGCTGTATTTGGCAGCTTCGATATCCTGGAGCATCACCGTGTTACGGTCATACTCGCGTACGCACTTGCCGCTGATGAAGAACTCCTTGATGGCATAGTGATTACCTAATTCTTTGTGCCTCACATAATAGGTGATGCCAAAGCCACCGATGCCAAGCACCTTTTCTATGATGTAGCGGCCACCGCCCAAGGTGGCGCCTATGTCCAATGACTGTTTCATTTATTTATAATATGTTTTCGAATCCTTTTTATCTTCAAACACGCGTTTGCCCTTGCTCAGCACCACGTATTGCAGGTTCTTGTTTCTGCTGCAATCGAGATACCTGATGTCTTGGCCGTTCTGCAAATCGATATTGGTGAGGCTGTTGCTGGAGCAGTTGATATTGACCAGATTGACGTTCTTGTCGAACGAAAGCTGCGTCAGCTTGTTGTTGGAGCAGTCGATAGCCTCCAGAGCCACGTTGTTCGACACGTCAAGGGTGGTGAGCGTATTGTCGGCACACATCAAGGTCTTCAGCTGGGTGCAGCCCGAAAGGTCGATCGACGTCATCTTGTTCTTGTATAGATCCAGCTTCTCCAAACGGGAGTTGGTCTTCAAGTCGATGGTGTAGAGTAGGTTGTTGTTGGCTTCCAACTTGACGAGATTCACGTTCTTCGACACGTCGAGCAGCTTCAAGTCGCAGCTGTTGGCGATGAGCGTCTCCAGTTGTACGTTCTTGCTCAAGTCCATCTGCGGGATGGGGTTGCCCGAGCACACCAGGCGCTTCAGGTTGATGAAATACTCAATGCCGGAGAGGCTCGCCACAGGGTTGCTGTCCTTGAGTTTCAGTATCGACTTGTCGCGGGTGATGTCAATGACGTAGGTGTGTTCGGCATCCCATTGCGTCAACACACCGTCGTTGTCCATGTCGCAAAACCGCATCAGGTAATTGCGGAAATTGTCGTCAGCGATCTTGATGGTCACCTGTTTCTTGGCTTCCTCGCTTTGTATTCTCGCCACTTCGTCGGCTTCCTTTTGGTTGATGACGTTTGTCAAACGGGTGATCTCGTCGCGAAGCACGTCCATCTGTCTCTCCTGTTCGGCCGAGTTTTTGTTGCCTTGCCTGCACTGTTTCAGTTTCGACTCCAACGAGCTGTTCTTGGCTTCCAGTTGCTGCACTTTGATTTTCAGTTCGTCAACCGTCTGGGCTTCGCAACGGTGCGTCGACATGGCGAACGCCACTCCCGTCAGCAGGGCCATCAAATAGATTGCATATTTCTTCATCGTCTGATTGATTTTTGGATGTTCACTTTATGTTACCGTCAACATACTTGATAATTTCGCCCGACTCCATGTTTTTCATGTAACCCGTCGAGTAGTTCATATTTCCGTCCAGGGTTCCATGAAACTCATACACGCCCGTCACCATGGTGCAGGTGTCGTAGATGCGGTTGTTCACAAATTCGGCTTTATAGACGCGGCCTTTCCATTCGCCGGAGGTATAGGTCAGCGTGCCGTAGCCGTTCATGTTGCCGTCCTTGAATGAGCCCGAGTACTCACGGTCAGAGAAGACAGCCTTGCCAATGCCGTTGGGGACGCCCAAGGTGTCGAGGTCGCCGTCGTAGTCGTAGGTCTCGCCTGTCGATAGCATGAAGACCTGCTCGGGCTTGACCTCCACCACGTTGTCCTTCGGCGTGCTTGGCTCTTCTTGCGATTTCTCGCCATGAGGAAGGAAGAGTACCAAGGCAACCACGATGGCGGCCACGGCGGCGGCTATGGCCACAATGAGCGGCAGCTTGCTTTTCTTCTTCTTGGCAGGGACGGTCTTCATCGCAGCCTCCACCTTGCCCGAGGCGGTCTCGTCGCCCACCAGGTCAACCATAAACTCGTTCACGGTTTGGTGACGGTCTTCGGGCTTCAGCTCCATGGCCTTCATGATGGTACGGTTGGCGTCTTTGGGCAGGTCGGGCACCAACTCAATGGGCGGCACCAGCTTCTCGATCGACCTAGAGGCCGAATCGATGGGTTTCTGCCCGGTGACGGCGAAGTAGAACACCGCACCCATGGCATAGATGTCGGTATAGTTACCCTTCTTGCTCTGCGAGGCGTATTGCTCAGGCGGCGCATAACCCTGGGTGAGGATGGCCGTATGGCGTTGCACCTCGTCGTTGACAAACTCACGCGCCGAACCGAAGTCGATGAGTACCACTTTGTTTTGGGGCGTGATGATCAAGTTCTCGGGCTTGATGTCGCGGTGCAGGATGTGCTTCTCATGGATGTAGGCCACGGCTTCCGCCAGCTGCGCGATGTAGTTCACCGCAATATCATATGGGAGCTTACCTCGCGTATCCACCATGTGCTGCAACGTCTCGCCTTCCACGAAAGGCATGACGATGTAGGAGGTGTTGTTCTCCTCAAAGATGTCGACCACCTTGACCACCCCGGGATGGTCGAGGTTGATCAGCGTCTTGGCTTCATCGACAAAACGTCTGCGGTATTTGTCGAAGTCTTCCTGGCTGAGGTCCTGCAGCGAGATAGTGTGGTGATGCGTGTTGCGCACGCAGCCTCCGCTCACAAAGAACTCCTTGATGGCAAACGCGTGGTTCAAAAGGGTGTGGCGTGCAAAATAGGTGATGCCGAAGCCTCCCTCGCCGATAACCTTTTCGATGACGTATTTGCCGTCGCACAAGGTCGTACCGGCTGTCAGCTGTTTGATTTGAGGACTATTTTCCATAAAATGCTTTTCCTTTGTATAAAACGTTTCAATTCATCATAAATCACTAAGAATGCCGATAAACATAAGCGCACCCCAGATGCCTAAACTCACGATGCTCAACACCCTGCCTACAATCAGTTGTGGCACATTGGCGTATGCCGGTCTGTTCTCCTTGACTTTTTTCCAGCCTATGGAACCGAGGACGACACCGGCAATGCTCAGCATGATGCCGAAAATGCACATAACGCCGACAATCGACTCAGCCGAAGCTGTGGCGATGATCACGGTGAAAAACAGCCATACTAACGAAGCTATGCCCAAGATGAGGGCAGGGACACCGAGTGGTGCGTTCCGCGTAGGCTGATCGACAGGTTGCTGCAATGAGTCGCCAGTGAAAGGCCCAGGTTGCTGCGCCCCAGGGGTAGCCCTCCCTAACAAGTCGTTCATAAACTCCTCGGCGCTCTGGTGACGTGCCTCGGGTCGCAGCTGCATGGCCTTCATGATGGTGCGGTTGGCCTCCATGGGCAGGTCGGGCGTCAGCTCGATGGGTTCGGGCATACGTTCGATCGAACGACCCGCCGAGTCGATGGGCTTGCACCCCGTGACGGCGAAATAGAGCACCGCGCCGAGGGCATAGATGTCGGTATAGTTGCCCTTGCGGCTCGTCGCCACATACTGCTCGGGCGGGGCATAGCCTTGGGTGAGGATGGCCGTCTGCCGCTGCACCTCGTCGTTGACGAACTCACGAGCCGACCCAAAGTCGATGAGCACCACTTTGTTTTCGGGCGTGATGATCACGTTGTCGGGCTTGATGTCGCGGTGCAGGATGTGCCTGCTGTGGATGTAAGCGATGGCTTCCGAGAGCTGAGCGGCATAGTTGACCGCCACATAGTACGGAAGCCTTCCTCGCTTCTCCACTTTCTTTTGCAACGTCTCGCCTTCCACGAATGGCATGACCATGTACGATGTGTTGTTCTCGTCGAAGATGTCGACCACCTTGACGATGCTTTCGTGGTTGAGGGTGCTCAGCGTACGCGCCTCGTCGACAAACCTGCGACGAAAACGCTCAAAGTCCGCCTGGCTGATGTCGACCAACGAGATGGTGTGGTGGTAGGTATCACGCGCGCATTTCCCATTGATGAAGAACTCCTTGATGGCAAACGCGTGATTCAAAAGGGTGTGGCGGGCAAAATAAGTGATACCGAAGCCACCTTCACCGATGACCCGTTCAATGACATACTTGCCGCCATACAACGTCGTCCCAACCGCCAACTGTTTAATTTGAGGGTTGTTATCCATTGGGGGCTACTGATTCTTAATAAAACTCGTAAAGCAGGTCGTCCAAATCCATGTATTCGTAGGCCTCGCCAATGGCGCCCAAGATGAAGAACCAAATGACATAGATTGCCGTGAAGATGATGGACAAAACCAGACCGGCAATAGCCAGACCCTTCAGCTTGCCCGTCTTCTTGGCCTTGCCCACGCCGATGGCCGAGAAGATGATGCCCAAAGGCGCAACGATGAAGGCGAAGACGAAGCCCAGGATGGCAAACACGTTGGTGCCGGATTCTGCGGGTTCCTTCCCTGGATCAATACGGTTCCAGTCCAGCATCTCCCTGCCGGCAAAGAGTACGGTGTCGCCCCTGTGGAGCGGATACGACGAATTATGGACACGGTTGCCGTTGACAATCGTGCCGTTCATGCTGTGGTCGACAAGGGTGTAGTTTCCGTTTTCGACAATGATCTCAGCGTGGTTCGAGCTGACTTCCGGGTTGGCATAGTAGATGTCCTTGCCAATACCTCTTCCGATGGTAAATGTTCTCATATGATTTAAGTTTAATTGTTTGTGTATTATACTGAATTACAATGTTTGTCATGTTAGACTGCAAAGGCAGCAACAACAGCTCCGAAGTAAACGACAAATACAATTATTTCCACTATCATGCCGATAATAGAGAGCGCCAATCCCCAACCTGCGAGGCCTCTTCCCTTGCCGTTCATCTTGTTAGCTTTGCTGAGGCCTACGATGCAGAAGATGAAGCCTAACAATGGGAGGAAGAAAGAGAGGATGAAACCTGCGGTGGCGAAGCCGTTGGAACCTTGCTCCACGGGTTGCGGGCTATAGTTGGCTCCCACATTCTGCACGTTCTGCACATACACTTGGGCGTAGGCATTGGCAACATCGCCCTGGCCTGCTTGCCGTGTGCGCGATTGCGTGAAACCGAAGAAATACTGCTTCCAAGGCAGGATGCTGTCGCCCACCTTGACGAAGTCGTTCTCCCTCAGGGCGACAGAGCCGTAGATGCGCTGGCCGTTCACATAGGTGCCGTTGGTGCTGTTGAGGTCGGTAATGGTGTAAGTGCCATTGTCGGCCTGGACGATTTGGGCGTGATGTCGCGAGACATTCATGTCGGCAAGAGAGACATCGTTCTCGCTTGACCTACCTATTGTAATGACTTTCATAGTGTTAATCGTTTTATATTTATAATTCTGTTATTATCCAAAGATGTTTTTCCAGCCCGACATGTTCTCCTTCTTGAGGGCAAGGAAGCCGCAGGGCAGGCCGATGGCCAACAGGATTGCCACCAAGCGGATAGCTATCCTCCAGGTGAAGTAACCATCAATCAGGTTGACTATAAGCAAGATGAGCAAGACCACGGCGGCAGCGGCCATCATGATGAATCCCACCTTACTTCGTTTGGCCAACAGCACTATGGCTCCCACGCCAAGCACGAGGGTGGCTACCATGCGCAAGACCCGTATCACCAGATTGGACCAAGGGATGTAAGCGGGGTAATCAATCAGCCAATAAACCTGCCTGCCAAACAGGAACAGTTGGTTGAGAAGCCACAGCAAGCTGCCGATACCTACCATCAGGAGGCAAACCTGCAGCAGCGGGTGCAGTTTGGGTCTCTTGGCCTTACGCTCTTGTGTGGGGCCAAGGTCGCCCATGTCTTCCTGCGCCTGGCTGACGAAATCGGGGCTGAAATAGGTTTTCCAAGGCAGCATCGTGTCGCCGATGCGGACAAAGTCGTTCTCGTCGAGCACCACCTCTTTGTCGATGCGGAGGCCGTTGACGTAGGTGCCGTTGAGACTCCCGAAATCGATCAGATGGTAGGTGCCGTCGTCGAACTCCACGATTTGAAGATGGTACCTCGACGCCGCCTCATCGCGGATGATGACGTCGTTGCCGGCTTTTCTTCCTATGTTGATAACTTTCATGACTACAGTGTTTTTAACGTACGGATCTGATGGCTTTCGCCATGTCTTCACAGGTTTGGTAACGATTCCAGGGCTCAGGCTGCAAGGCCTTGCGTAGTATGGGTTGGAAACTCGGGTTGACGTAGGGGCAGATGCTGTGGGCATCGGGGATGTCGCCGATCTTGATCTTGTTCCAGATGTCGGTGGTGCTGCTACCCGAGAAAGGCAGCCTGCCCGTCAGCATCGAGAAGAAGGTCACGCCCAAGGCGAAGATGTCGGTGCACGGCCCGCAGGGCTCTTTTTGGAACTGCTCGGGCGGCATGAAGGCGGGGGTGCCCACAGCACGTTGGGGCTTGCCGGCATTCTTCACCTCGTATGAGATGCCCATGTCGAGCAACTTGATGGTCATGTTGTTGCACACCATGATGTTGGACGGCTTGATGTCGCGATGCACGATGCCATTGGCGTGGATGTAACCCACGCCTTCGAGGATCTGGAGGAAGAGCGGGATGGCCATGCGCTCGTTCATGGGGCCTTTGGTCACCTTGCGCTGGTACTCGTCGAGGGTCATGCCTTCGACAAACTCCATGACAAGGTAGTCCTGGTTGGGCGTCTTGATGAAGTCCTTGAGTTTGGTGATGCGCGGGTTGTTTTGCGAGAGGTAGAGGCACCTTTGTGCCTCTTTCTCCAGCTCGTGCCGCTGTGCCGGCGACGGGTTACGGGGCTCTTTGATGGCCACGGCGCGACCGGTGCGCATGTCGACGCCCCAATACACCCTGGCGAAGCCGCCGCTGTCGCTCAGCACGCTCACCACATCATAATTATATTTCCCCAGATCCGGAAGCGACATGATTATTTCTTCTGCTTTGCTTTATCAATCGCGCTTTTTATTTTATTCATTCTTTCCTCGTCGCCCACTTCATAAGCTTTAACCAATTCCTCCCTCAGAGTTTTTTTGGGATTATAGTGTTCCTTGATTTGCAAACTGTCACACACAGCATTTGCAGTACCCGTATCTAAAGCCAAAATTTTACTCAACACTTCATTCTTGAGTTTTTCCTTACTCTGCTTAGGCGCAGGCTTCTTCTCCTCATCTTTCTTTGTCGCATCATCATCAACTACTTTTTTTTTGGAATCCTCTTTCTTTTTCGCAGCTTCTATTGAATCCAATTTCCTTTGCAGTTCTTCATTGGCTTTTCTCGCTGCTTCCAATTCAGATTCCGCTTGATTCTTCTCCGACGACAATTTATCATTCGCATTCTTCAAGTTAGAGTTGGTTTCTTGCAAGTTGCTGTTTTTATTCGACAGATTGTCGTTCTCTTGCTTTAAACTACTATTCCTATTTGACAAATCGGAATTCTCGTTTTCCTTGTTTTGAATTTGCTGCTCCTTTTGGGCGTTGGCGTCCATGAGGCTGTCTGTCTTAATCACTCCATTAATAACTTCACCTTTCGTCTTCTCCAGGTCGCTGCGAATCCACAAGAAATAGGCGCCCACGCCGAGACCGGCCAGCAGGAGCACAGCAGCGACGATGATTATCCAAATCCAGTTCTTCTTGCCACCTCCTTTTGAAGGCGTAACAAGTTGGTCCCAAGGCACTATGCTGTTGCCCACTTTCAGTTCGTCACCAGGATGGAGCGTGGTCTCTGAAGTCACCCGTTTCCCATTCACAAAGGTGCCGTTCGACGAGCCCAGGTCGACCACACTGACGTAGTTGCCATAGTTGACGATTTGGGCATGGTTTCTTGAGACACTGGCATCCTCAACAATGAAGTTGCAGGAAGCGTCTCTGCCTATAAGAATGATTTCTTGAATGTTGTTGTTTGCCATAGTCTTTTAAATTATAGTATATTTCCTTTTTTACCGTCTCCCTCGTTTGCGTCAGAATTACCTTCTTGTTTTTGATTCTCATCATCCACTTGTGGAGGCTCTTGGGATTGTTGTGATTCTTCACCAGCAGCTTTTTTAGCTTCCGCCTCTTGTTGTTTGTCGGATATTGATTGTTGCTGTTTTTTTTCTTTTCCAGTTTGCTTCGATTCAGACTGTGCTTCATTAGGGTCTTGAGAAGCTTGTTTATTGGACTTCTTTATTCCCAATAGATCCCAAATCGATTTTTTATTACTTAGTTCTGAAAGACGTTTGTTCAACTTCTCATTATCCTCGGATAATCTCTTAGATTCCTTTTGCATTTCAACGTATTTCGGGTCTTTATAGGAAAAATCTGCTTTGTTTTTAATACTCTGAATCTCTTTCTCCAAACTATCAATGATTCTCTGGTTTTCAGTAATTTGCTTTTGAATCTTATCTGGATTGTTAGACTGACCATTCAAAACAAACCAACCAATTCCTGCACCTCCAACCATAAGCAGTGCGGCTACGATAATCAGCGCAAGCAGCCCCGATTTCATGCGTTTGCGGGGTTTGGGCTCTGAGCTGAACATCACCTGCACCGGGCCTTGGTCCTTCTTGACGCTGGAAGCGGCAGCCGAGTCCGGATCGTTGCGCCAACGCGGGTTGTGGTCTGGGTGGTTGCTGGCAGGATAAGGGCTGTTGGTGACCATGATCACCTGGGCGGTGATGTTGTCGAGGCCCTTGCCCGGCATGTTGGCGTTGTCGACCAACTGCTGCACCTTCTCCTCGACGGTGGCTCCCGACGAGAGGATGGCTTCGATGCCGTTGTCGTCGACCATGCCCGAGAGACCGTCGCTGCAGATGAGGAACATGTCGCCAGTGGCAGGCTGTACGGGCGAACGGTACACCTCAGGCCTGAGGTCTTCCTTGGTGCCCAAGGCCTTCATGATCACGTTCTTCTGCGGATGGTGCTCCGCGTCGCGGTCGTCCAATTGGCCTTGGTCGACGAGCGCCTGCACCAACGAGTGGTCCTTGGTGATGCGGAACAGCCTTTGCTTGGCCGCCTCGTAGAGGTAGATGCGGCTGTCGCCCACATGGGCGATATAGGCATCGGGACCATCGACGAGCACGATGCAAGCCGTGGTGCCCATGCCCTTCAGCGAGGGCTCGGCCGCAGCTTCGCCCAGAATCTGGGTGTTGGCACGCAACAAGGCATCGTTTAAGGCTTGGTAGATGTCGTCGTATCGTTGCGCCTTGAAGTGTTCGATGATTTGGGCCACGGCGATACGTGAGGCGGTTGCACCGCCCACATGGCCGCCCATGCCGTCGCAAACGACGAAGAGCTCGCCGTTAGGCACGCTCATAAAACCACACGAGTCTTCATTGGCCTTCCTGACCTGACCCGTTATCGTGAGGCCATAGGCCACCAGGTTGGGATTGTTCCCTACATAATGTTCACAACTCATAATGCATCAGAGATAAAAAATGATTTTTGCTTGGCCCAACTGGATGACATCGCTGCTGCGGAGGACAGTCTGCTGCTGTAGTACGCCGTTGACGATGACATGGTTGGTGCTGTTCAAGTCAGAGATATAGAAGCCATAGCCATCGTAGGTGATTTTGGCATGGTGCTTCGAAACGGTGGGGTGCTCGAGCGGCAGGTCGTTGTCGTACTCACGACCGATGGTGAACTCGGGCTTGGTGATCTCGCACGAGGTCTTCATGCCTTCTACATCGCACACCAGTCGTGGGATGACGTTCTTGGCTGACATCAGATGCGACAGACGCTCCATCTCGGCGCGCTCATGGTCGGCGATACGCTCCAGCTCTTGTTTACGTTTGTAGTCGCCCAACGCGTTGTTGGCGTCTTCGATGGCTCTCTGCGCCTCAGCCTCGGCCTCCTTCTGCTGGCGTTCCAGTTTCTTCAGCTTGCGGGCCTTCTTCCTATGGCTCACCACGCTGAGTACGATGGCCAGGATGATGATGGCCAACAGGCCCAACACGATCAGGCCAAAGAGCCAGGGGTTCTCCTTAATCCACTCCTTGAGCGAGAACGCGGGAGGCATGAACTGCTCCTGGTACTCGAATCCCTTGATGTTGACAGCTACCGTTTGCGGGTCACCGCCACGTTTCAGGTTAGTGGTATAGGTGAACTTGTAATCGTGGCCAAAGTAGGCATCGTCAATCTTGCCGTACGACGATTTCATGAAGTTACAGGCGTCGTTTTCTGTGTTTTGCATAAAGCACTGGAAGCCGCCCTCGGTGGCCTTAGCGAAGTTGTCGGTCTCCAAGGCGACGCCGCTACGCGGGGCATACTGGATGATGTAGACGGGAATGTTGAGGCTTTGTGCCAGCAGCAGCACCTGGTCGGCCGAGTCGGCGCCGGGCACATTGCGAGGATGACCAGCGGTGAACAGGTAGACGGCCTTCGACTCGTCGGCTTCGGGGAGCTGGTTCAACAGCTCGATGGCCTCGCGCACTGCGGTATAGAGGTCCGAAGTGTTGGGCGCGTCGGTGAAGCTGCGGTCAGAGTGCTTGTGCTGTGCCACCACGCTGGCGAGATAGCTGAAGTCGTTGGTGAAGTCGGAGAGGGGACGGTTCACCGTGGCAGTGTTGGTGCTACGGTGAAACTCGGCCACCATGACATAGTCTTTCGGCTTCAGCGTGCCACTCAGCAGGAACTGGCTGATGGTAGCCTTGGTGAAGTCGTGCTGCCCCACCCGGATGTCGGTTTTCTTCTCTTTACCAATTTCCTTGAAGTCCTCCCAAAGGATGACGATATGTTTGCCTTGATGGGTTAAGGCATTTTGCACCTGTTCCATCTGGAACTCGCGTTGCAGGCCGTTCTCTTTCAGATATCTGACGTCCTTGGCGTGCAAGATGTCGGCCCCGTCGTCGTGCCATACGAATGACACCTCTGGATATTTCTCCGCGTTGAAGGTTTCCTTCATGTAGCCTTGATTTTGGGCCATCAAGGCAAAGGGGCACAATAAGTACAGTACGAATAAGGGTAATAACTTTTTCATAGGCTATTCGTTTCCAATGGTGGTTGAAAAGGCAGGAAAGAAAGAGGGCTTAGAGCGAGGTGCGGAATTTAAAAGCCGTCTTGCCCACTCTGATGGTGTCGCCGTCGTTGAGATAGCGCGGAGCCAATTCGATGTCCTCGCCGTTGACGAAGGTGCCACTAGTCGATTGCTGGTCGGTAATCGAATAATGTCCAGCTCTAAAGAGAAGCACAGCGTGTTTGGCACTCACGGAGGGGTCGTTCACGCTAATTTGGCAGTCCAAGTCGCGGCCGATGATGTTGCGTCCTTCAAAGAGCTTGAAGTCGGCACCCATATCGCTGAGGGTGTACGAAACGAGCCAGCCCACCAGTTTGCGCGAGCTGCGCACGGGGCCTTGGCCTTCTGTGCCTTCGTCACCGATAATCATGGTCTTGTTGGGAGTGGGAGCTGGTTTGGGGGTGGGATCCACAGCGGTAAAGGCACCCGAGTTCGGGATGGTCTCACCGTTGTTGCCAGGCATGGCTTGGGTCTTGTTGTTACCGCCGGCATCGTTGCTGCCAACATAGGCTTGCGTTTGGGCTTGGGTTGCACCTGCACCTACAGGATTACCTTTTGAATTGCAGAAAGGGCATGCTGCCAAATCTTCTTTGTAGAAGTGTCCATTCGGGCATCTTTTGTATCCGTTCGACATATCTTTTTGAGTTTTAGTTGATTAATAGATGTTATTATAAAAATTTGTGATTTTTTCGGTGCAAATATAACAATTATTTCAACCAAAACTACATTTCATGTTATTATTTATGTGACTTTTTTAAACGTTTCAACGAAGAAACTCATCCACTGCTTTATTAAATTCCTCGGGTCGTTTGTTCGCCACAAAATGGTCGCCCTCAAGGATGGAGAGCTGCGCATTAGGCAAACTCTTGTATATCAGCCTTGTGTGCGAGTCTTTAATCATATCCTTGGTGCCTGCAACAACTAATACGGGCATCGTTAATCGCGCCAGTTCAGAAGGGTCGATGTGTGGCTCGTTGACCATCAGGCCAAGCATCTCGGCGTTACGTCTGGCTTGCTCCGATTTCTTCGAAAACAGCCTCGCGATACGGTAGCCGACCTCAATGGGCCATTGGTAGCGCGACTTCACACCTCGGGGGAAGAGGTTGGCACCGTTAAGTATTATTTTTTCAACCCGCTCGGGATACTTCAAAGCAAAGGTCAAGGCGATATTGCCCCCATCGGAAAAGCCCAAGAGGATGGCTTTTTCTATGCCTTTCTCATCCATGAAATCATGCAAATCCTCAGCAAACTGCTTGATGGTGAACGGCCTCTCCCCTCGCGGCGACTGTCCGTGACCACGTGTGTCGAGGGCGATGACACGATATCTCGTCGAGAAGCAAGGAATCTGATGCTCGAAATAGTCAGAGCTCTCGCCATTGCCGTGGAGCAGGATGAATGGCAGTCCCTCTCCATACGCATTGTAATGAAGCTGGATATCTGTCGGGGAATCCATAACGCGTCAATAAAGCAATCCTTCTATACCTTCTTCCGCCAAGATCATGATTACGCCAAAGGTCATCAACACCCCCCAAAGCGCGAGACCAACAATGCCCAGTATCTTACCTACCATGAGTTTGGACGAATCGGAATAGGCGTTATATCTCCCCCTGATCATTTTCGACCCCACTATGCCAAGCACCATACCTACTACGCTTAAGGCAATACCACCCAATGCCAAAAAACCCAAGAGAGTTTCAGCAAATTCGTCCAAATCCTCAGGAACAAAGAAGAGGAAAGACATTGCCGCCAATCCGATGATGCTGCATACCAACGACCCGTTGGCCAAAGGTGCCTTGAGTTTACCCTCTGGCGTCGCGGCCGTCGGTGTCGACACGTTGGCCGCCACCTGGGTGGGAGTACCAATCTGGCTACCGCAATACTCGCAAAACTCACTGTTTTCTTCTATGTCGGCTCTGCAATAGGGACATTTCTTCATCGCCACACCTTGGGTCGGCGACAACACCTGGGGGGCATCGGAAAAACCTCTGCTTTCGTAATTGTCATCCATAAGTATCTGGTTTATAATGTTTTTATGATATATAAAGACTGTCTAACTATATTAATTTGACTTGCAAATATACCAATTTTAACCAGAAAAATGTATTTCTCCGTTTTCTTCACACGGTTTTTCCGACTTAAGGCGTCTTCATCCAAGCCTTTCGTTCCTGCTCCGGGAACTTCTCAATCGCATACCGCAGCATGGTGCGCGGCATGGCCTGATAACGACTTGAGAGCCAATCTTTCAGGCGTTGCTCGTTGCGCTTACCCGCCTCACGCAATAGCCAGCCGACGGCCTTCTGCAAGAGGTCGTGTAAAGGCTGGGACTTAGCCAAGAAGATTTCGGCGATGGCATAGGTGTCGTCCAACTCGCCGTGACGCAAAAACTGCATCGTGCTTACCATGCCGATGCGCTGCTCCCAAATCGTCTTTCCGTCGCGAGCAAGGTCGTAGAGCAACGAGCGGTCCTTGTCCAAAAGCCATGTGCCGAGCAGCTCGTAACACGACAGGTCGACCAAATCCCAGTTATTAATGAATTGTGTATGAGCGAGGTAGAAATCAACGCATTGTTGTTGCAAAGCCTTGTCTTTCTTAGCGTGTTTGAAGATCTGCACCAGGGTCAACAGGGCGGCTAAGCGAACTTCATGGTACTCGGAGCAAATGCACTCCTCCAAGTCGTCAATCGAGGTCTCCTGCCAGCATTGCTTCACCACCTCACGGGTCACTGGCACCTTGATGCCCAGAAACCGGTCGCCCTCGCCATATTGACCCTTCCCAGTCTTGAAGAAGCGCGACAGGCCTTCAACCTGGGAAGGGTCTTGATGGGCAAGGATTTCCGTATATAGACGGCTTTTCATAGAAGACAACATCACAGCACATCGTGAACGATGTTCGAGCCACCCGTGCAGTTGCAGCCTGTGGTGGCGGCATTACCCGTATAATGCAGTTCGCTGCCACCCGAAAGGCTGGCTTTGATGCTGCCGTCGCAGTGGATGTAGGCGTCGCTGCCGCCCGACATCTCACCTTCGCATCTATCGCAAACGAGCGCATACCTGCTTCCAACCACCTGTTTCATGATGTTGCTGCCACCCGACAAATTGATTTCAAGCGTGGCGACCTGGCCTTCAAGAGTAGCATCGGAACCACCGCTCAATTCGATATCAAGCTCAGTGGCGGCCACATAACCTTCGATTTTGGAGGCACCCGACAGCTCCATGTCGATTTCATCAGCCTCAACGTCGCCTAAAAGCTCCGAGCCTCCCGACAAGTCAAGCTCAACTTCATCAGCATAAAGGTCGCAATAGAATTCCGAACCACCTGACAAATCCACTTCAATCTTTTGACCATCAAGAGCATATTCCGAATGAAACTCCGAGCCCCCCGAAAGGTCAACGCTGGTCAAATCGGCGTTATAAGGCAGGATCACCTTCATCTCCGAGCCGTAGCTGCTCGACAGGGGCTTGAGGTGGATTCTCAACTTGTTGCCGACTTTCTCCACGACGACCTTCGGCATGATGTTTTCACCAGCGGTGATGGTGATGGCGGTTGCCACATCGCTTACAGTGACATCAAACCCGTTCTCCACTTGGAGCTCGGTGTAAGCACCCTCAATGTTGAAGTCTTGTGTGACGGGTTCTCCCGCATACTTTTGGCAACTGCAAAGGGCAAACAAAACAAGGGATGAAATGGTGAAAAGACTTTTTCTCATGATTGATTTATGCCAGTTATATCCCATCGGCTCGTCGGGTTTGATGGGTTAGTTTTAATGATTAAAACTACTATTTCATACAATTATTGCGTTTTCGTTTTTTTCTTCATTCCCAGCACACACCAACGAATAAATGGTATTCTTTTGATAATTTCGTACAACGCAAAGGGAATCGTCATCACCGCCACGAAAAGGATGACATACATCATCCACGGCGCCAAGTTGGTGTACATTTTCATCATGTAGCCCAATGAGGCTATTACCAAATAATGCATCACATAAATCCCAAAGCTCGATTGGGTCATATAGGTGGCAAACTTATTAGTCTTATCAAACCATGCCTTGAAGCAGCCGAGCATGGCCAAAATCATCAACCATGCATAAAGACAGTTGAGCCAGCCTGAGAGGAACTGCGGAGTGGTGTTGTCCTGTCCCCATCCCGTCCAACACAAAGCCACGCAAGCGCATACTGCACAGATGAGCATAGGCCAGTGCATCTTTTTGACCCTCTCCTGCACCGCGTCGTGCGAAAACACAAAATAGCCCATCAGGAAGGGGACGAAGTAGGCCAAAGGCTTGTAAAGGTTATACAGCCCGTCAGGACTATCTTTACGAGGGTTCATGATGAGGGTTTGCGAAGCGAGCCAAATCAACACACCCAGCAGGATGATAACCGGAATATTGGCTTTCCCACACCAGTTCCAAAAGCGGTCGTTTTTGTCCAGTTTCTTGATGAGAACGATGAGCAACGAGAAAATCCACAAGTCTTGGATGAACCACAAAGGTCCGATGCCCGAGAGACTGTATGCAAAGTATTTAATGATGATTTTGATACCATTAGGCACCGTTTCGGGGATGTCGGCGAAAAGGTCGGTGCCTTGGGCAAGAGCTGCGACTTGCGTGTTGAAATAGCCCGTCATCCATTGGAAAACGAACAGGCCTATTGTGGCAGGAACCAGAAGCTTGAGCGCTCGTGAGCCCAAAAATCTGCTCGCTGACATTTTCTCCAAGGCATACCTTGAACTGATGCCCGCCACCAAAAAAAGCAGCATCATAAACCAAGGATAAAGGATGTACATCACAATATCCTGATATTGTTTACACTCCGGATATTTGCTGAAACCGCCGATGCCACCGAAGACCCCCTTGTTGTTGTAAAAATAAATGACATGGTAAAACAGCACCAGGAGCACGGTCACCCAGCGCAGATTGTCCATCCAATGCTTTCTCATTTTGTCAGACCTTTCATCGCTTGATTGAGAATCTCTTGAAATACTTCGGTTTTGAGTAAGGCAATGCCTTTGTCGTCGCCAAGCACCATCATGCTGTCGCCAGGCTTGATGTCATACTGGTCACGAGCTTCCTTGGGGATGACAATCTGTCCCCTATCGCCCACTTTCACTACACCAAAGATGTATTTTCCGTTTTCTGCTTCCATAATGATTGATTCTTATGATTTGTATGACTATTCATATTTTGCTGCAAAAGTATGAAATGTTTTCGTTGGTTGTATCTTTTCCATCCAAAAAAAGCTGTTTTTTGATTGTTTTTTCTATTTTTGCCAGCGAATTGGAGATTAATTGACTTCAATTAATAGCAACGAAATCAAATAATACCTAATAAATGAAAAGAATATCCCTACTCCTTGTTCTGGCCTTGAGCACGATGTTTGCCCTGGCACAGAACGGCCGCATCGACTTGCGCAGCACGACGCGCGCCGACATCACGCACAGCGACTTCAGCTCGCTCCGCGCCACCTTCAGCTACGGCTCCATCGAGAGCATCAAAGTGAACACCGAACGCGGCACCTTCTCCGAAATCGCCATCGAAGGCACCTACGCCTCTGGCGAGATCGGCACCCCCGAACTGCCGGCTACCCACGAACTGCTGGCCGTGCCTTTCGGCGCCACGCCACGTGTCACTGTGACCAGCTATTCCACCACCGACTACCGTCTCGCCGACTATGGCATCGGCACCATCCTCCCGCACCAGCCCTCCGTCCGCAAGGACCAGAGACCTGAAGACGTGGAGTTTGTCTACAACACCGCTGCCTACCAGGCCACCCGCAGCCTCGCCACGGCTCCCGAAGCCACCATCGAGGTGCAAGGCACCATGCGTGGCATCCGCGTGGGCTCGTTGGTCGTCAACCCGGTGAGCTACAACCCCGTCACCAACACCCTGCGTGTGTTCAACGACATCGAGGTAGAGGTGAGCTTCGACGGCGCCGACCAAGCCGAGACCGAGCGCATGCTGCTCAGCACCTACAGCCCTTACTTCAACGACGTATATAGGCAGATGTTCAACTACCGCCAGATCCTTGACGTGTATGACGACCACCCGGACCTCATGGCCTATCCCGTCCACATGATCGTCATCGCGCCTCAAGACTATGTCACTGCCTTGCAGCCTTGGCTTAACTGGAAAATTCAAAAAGGTTTTTACGTGAACTTGGTAACCAAGGAACAGGCCGGCAGCAACTACAACGCCATCCGTTCCTATGTGCAGAACCTCTACACCACAGGCGTCAACCAAGGCGCCACGCCTACCTTCCTCGTCCTCGTCGGCGACGTGGCACAGATACCCAACACCACTGGCTCGTCGTCACGTAAGGTGACCGACCTCTATTATGGTTCTGTCGACAACGACTACTTCCCCGATATGTTCTACAGCCGTATGTCGGCCGAGAACACCAACCAGCTCACTGCTATCATCAACAAGATTTTGCAATACGAGCAATACACCATGCCCGACCCGACCTACCTCAACAACGTGACCCTCATCGCCGGATGGGACTCGAGTTGGACGCCTCGTGTCGGCGCTCCCACCGTCAACTATGCCACCACCTATTATTATAACACGGCCCACGGCTTCACCCAAGTCAACTCACACGTGAACCAAAGCCAATATAGCGGCTGCTACAACTCCTTAAGCACTGGCATCGGCTTCGTCAACTACACCGCCCATGGCGACAACAACATGTGGTACGATCCCCAGCTGACCAACAGCGGTGTCAACCAGCTGACCAACACCAACAAGTACTTCCTTGCCATGGGCAACTGCTGCTTGTCGGGCAACTTTGGCTATAGCTCAACTTGTTTCGGCGAAGCCATGATCCGCGCCGAGAACAAAGCAGCATACAGCTACATCGGCTCTTGCCCCAACACCTATTGGTATGAGGACTATTATTTCGGCGTGGGTGCCACGACGGTGATGAACCAAACGCCCACGTTGACTAACACAGCCACTGGCGTCTACGACGGCATCTGGATGGATGACACTTACCACACCGTTTCGTCCATCGTCTTCCTTGGCAACCTCGCCGTGTGCTACGCCCATGCAGGCAGCTACCAAACCAGCTCCAGCCCGACCTACTACTGGCAGGCCTACCACGTGCTCGGCGACGGCTCCATCATGCCTTACCGCGTGAATCCTTCGCCCAACAACGTCAGCCACGCCAGCACCTTCCCCGCTGGCGCCACCACCTTCCAAGTGAGCGCCCAAGAGGGCTCGTATGTGGCCATCTCGCAGAACAACGTGCTGAAAGGCGTGGCCTTGGTGCCCGCTACAGGCACGGTCAACGTGCCAGTCGAATCGGGCATCACCTCGGGTCAGGTGCGCATTGTAGTAACCAAGCCGCAACGTCAGCCCTACATCCAGGACATCAACGTGGGTTCACAGCAGAACTATACCATCACCGTGTCGGCCAGCCCGACTAACGGCGGCACCGTCACTGGCGGCGGCACCTATGCCGGAGGCACCTCATGCACCGTCACGGCCACAGCCAACACGGGCTACAACTTCACCAACTGGACGGAGAACGGCAACGTGGTCTCCACCCAAGCCAACTATACCTTCTCCGTGACAGGCAACCGTAACCTGGTGGCCAACTTCACCCAGCCTCAGAGCTATACCATCAACGTGTCGGCCAACCCGACCGCGGGCGGCACCGTCACTGGAGGCGGCACCTACCAAGAAGGCCAGTCGTGCACCGTCACTGCCACAGCCAACAACGGCTATACCTTCAGCAACTGGACCGAAAACGGCAACGTGGTCTCCAACCGTCCCACCTACATCTTCGACGTGACGGGCAACCGCAACTTGGTGGCTAACTTCACCCAGCAGACCTACACCATCAGCGTGTCGGCCAACCCGACCAACGGTGGCACGGTCAGCGGTGGCGGCGCCTTCCATTATGGTGACAACTGCTCGGTGATTGCAACGCCCGCCACAGGTTACACCTTCGTACGATGGACGGAGAATGGCAACCCGGTCTCGACCAACGCCACCTACACCTTCTCGGTGACAGGCAACCGCACTTTGGTGGCCCAATTCCAAGCCCAAAGCTACAACATCAACGTGGCGGCTAACCCAACTGACGCAGGCACCGTCACCGGCGGTGGCACCTACACCTACGGCCAAAACTGCACGCTGAACGCCACACCTGCTTCGGGTTACACCTTTATTAATTGGACCAAGAACGGAGCACAGGTCAGTACCAATGCCACCTACACCTTCTCGGTGACCGAATCGGCGACCTACGTGGCCAACTTCGAAGGTGTGATCATCGATATCAAGGTCAGCATCAATCCGGAAGAAAGTGCCGACATTACCGGTGAGGGAGCCTACCATATTGGCGAACAAGTCACCTTAACTGCCGAGCCTTACGAGAACTACCGCTTCCTGAACTGGACCGAGGACGGCACCGTGGTCTGCGAAACGCCGACCTACACCTTCACCGCTTCGGTCAGCCGCACCCTGACAGCCAACCTCATCAACACCGAGGGCGTCGGCGATAACAACGGCACCACGGCCGTGATTTATCCCAACCCTGTCAACGACAAGCTGACCGTTGAAGCACGCGAAGCCATCGACAAGGTGGAGATCTACAACCTGTTAGGCACTTTGGTCTACAGCCAAAAGAATTGCGCCAGCAAGGTGGAAATCACCACCGCCAACCTGCAAAGCGGCATCTACTTCATCCGTTTGACGACGAAGCATGCTTCGGAAACCAGAAGGTTCGTGAAAGAATAAACGAACGAAAAAAACGGGGCGGTTTTGAACCGCCCCATTTTTTTATTCTATCCAATAGACGTAATTCTCCTTGCGTGGCGCCGCCTCGGGGTAGTCGCCCTTGATGTAGCCCATCACGCAGTTGCCGATGCCGATATACCGCTCAGGGTCAAGGCCGAGGCCTTTCAGGAAGTCCTTGCCCTCTTCGATCATGAAGACCTCACGGGCACGATGCACCCAGCAGCAGCCGAGGCCTTTGGCATGGGCTGCGTTGAGCAGGTTACCCATGACGAGGGCGCCGTCTTCCTTCCAGGTGAAGACCGTGCTGTCGGCTAATACCACGAGCACCACAGGGGCGCCAAAGAAAGGATCGAAATCGTCGCGACCAATGACGACGGAGTTGAGACGACTCAACTTGTCGCGCACCACACGGTTGGTGATGGCGAGGATGATGGCACTCTGGCGGTTTTTGCCCGACGGGGCGTTCATGCCCGCCTTGACGATTTCGTCAATCACCTCCTTGGGCGGCATCTCATCGGTGTAGCTGCGCACGCTGCGGCGCGTCATCAGGTCTTGTAGCGTTGCGTCCATGGTATTTTTTTCTTTGAGGCTGCAAAAATACACATTATTTTTGCAATTTTGCAGCCCGAATTCGGATTTCGATGCAAAAAGTTAAAAGTTACGTCCTGCCCATCGCCATTGTCTTGGGGTTGTTGCTGCACGATTATTGTGCCGCCCTGAGCGTGGTGGTGCCCTATATCATCTTCGCCATCCTGCTGTTGACTTTCACCGCCGTCGACATCCGCAAGCTGCGTTTCAAGCCGCTGTTCGTCTGGATCATCCTCTTCCAGGTGGCGGTAAGCCTAGGTGGTTATTATTTACTTAAGCTATTGAATGTCAATGAGATCATCGCCGAAGGCATCTTGATTGGGGTGCTGTGTCCTGTGGCGGCCTCGGTGGCGGTGGTGAGCACCATGCTGGGGGCTGACCGCACGACGGTGACCTCCTATACCGTCGTCGGCAACTTGGTCATCTCGGTGGTAGCGCCCGTCTATTTCTCGTTCATCGGCGTCAACCAGGACATGCCTTTCCTTGACTCGTTCCTGCAGATCCTGCGGCGTATCGGCTTGGTCATCGGGCTACCTTTCTTCGTGGCCTTGGCTCTGCAGCTCGCGTGGCCCAAAGCCAACCATTTCATCAGCCGTTTCAAGGGCTTGGCCTTCTATCTCTGGGCCGTAGCTTTGTTCATGACCCTTGGCCAGACCATTCATTTCATCTTCATCAACGGCGAGGGCAACTGGCACAGCATCCTTTGGCTCGGCGTCTCGGCCTTGGTGTTCTGCGTCATCCAGTTCGGGTTAGGCAAATGGATCGGGCACAAGTATGGCGACACCATCGCCGGCGGACAGCTCCTCGGGCAGAAGAACTCGGCCATGGGCATCTGGATGGCCAACCACTACCTGCATCCCTTGGCCTCGGTCTACCTGGCCTTCTATTCCGTCTTCCAGAACCTGTTCAACAGCTGGCAGATCTGGTATTTCGAACGCGATAATAAAAAACACAAGGGTGCTTCGACAGGCTCAGCAACCCTCTAAATACTCTCGTATGGCATGGTGAGCAACTCGCGGCCCACTGTGACGTCGCCCGATTCCAAACCCTTCTTGAACCAACGGAAGCGTTGCTCCGAGGTACCATGTGTAAAAGTCTCGGGAGTGATATAACCCTGACCTTTTTTTGGATATAGTCGTCACCTTTCTTGGGCATCAGATCCAACGTCTTTCGGATTTCATCATCGCTGATAGAACCGAAACGAGACTGCTCAAAATGTGCCCAGCAACCCGCATAGAAATCGGCCAGAAGTTCTATCCTCACACTCTCCTGAAGGTATTGATGAGACTCTTGACCATAACGGTAAGCCATCTCGCTTGCCTTCTCCATCTCGCCACGTAGGAACTCGACATGATGTCCTACCTCATGGCCGATGATTTCGGCATAAACGAGGTCGCACACATCACCCATGGAGGTATAGCTGCTGACCATCTGGTCGATGTCAATATACACAGTCTCGTCGCCAGGACAATAGAAAGGTCCTATACACTTGGCCTGTTTGTGTCCGCAACTCGTGGTTACAGTATCGGAATAGAGCACCAACTTCGGCTGGCGATAGTAACCACCCACCTTCTCGAATTCCTCAGTCCAGAAGTCTTCGGTGCTGGCCAAAAACTGTGCGCACTTTGTGGCCATCTCCTCTTGTGTCTTGCTGTCAACCCATGTGGAAGCGGTGCTTTGCACATCCTGGAGTATGGTACCCACGTCAGGGGCTTGACCTCCCAAAAACCATACGATTAAGGCAACGATGATGCCTCCTATACCGATGCCACCGCCCACCTTGGCAGCAGTACCGCCTTTTTTGCGGCGGTCATCCACATTGGTACTCACTCTACGTCCGTCTAGTTTCATATTATCATGTTTTTAGGTTTTTATTTATTGATACGGGACCGCAAGACTCGAAGTCTCGCAGTCCCGTAGTCCTATTATTTTGCGTAATAAATTTACAGGCTGTTATAATCTGGCGAGAACGTGTCACCAACTTCGATAATCTGGCTGCCTTGAACGTTATCGCTTAAATGAATGCCTTTCTTCAGCCAGCTCGAGCGCTGCTGTGAGGTGCCGTGCGTGAAGGACTCGGGCATGGTACGTCCGTAGGCCTGCTTTTGCAGATAGTCGTCACCGATCTTGGCGGCTGCGTCTAGGGCCTCGTCGATGTCACCGTCTTCAAGCGACCTGTATTTCTTGTTGTCCTTGTTGGCCCAGACGCCGGCGAAATAGTCGGCTTGCAGCTCCAAGCGCACCGTGAGCTTATTGGCTTCTGGCGAGTTTTGGCCGTATTGCGCCCTCATTTGGTGCACCTGACCTAAGATACCCAATTGGTTTTGCACATGGTGTCCCACTTCATGGGCGATGACATAGGCGTATGCGAAGTCGCCGTCGGCGCCAATCTCACGTTTCATATTCTTGAAAAACTCAAGGTCAAGATAGACGGTCTCGTCAGCCGAGCAGTAGAATGGTCCGCTAGCCGAGGAGGCGTTGCCGCAACCTGAATTGACGGCATCGGAGAAGATATACAGCTTCGGAGGCTCATAGGTACGACCCATCTTTTGGAATTCAGCCGTCCACACGTCTTCGGTGCCAGCAAGGACTTGGCTACAAAAGACCATCAAAAGGCTATCTTCTTCGGTTTGTGGGACGTTTTCAGAAACCGTTGTCCCTTCGCCCAAGAACGAGCCGAACAAACTCGTGTCGGGAGCCTGTCCTGTCAACAGCCAGATAAGACCGGCGATGAGAATGCCACCTATTCCGAGCCCGCCAGCTGTGGCAGCTGTCTTCTTTCCGCGGCCATCGACCATGTTGGTGCTCTGTCTTCTACCTTCCATTTTCATAATGCATACAATTTTAGGGGGTTAATAATGGCACAAAAATACACAAAAAAAGAACCCCCGAGCAAACGGGGGTTCTTTTTTTTCACACTGGGTGTGTTTTACTGCTCCTTGACGAAGCGTAAGGTCACGTTGCCGCAGCGCACGAGGTAGAGACCCGAGGCTAGGTCGCGGATGCCAATCTCTTGATCAGCGCTGACACTCATCACCTTGACCAGTTCGCCGAGACTGTTGTAGATCTCAATCTGGCTGTTGGCCTCGATGCCGATGATGCGGATGCTCTCCTTGGCGGGGTTCGGGTAGACCATTAGGGTGGGCTCATCGTTCTCACCCACACCGGTGCCGAAGAAGGCCACGAGGGTCACATCGCTGGTCACCGTGAAGGTGCGCGGGTTATCCGTGTTTTCGTCGCTCCACTGAGTGAAGACATAACCCGGGTTCGGGAAGGCCTGGATGGTGGCCTGCGTGCCGCTGATATAGGTGCCGCCGCCGCTCACCGTGCCTTGTTCGGGGTTACTGGTCAGCGTCACTGTGTAAGTCACAGTGCTGCTCTCAACGAAGTAGGCCGTGTAGGTGGCATTTTCAGTCACCGTGATAGTGCGCGGGTTCTGCGTGTTGCCGTCCTGCCACTTCTCGAACATGTAGCCGCTGAAGGCCACTGCCGCGATGTCAACCTCTCTGCCTTCCTGGTAGGTGCCGCCACCGAAGGCTTGGCCTCTCGTAGGATCGGCGCTCTCCACAGTGATGGTGAAGTTCTGCGTGGCAACGAATTCGGCCACAAACTCCATGTCGCTGTTCACCACAACGGTGCGCGGGTTCTCGGTATTGCCGTCGTCCCACTTCACGAAGCGAGCGTACGAGTTAGGTGTAGCACTGATCTCGACCTCGGAGCCAGCGGGATAGACACCGCCGCCGAAGACCTGGCCGAGGAGCACGTTGCCCGACGTCACCGTCAAGGTGTACATCGTGCCTGTGCCGTTGCTGAACAGCGCGGTGTAGCTGGCGTTGCCCGTCACCGTGATGGTGCGCGGGTTCTGCAAGTTACCGTCGCTCCACTGCAGGAACTCATAGCCGGTGTTCGGCGTGGCCGTCAGCGTGACTGAGGCACCATAAGGATAGGTACCGCCGCCCGTCACCGTACCAGAACCGGCAGGTGCCACATTGGTGGTGATGGTGTACTCGTTCGTGTTGAAGTAGGCCGTGAACGACATGTTGTTGTTCACCGTGATGGTGCGCGGGTTGGACGTGCTGCCGTCGTTCCAATGGTCGAAGACATAGCCGCTGTTGGCCGTCGCCGTCAAGGTGACAGAAGCACCGGCGGGATAGGTACCCGCACCGCTCACTGTACCGGCTCCGGTGGGCGAGACATAAGTCGACACCGTGTAGTAGGTGCCGCCCGCCACACTGAAGGTGGCCGTGTAGGTGGCGTTGCCCGTCACGAGGACCTGGTGGGGGTTCTGGCTCGAACCGTCGCTCCAGCCCACGAACTCATAGCCGCTGTAGGCCGTGGCGGTCAAAGTGGCATAGTCGCCATAGTAGTAGGAGCCGCCGCCAGTCACTGAACCAGCGTTGGACGGGTTGGCGTTCACCGTGATGGTGTAGAAGTTGTGAGTGAAGTAGGCTGTGAAGCTCAGATTGCCCGTCACCGTCACTGAGCGCGGGTTGGCGGTGACACCGTCGTTCCAATGGTCGAAGGTGTAGCCCGGGTTAGGAACGGCCGTCAGTTGGATAACGGAGCCTTCCTCGTAGGTACCCGTTCCCTGCACCTCACCAGCTTCGCTCGGGCTGACCGATGCCGTCACAGTGTAATAGGTTGTACCCACCTCACTGAAGGTGGCGGTGTAGGTAGCGTTACCTGTCACCGTAATCTGGCGCGGGTTCGTCGTGCTACCATCCTGCCATCCAGCAAACTCGTAACCGCTGTTGGCCGTTGCCGTCAGCGTAGGCGTGTCGCCATAGTGATAGGAGCCGCCGCCAGTGACGGTACCACCCGCGGGCGGGTTGGCAGCCGTGGTGATCTGGTAATTGTCTTGCGTGAAGGTGGCCGTGTAAGTGGCGTTACTGGTCACCGTGATGGTGCGCGGGTTCTGCGTGTTGCCGTCCTGCCAGTGGTCGAAGGTGTAACCGTTGTTGGACGTGGCCGTCAGGGTCACCGAGGCGCCTTCAGGATAGGTGCCACCGCCGCTGACGGTGCCGGCGCCCGCAGGCGACACGTTGGTGGTGATAGTGTAGTAAGTCACAGGCGTGACAGCGAAGTAAGCCGTGTAGGTGGCATTCTCAGTAACAGTGAAGCTGTAAGTGGCGCTGGTGCTCACCACCGAGCCGTTCTTCTTCCAGCTCTCGAAATGATAGCCCGAAGCGGCCGTGGCGGTCAGCGTGCAGGTGGCGCCAGAGTTATAGGTACCACCGCCACTCACCGTACCCCAGCTGCTGTTGTTGGAGTTGGCCGTGATGGTGTATTGAGCAATAGATTCCTCAACGCGGACATCCTTAATATACCAAGCGTGGGCATAGGTGCCATAGTAGGCGAAGTTCAACGTCACGTTATGTCCGGCATAAGCCGTCAGCGGCACTTCCACTTCCGTCCACGTGGTGGGGAATTGGGTGTCGTTCCAGATTTGAGTCGTGTAGCTGCCAGGGACAGGTGTGGTTGTTTCATCGGTCTTAAGCCAGATCTGATTATGCATTCCAGAACCTGAGGAAGCATTCTTTGACTTGAACTTCAGCACATAGTCGTGACCGGATTGCAAGGTGATTCTCGGCGAGCAGAGGAAGCCCCTCTGAGCCACGCCACTTTGTCCCCAGGGGTGCCAGGCGCAGTTCTCAGAAGAGTTGTACTGCCAGCACTTCTTGCCACCACTCATATCACTGTCCCAAATGTACCAGCAGGTGTTTTGGGGATTCCAATTGTTGAAACTAAATGAGTAAGGAACAGATTCAGGAGAGCAAATACTCCAGCTTTCGGTGACGCTGAAGTCATCAATAGAGCAGCTGGAACCTGTGGGAGTACTCGTCATCTTGAAGCCGATGTAGACGGCTTCTCCCTGATACGCATTGAGGTTGACGGTGACCGTCTGCCAGCTACCAGTCGACCCCCAGTTCACCGACGTAATCTCTGAGAAGTTACTCGAGCTGGTACCCGACGTGGAAATCCACAGGCTGGGGCTTGACGATGAAGCACGATAACACTTGAAGGTCAGCGTGGTTTGGTCGCGGCCAGGCTGCAAGAAGAGTCTCGGGCTGATGAGCCAGTCGGTGTGAGTGCTGGACGACCAGCCATGCATGACGCAATAGTCGCCCGAATAGGCATAAGTATAAGGACCTCCCATACTGCATCGTCCAAACCTGTCCCAACCTGGATACCAGTCAGTACCGTTCTGGGTACCACTATTATTCACCGTCCAGCAAGGCCAGTGGGTGTTGCCATTCTCAAAGCCATCAGTGAAAGGCAACGAGAAGATGTCATCAGAGCAAGCAGGATCTTCGACACACATGCCAAACAGTTTGGTGCACGATGACGGAGAATAAAGGACAGAGCTGTTCTTCCAGATCTTGCCAGCACCGCTGGAAGCACCTACATAGAACACGCCCGCGCTGTTGGCACCCACGCCATAGGAAGCGGTGCCCGACTTGGTATAAAGCAGGTTTCCGTTTTTCCAGACCTTGATGTCTTCATTGTCGTAACTGGTACTACCAACCACATACACATCGCCGGCATCGACATAAATATCGCGACCCCAGCAGTCCGAAATCGTCCATTGTAAGGTATTATTATAATACACTTTCGTGGTGGTGCCGCCTCCCATAGTGGCAATATACCAGACTTTACCTTCGTAAACGCAGATGCCACGGATGTATCCATCGGAAACACTATACACCTCCGTGCCAAATTCCTTCCATACCTTGCCTTCATAACTGCCGCCCTCGTATTGTTGATAACCTCCATAATACAAGTAACCGTTCTGAAGATCAAAATCGGCGCACAAAGCCTCGGTGTTTCCTGAAATCGTCGCCATAGGCGTAGTTTCGGAGCCCCTCCAAACCGTTGCTTGTTTCGAACTGCCAGAAGGAGTACAGCCCACCGCGAAAACATAAGAGCTTCCATGGGTCAGAGCATTGATTTTAAGGTTGCCGCTACTGGAAATACTAGGGTCCAGATAACGTGTGCCGTTCTTAAACACCGACGCCCATTGGCTACCAGTGGTGCAGTTGAACGACCAATAAGTGTCGCCATTGAAACGAATCACATCCGTTCCTTCGTAGTCGTAACCCGCGTTAACGAAGTCATATAGCTTGGTGCTGTTCTTGTAAACGGCAGGCACCTTGTAGCTATTGTTCATGTAGTAGCCCACGGAATAGACGTCCTGGGCCACACTCAAGACGGCGAAAGCCATCACCGCCATGATAGTTAGTACAAGTTTTTTCATAATGTGTTGATTTTAGTTAAACATATGTTAATTGGTTAATTGATGATCTTTGCTTGTTGCTAAGAATGCATTTTACGAGGCAAAGTTAGGAATTAAAATCAAAATACCTATAGGTAAATTTACTTATTTTTGGTTTTTTTTAAGGAAAAAAGGCAATTTTTAGGAGTCGTTTTGCTAATTTTGCGGACGAAAAGTAAGATTAACATATTAAAACAACAATCGTATGAAAGCATTCGTCAACGAAACTGAAGTACGCACGTATTACGGCGCCAAAGTGAAATCAGTCGTGCTGGCCTACTGCCGCGCGATGAACCTGCCCCTTAACCTCGAGGGTATTGAAGTGAAAGACGCCTACGGCAACGTCATCGGACTGGACGGATCGATGCGCGCCAACTCAAAGATCTATGTCAAATTCAAAAGGCCATGAAGAGTTTGGGTAAACTCACCTTCGCGGCCTTCGTCGCCGCCCTCTTCCTTACGGCCTGCCAACTCAAGGAATAGAAAGTCTACGTCGTGTCGACCAACCGTGTGACTGAGAAATAACATTTTGGCACGGTTTTGGTAAGAAATAGCAGTGAACACATAAACAACAGAAGTCAAACCCTTAAAACAATCGCAACTATGAAAGCCAAGAACATCCTGATGACCCTCCTGTTAGTGACGGGAGCCATCGCAGCAAAAGCAAGTGGTTATCCACCCGAACTCGCCTTGGTCTCACAGCCGGT
>JAEEGL010766947.1_pt1 | contig 38352 bp, 40 predicted proteins | sample 9134231 | NCBI WGS metagenome assembly JAEEGL01 (sample SAMN16246548, study PRJNA631951) | gut metagenome | biome: gut microbiome; feature: rumen; material: fiber-attached | host: Bos | place: Iran: Karaj | collected 2018-10
AAGAGGTTTGGAATTCACTGCGCAGCCAATTCTCAATGCTCAATTCTCAATGCTCAATTTTAAATTTTTGTTTCACTAAAATTTAACAAAATGATCAACTATTCAACAGTCAAGCGAAAGAACCTCCTGAAACCGGAGGAAACCCCCAAGACCTATGCTACGGCCCAGTACGACCGTGTGATGGAACTCGAGGAATTTGCCGAGCACATCGCCGAGCATAACTCCAAGTACAGTGAGGCAGACATCATGGCCGTGACTATCATGACGGTGAAGTGCCTGCGCGAGTGCATTCTCGATGGCAAGAAAGTTCGTCTGGGCAAGTTGGGCGATTTCTGGGTCACCCTCAACAGCAAGGGCGTGGAAGACGGCACCCAGTTCACTGCCTCCAACATCACCAGTTGCAACATCCTCTTCACCCCAGGTAAGGACTTTGACGACCTCCTCACCGATGCCGAATTCCGTGTAGTCGCCACCCGTGCTCTCCAAGCCGCTGCCGTCAAAGCCGAGAAGGAAGGTGCCAAGACCATCGACGTGGATGAAGCCAAGAAGAAGAACAACGCGAACGATAACGAAAACGTTAACGGGAACGGAGATGACGACGGTGGTGACGACAACCCTACTCCACCAAACGGTAACGACGACACTGGTAATGATGATAACACAGATGATGAAGGCGGTATCGGCTAATGCGAACGATTACCCTCATTATCCTTCACTGTAGCGCTACCTTACTTGGTAGCAGCTACAGTTTCGAGCAGTGCCGCTACGACCACATGCACCACCGTGGTTGGAAAGACATCGGCTACCACTACTACGTGGAGCGTGATGGCTCCCTTCACCAGGGCCGCCCAGAATCCATGATCGGTGCCCACGTGAAAGGTCACAACCGCCACAGTATCGGAGTGTGCTACGAGGGAGGGCTTGATGCCCACGGCCATGCCGCCGACACCCGTACTCCAGCTCAGAAAGCATCCTTGGACAGCCTGATTGCCGACCTTCACCGCCGCTACCCCCGAGCCCTCGTGCTAGGTCATCGCGACCTCAGTCCCGACCTCAATGGCAACGGCCTCGTGGAGCCCCTGGAGTACCTCAAGCAGTGCCCCTGTTTCGAAGTCAGTCAAGAGTACCAGTTTTAATGTTCAATGCTCAATGTTTAATGTTCAATCAAAAAAGTTCGTTAGAACTTTCATTGGATTGTTACTAGTGCTCACTGGTTGCGCCTCCCACCGAAGCGTCACCCCTCGTGAACTGCACCGTGATTCGCTGGTTCTGTCAGAGAGAAGGCTCGACAGCATCTATGTCTCCACAGAACGTCTCGTGGACAGGACAGCGGACACGGTGTACGTCCGCGAACGTCAAGTAGAATTCCGCTACCTCCAGCTCCATGACACCCTCTTCGTCACCCGCATAGACAGCATCCCCTACGAAGTCCGTGTCACCGAGTACCGCCCCCTACCCATGAAGCTCAGTTGGAAGTCGATATTCGTCTTTCTCCTCATTTTGTTTTTTATCAGCCTAATTAAAAGGTGCTACTCGTGAGAGCAGCACCTTATATTGTTCAATGTTCTATGTTCAATAACTCTAAACCCTAAACTATTCACTCTAAACTATGCGCTCCGCGCATCACATCGCCAACCTTAGTCCAATGTGACTAGCGACGGTAGATGCTTTGGCATCAGCACGGCAGGAAACACGGCAGTTACGCTCCCTATAGTTCCAACTACCACCACGACACACACGACTGGAAGGATATTCGCTCCCCTTTGGATCTGTTTGTGCCTCTGGTTGATAAGCACCATAGCCATCGCTGCACCACTCCATCACGTTACCACTCATATCATAGAGTCCAAGCTCATTAGGAGCCTTCTTCCCTACATCCTGCGTAGGATAAGCCTCCGTCTGTCGATACCAGCCCACTTTGCTCATATCATTACTACCAGCATACTTATACCCCTTGCTCTGATTGCCTCCACGAGCAGCGAACTCCCATTCCGCCTCCGTAGGCAAACGGAACTCTTTTCCTGTCAGTTCATTAAGTTTCTGAATGAACACTTGGCAATCGTCCCAGCACACCTGTTCCACGGGATGCTTCTTCCCCTTAACTTTAGAAGGATTCACTCCCATCACAGCTTCCCATTCCTCCTGAGTCACCTCATACTTACCAATAGAGAAGTCCGAAAGCGTCACCTCATGCATCGGCCTCTCGTTCAGGTAGATATCCTCACCCTGTTCCTCGGTAGCCCCCATCTGGAAGGTTCCCCCCTCCACTGCCACCATGTTATTCACCAGGTTTTGCAAAATACTCTCTCGATCAGACTGCTGTGCCAAAAGCGTAGCACTGCAGCACAAAACTCCTAAAACTAAACTAATTCTTTTCATAACTTATATTATAACTTTTATTTTCAATGTTCAATATTGATCACCCTAGCAACACCTTCTGCCACTTCACTGGCAAGTATTTCATCATTAAATAGAAAACAATGAAACAGAAACATAGAGCAACGGGATAATCTATTACTGTGCCACGTTTTAGAAAAAAGTCAAAGAGAAGTATGAAAGGATAATGAAGCAAATACATAGCCGTACTGAGCTTCCTTATCATTAATGACCTCTCATCACTGATATTAACCTTTAAGTTCCAAGCTAAAAGAAAAAGAATGATAGCAATCAGAGCCTGAAGCAAATTAGTGTGTAGCACATTAACCTCCCATGTTCTCAATAAGATGCTTATTACCAAAAGAGCATATATATAAATATCTTTTATCTTTAGCTTCTGTTCATAACTGGCAAAACAATGTCCCACACACATATAGAACAAACCTACATTAAAGAAATTCCGTTCTGAGCCAAATACTGCATGAATAAACTGAAAAACTATATTATTATTGTTATATGGAGAATTATACCATACCCCAACACCGAAGAGTAAGACAGCAATTAGATATAAAGTCATCACCCTGCCCCTCTTCATGAAATAATAGATGACAACACTACAACAGATCAATGCCAGCACATACCAATAGATGCCACAACTCCCCGAAAAGAATATCATTCGAAACAAATAGGCCACCTTTAAAGGAAGAGAATAATCCGGATGCCCCCTTTCAACACAAAGCCACGACACAGGCAAAGTAATTATTGTCCATGTAACATACATGATCAATAATCGTTTAAAGTATTTCAGAAAATAATCTTTCGAAAAACTTGTCCTGTTCAAACCTATAGCATAGAAGAAACCAGATACGATAAAGAAGAAAGGAACACCGATAGAAGTAATCACATTCCAAAACCAATTTCCAATACTTCCTAAATCTCTATTGTAAGTATGCAAAAAGACTATAAGGAATGCACAGAACAGTTTAACAACATCTAATCCATATGAGATCCTTTTATCCTCCATCATCAACGTTTTTCCCTTATCACTAACCTAATGTTTTATTCTCAATGTATCAATCGTCCTCTTCAATTTCTCCTCCATAGTACCAGTAACCTGCCACTCTAAGCCTTCCAACTTAGAAGTATCAAAAACTGCATGTTTTATCGGAGTGAACTCCTTTTTCTCACTATCCGTAGGAACTTGCATCACTACCTTACGTCCAGTAATGCGAGCTATTATTTCTGCCAGTTCTCTAATAGTGACTACAGAGTTCTTGTCCGCAATGTTATATGCCTCACCACTTTTACCTTTCAGCAAGATATACAACAATGCAGCCACACAATCCTCTACATAACACCATGAGCGATATTGCGTACCCGCACTCTTCAACACGATGTCCTCACCATCCAGTACATTACGGATGAATTGCGCATATACTCGATTGTCCGACTCTGTGAAATGCGGGCCATACGTATGACACGGACGAGCTACCACTACATCAGCGCCATACTCTCCTGCATAGCACATCGCCAATGTTTCTGCAGCTCGCTTGGAAGAAGGATAACAAGAACGGGTATTCAGGATATCCACATACCCATAACTATTCTCATCCAGCAGTTCTGCCTCATTTTGCCCATACACCTCTCCTGTAGAAACATATAAGAAACGCTTCATTCCATGGCTTAACCCATACTCCATTAGATTTGCCACCCCGAAAAGGTTAGACTTCATCACTTCTACTGGGTTGTTTACAAAGAAAATAGGACTGCCATTACTTGCTGCATGAATAATGTATTGAAATGGAATATCACTCTCCAATGGTCTTGTTACATCCCCATGAATGAAATGAAATGCTGAATCTTCCGTATACTGAGAGAAACGAGCTGCAGCCCGTTTCTCATTACGCCCCAAAGCATACACCTGATAATCCCTGAGAGGATTATCCATCAGCATATTCACTAGACACGAGCCAATAAGCCCAGTAGCCCCAGTCACCAAGATATTACACCCCGAGAGTTTTTCCCAAGGCAAGTCCTTTATTTCAGCCATGCCTCTTTTGCCGTATGCATTAATGCCTTCACCATCTCAATATCCTCTACAGTAGTAATCTTGATATTCTTCTCCGATCCTGGAACGATATGCATCACCCTTTCAGTGCCCAGTTCTGCAATCAACGTACAAGAAGCTACTGAGTTAGTAATACCCTTTACCTTGGCCTCCTCATGCGCACCAATGATATTTCCCAATCTGAAAGTCTGCGGAGTCTGCGTACGTATTAATGTATCACGGGGGATACTCGTTGTTGTTGTGAAGCCATCCTCACTCTTCAAGATAGCCTCCCGGCACTGAATACCCGTGATAGCATATCCGTATGCCTTACAAATAGCGATGTTAGAAGATATAATATCCTGAGACAACAATGGACGTACAGCATCATGAATCAAGACCAGATCCTCATCTTGGCATCCCTGCTCTTTCAACCCATAAATACCGTTATGGATAGACTCGAAACCCGTATCTCCACCAGGGAAAATCCATTTCAGTTTAGTAATGTTAAACTGGTTGGCATACGATTGCAACACCGTATCCCACCCTTTTAGACACACCACAGCAATCCCATCAATATCAGGATGTTGTTCAAAAGCCTTCATAGTATGAATAATGACAGGAGCCCCATCAATATGCATAAACTGCTTGGGGATATCCTGCCCCATACGATTACCAGAACCACCAGCAATAATAAGTGCGATGTTACTCATGTAAATTCAAATTATTTATTAATTCTATTCTTTACTTTTACTATCCATTCTCCTGTATTTATCACCCAACTATACAATTGGGGACAATAATTAAACAGGAGCAAACGACATTTCTTCAATATTGGAATATTCCAATTCATTATAAACTCATTAATCGTCTTTTTTCTAACATAGGAACAATTCCCATACGCTCTTTTCTCATAGATTGTGTTTTTTGTCCAATATTTAATCTGATACATACGCTTATACATCCGCGTCATGCACCATCCCCTGTAAAGCTTATCATCTGAGGGTATTTCATTTAAACATAAATCGTATGACAAAATTATGTTTTCTAATCTTTTCTCATAAGGCTGATGTGTTATCGATGATGAGCGCTGAATCCAATAATATAAAGCTTTAGGCAGAAGAATAGCTTTCTTCATGCGCAGATAAATACTGTTGTTAAACTCAGAATCCTGCGATTTAGTGTCTCTAAAGAACAGTAGTTCTATCAACTCTCTTTTATACAACTTGTTCCATACAACTTGATACCAAAGAGTTTTATTATTAACGATATATAAATCCTTCATACAAGAATCCTTAGTGAGTTCTACAGACGATGAAGTATCAATGGTCTCACTATTATTTTTTTCTATCGTTGAAACATCACAAATCTTCTCCCCATAGCACATAGAGAAATCATAATCCCCACTGATAATAAGATTATATAGGATCTCTATCATCTGAGGATGCAAAGCATCATCCCCATCTATCATCAAAATATAGTCACCCGTAGCTGCCTGTAAACCTGCATTTCTGGCAGAAGATAATCCCCCATTCTCCTTATGGACCACTCTTACTCGATTGTCCCTTCTTGCAAAATCTTCACAGATATCACCAGAGCTATCCGTAGAGCCATCATCTACAAGAACAATCTCTAAATCCTTGTATGTCTGATTGATAACACTCTCAAGGCACCTAATTAAATAATCTTCAACATTATAAACAGCAACTAATACACTTACCATCTCTCAAAAATTAATCCACTAAACCCTTATACCAAGCATACCACTCTACAAAAGAGCGAAGCCCATCCCTCAACGAGGTAGAAGGCTTGAAACCAACATCACCTTCCAATTTAGATGTATCGGCATAGGTCACTTCCACATCACCAGGCTGCATTGGCACCAACTCCTGATGTGCAGCAAAGTCATAGTCAGTTGGTAATAATCCTATCCTGACTAGTTCCTCCTGGAGAATATTCACAAAATCCAACAAGCTCTCAGGATGACTGTTACCAATATTATAGACCATAGCTTGATTAGGGATTCGTTTCATCACTCTATATATCCCCTCCACAATGTCATCAATATACGTGAAATCCCGTTTACAGTTACCATAATTGAAAATCTTTATCTTCTCTCCTTTCAACAGTTTTTCCGTAAAGGAATAGTAAGCCATGTCCGGTCTTCCCCATGGGCCATATACTGTAAAGAAGCGAAGCCCAGTAGTGGGAATCCCAAATAGATGATTGTAAACGTATGCCATCAACTCGTTCGATTTCTTAGTGGCAGCATATAGGCTCACTGGGCTGTCCACCCTATCATCCTCTGAGAATGGCACCTTCGTATTACCCCCATATACGCTACTCGACGAACAGTAAAGCAAATGTTTCACGGGATAATGCCTGCAACACTCTAAGATATTCATGAAGCCCATGATATTGCTATCTATGTAGGTATAGGGATTTTCTATAGAGTAGCGGACACCTGCCTGACCACCAAAATTAACAACAATATCAAACTGCTCCTTCTCGAACAAAGATTGAAGTCTCTCACGATCCGCCAAGTCCATTTTTATAAACTTAAAGTCTGAACTCCACTCAGAATCTTCAATCTGGCGAACCCTTCCAAGCTTTAACCTTACGTCATAATAATTATTCAGATTATCAATACCCACTATAATATTACCTTCCTTAAGCAACCGCTTCACAAGGTGAAACCCTATGAAGCCAGCTACTCCAGTAACTAATATTCTCATCTCTAAAATGTATTATTATTGCGCATATGTTTTAAATTTCTATTCCTAATAGTTTTATATCATATTATATACCTATTTAAGACGGGTATTCGACTTAATATCCATACTATACATTTTGAAATGACAAAAACGATGATACTAAAACACGGAACAAATATGACAGGATTAAAAACTGAAGAATTAATTCCAAACCTATCATCTGCAATCTTAATAATCAATATATGAATAAGATATATTCCAAAACTCATCTTAGACAGATTAACTATTAACATATGAAATCTATTGGAAACACGACCTACATTATATGAAACAAAACAAAAAACAGCAATTGCTTCAAAAAGAGTTAAAGGAATCAGATTATCATATAGCACAACCTTTGGATAGTTAAAATAATGAGATATTACTGAAGTCAATACCATAACACTAAAAAAGCTCAAAAAACCCATGCAATAAAATACTTTTCTAATATGTTTTAAATATAAAGTGCTAAGATAATGTCCTAACACAAAATACCCTGTATATCCAGAGGCGATATCTAAACCTATTGTATTTACAAGTTTTGTTGCTGCCACATTTAGTTGTGGATCATAGTAGCCAATGATTCTTATAAAAAGAGGTATTATAAAAGCCGTGAGAAAAGCTATTATTAGAAAATACAATTCTATCTTTCTGTCAACTACAATAAGTCTTAATACTGGAATGACCACATACAACCCTAAAAGCATCTTAAGAAACCAAAGATGGACAGGTCCTTTTATTACACCAGACACAAATTGCCACAAAGTAGTGTCAGCATTTGTCCTATACAATTGATAAATCACTGACCAGAAAACAAGAGCACATAGAATGCGAACTATATTCTTTCCATATAACTTCTTAATAGAAAAAGGCTTGTTGGAATCCAAAAACAGAGCACCACTAATCATTACAAAGATAGGTACGCCCCACCTTGAAAGAGAATCATATACATTAAGCACCTCCCATTCATACGACGGGAAAGACACCCAAAATCTACTTGCAGAAACATGAAGCATTATTACTGCAAAAACTGCAATAATTCTTAGTATGTCAAATTGTATATATCTTTTCATCGTATAGTAAACTTCTCTTTATAGCCTCACTCAAAATCCTGGTATACAACGTCAGGACTGCTTTCATCTGCTCCTGTAATTGAAGCAAGTTGCATCCATCACGTAATCCTTAACAGCAAAATGCTTTGATGAATAGTAATTCCTAAAACCTAAAGATATATATCCACTATATGTAGATATAGAATTGCCTAATACAGAGAATGTTTTATCTTGAAGAAAGGGATTCTCTATTTCAACAAAAGCAGAGTTTGTCTCAATAATATTTACATCAGATATAGCATCCTCTACTGTTGAACATAAGGAAAGAATTACTATATTAATTTGTCATAATCTCCGAGCAATGACTAACAGTTATTTTATTTTCAAAATAGACTTGCCAAGCAAAATTCATTAATGGTTGATTTAGAGACCAACTCTCATCAATTATATGAAAAAAATATGTAACATAACAAAAAAGAGACTTCAAATTGTTTTTATATTCTTTATTACTATCAAGATTTCCTTTATAGGGTTCCTGATAGAAAATAATATCTGATTTTACAACATCTGTTATTCTCTGCTTTTTTTCTAATAGATGATATTTATATCCTTTCCTATTCAGATATTCTATCAAGATTGGAATGCCTCTATTATCAAGCTCTGCATATGGAACTACTAATACTGTGGGGTCAAATCTCTTATGATTTAACATCCACTGTAAAAGAGATTCTGTTTTCCACTTTCCCAGGTCGGATAAAATGAAGGCAACATTAATTATCTTTTTCCTCCGAATCATAAAGACTCTAATTGGTAAATAAATATGCCTATATAAAGCAATGACATATCTAAATACTATATTAATTATATCTTTTTCAAACAGCATCATGATTATTAACTAACAAAAGCTAAGTTTTTTCTTCTTCTCGTACTCTTTTATTGTGGTATCGTTTAGTATAAGAAGAAACCTATACAGCTGAAAACACTTTAAGAAACTATAATATTTTATCTTATGCGTAAACGGCATACCACCTACATGTTTCAATTTCGTTATTAAACTATCAGATAAAAAAGTCCATGATTCCATCATGTTATCATATGATGGAGTAAGAAAAAGCTCCATTCTAATTTGCAGTATTGTCTTTATTGCATGTTCACACACCATCCACTCATTTTCTTTAAGGAAAATGTCCCAATGTTTAAGATACCATTCAACTTCACCAAGGGCTAAATCCCTAGACAAGGTATTAATAGCGCTACTATCCCTATTTATATAGTAATAAAGAGACTGATTAACCCTTACCATATGAAGGTTCTTTTTGCCATATATCAGACTAAAGTTGAACACGGCATCTTCTCCATATACAATTTCTTCGTCAAACAAATGATTCTTCAGAACATCAATCCTATATAATTTTGCTACTACATTGTTATGATTGCTAATAGAATTTACTATAAAATCAGAGTATCTAACAGTCCTAATCTGTATTGGTTCTTCAATCTCTCCAAATACCATGGCGGGATCATTTGTCTTAATGAAACCACTTATAGCAATGTCAACATTTGTTGCCATGATAACAGAATGAAGAATCTCAATGCATCTAGGATGAATAATATCATCTGAGTCTACAAAACAAATATAGTTACCTGAAGCCTGTTTTAGTCCAACATTTCTAGCGGAAGAAACACCACCATTACTCTTATGAAAAACTATTATCCTTGAATCACGTTCAGCATATTCATCGCATATTCTACCTGAACCATCATTTGAACCATCATCAATTAGCAGTATTTCCAAGTCCTTATATGTCTGGTTGATAATGCTATCAAGACATCGAGGCAGATATTGTTCAACGTTATAAACTGGAACTATAACAGTAATCATATACTTTTCTATTAAAGCATTCTTAATTTAATGAAAAGAGACTGCCATTTATCTACTATAAGATCCATAGTGTAATGCCTAGATGATTCTAATGCACCAGAACCTAACTTTAATAGTAATTCTTTATTGCTCATTAATAAAATAAGGTTATTGCTAAGTCTTTTCTCATCTCCAAAAGGAACGACAAAGCCATTATATCCATTTCTCACAATATCTTTAGGTCCGCAAGGACATGCAAATGAAACCACAGGCAAACCACATCCCATAGCCTCAATGATAACCAAAGGGAATCCTTCACATAATGAAGATAAAGCATATATGGATGCCTCTGCCATCTCATCAAAAATATTATTCGTGAAACCACATAATAACACCTTATTCGAGAGGCCATTTGAATCTATCTGGTTTTGGAGTTCTTGTCGTTTCTCACCATCTCCAAAAATCTTTAGTTTCCAATCTGGGTATTGTTGATTAACATCCACCCAGGCAGATATTAAAGATTGGAAATTTTTTTGTTTAACTAAACGCCCTGCAGCTATGACGACTTTATTCTGCAAAGATGATTGTCGATGTGAGATTTCAGTAATAGGATTGGGGATCACGACAACTTTAGGGTTACTCTTCCAATTATCCTTTTGATCTTCTTCTGTTAACACCACAATTAGATCATACTTACTAATATTGAAATGATAATCTACAAATTCTCCCATTCTGGCCAAGAACTTCTCGTATAATCCAGTTGCTAAAACTCGTCTATAATACTTATGAAAATGCATCTCTCGGATGAAAACCGGATTTGATGATATTTTTAAAGTAGGAAGAAATTGTTTCTCTGCACCACCAACAGAAATAACAATATCTGGTAAGAGGTTATTCAGAGCTAATTCTAACTTTTTCCGATGCTCTTTCCTTTTTTTAAAATAAAAAAAGAGCCCACTTATTCTATTATAACTAAAATCATCATAGTAATGAACATCAAGGTCAATAACTTTAACTTTTTTATTCACAAGTATTGAGTCATTTTCTTTCCTATTATATGCAACAATAATATATATGTCATTCTCTGGAACTTCTGACAGAGCATTAGCCTTTGCAATTGTAATTCTTTCTGTTCCCCCAATTTGTTCTAATTGATTAATGCAATATACTATTTTCATATTTCTCCTTATTATAAAAAACACTACTTATTTTTCTTTGGCCTTGGCCTTTGCCATCCTTTAGCCCGGTGAATGAGTTCATCCCATAACACTTTAAAAGGCATAGAAGATTTTTTAACTAGTAAATCTTTATGCTCTCTTAGAATCTCTTCCCTTGTCAATGTGTGATTCAGATCAATAAAATATCCTGGGTGATTCACACGCTTTTCTACTGGTGGGAGTTTCATATAATCTCCATAAAGAGCCGTTAGGAATTCATGATAGCCATTGGGGACATATATAGTAGTATCCTCAAAAGGTATACTCACAGGCTTCTCGAACCAGCTCTTTTCAAAAACTTCATTTGTCAATGCCGTACTGTAACATCTTAAATTCTTCCCCTTAATCGCACGAATCTCTGAGATGCGCTGTTTAATTTCCTCAATATACTTTTTCTTGAATGGAGCATAACGTACTTTCTTGAAAAGTTTCATGCCTCCATCAAGCAAGTTCAGATGTAAGATATCTCTGCCAATCTCTCCCCACGAAGCATAAGCCACCGCCTTACGATATTTCCACATGGTATAGTGAAAACGTTCCAACACCTTATTAGCCTTTCCATCATCCATATCTCCCTCATCAATAGGAAAGACATCTATCCATGGGCCTATAATAAAAGGGAACTGACTATATTCCCAGATAGTACCTTCTGTGGTATAGAACTTCGCAAAAGGATAAGGACTTTTCCCTTCGAGATACGAGCATATTTCATAACCTGGATCGTTTAAGGTATTGCTTAAACTCAGAAACCTCTCATAATCTTCTCTTAACATGAACACATCTATGTCATCATCCCATGGAATAAAACCATGATGCCTTATGGCACCTATCATTGTGCCGTAAGCAGCATAGAAAGTAATATTATTCTTTATGCAAAATTCTGCAAATACTTTATAAACCTTCAATAATAATTGTTGATGTTCTGAAAGTTGAGCCATATCACTAACCATCTATGATTAATAAAAAACAATAATAAGTACCCAAAGCATGAATAACATTAAATGTATTGCAGAAAACATGAAGCCATTTTCTTTAATTTCAATTTAAATAGTAATCTTTTAACATCGATTAAACATGTGTCATAGATAGTCTCAGCATCTTTATAAATAATAGCTCTGGGAATAGTTTGTAACAAATAATCTTTATTATTAATATCATTAATATCATCCCAAATGGAGTCAGTTAATTCATTCCTTAATTGAGTTATGATTTCCTCTTTCACTCCATGTCTATACAATATTTTCTGTCGAACATCAGATTTTAGGACATTCACCATCTCATATCTGATGAAGTCATTAGCTTTATTATACTCATATTCTTTTACAAGTTCTTTTTTTTTGTAATATAATTTCTTTAAATCAGGATAAAGAGAAGGATTATATTTGGATGTCATTCCTCCATAACGGTAATTATAGCCTATATAATCTGATATATAAATACTTCTCAAATATGGAAATAACATCATATTAAAATAAAGATCTTCACCCATTTTCAATCCAGAAGGGTTAAGGTTTGCTCGATCTAAACAACTCCTTCTATAAAGTTTCCCCCAAACATTAACCTTTAAAATGTTATAACCAAAAAAAGAAATCCAGTATTCATCAAAAAGCTCAGGTTGTTTTATTAACCCTAAAAATGGGCTAATAGATTTTTTTTTTATTATTTTTAATTTATCCATCACTCTTTGCATACCAACTTCAACATAATCCACTTCAAATTTTAACATGCATTCATACATAACTCTTAATGTATCCTTCTCAAGCCAATCGTCAGAATCAACGAAAGAAACAAATTCCCCTTTTGCAATCTTCAAACCTTCAAAACGAGCTCTATCTACACCTTCATTCCTCTTATTAATAATAACAATTCTGCTATCTTTTATAGCATAGGCCTCACATATTTGCAAACTACAATCCGTTGAACCATCATTTACAAGAATAAGCTCAATATTCTGATAAGTTTGAGATAAAATTGAGTTTATGCAATCCTTAACAACTCTGGAAACATTATATACTGGGACAATAATACTAATCATTTTAAAATATTAGAATAGAAAGTGAATGCATAAAAAGTAAGAATCGCATACCCTAACATTTTCTCATGATTCAACCAAAATCGTTTCTTCATATATGGATAAATAAGTACTATTGGCATGATGAACCATGAAATCTGAGCAAAACGATTAGAAAATGCAGCACGGATAATCAATACCCAAAATGCATTTGTTATCAGGAATGTATTGTATATCCAATGATAATATTCATCTTGAAACTTTCTCTTAAAAATAAAATACCAACCTACTCCTACAGCCATTGAGCTATATGCAAGAAAGTCCCATCGAAAACCAGTACGTAAAACTGTTAACTCGGAACGAGCAAATTCTTCAACATCAAGTGTCAAGTACCTAACAAAACGCTCATCCTCTCCACCTATTCCCAATCCTGCTAAAAAAGCTTGTATACTATCACCAACAAAATAGGATAATATCACGCAAGCCATCCATGCTGCTAAAAAATAGTAGCTATTCTTTATAAACCATGCCAAAATACCTGCAACTATCATCAAATAAACTGAGCTATGAAAACCTGTTGCAAGATAGCACAATACTGCCATCACAGGAATATTTTCCACATATGTCATCGCCAATATGATTAAAGAGGCACCTATTCCATTTCTTATCCCATTAACTCCATACATCCAAAAAGTAAACATACTAATGATAATTAAAAAAGGAATATATGAATATGTTTTAAACATACGGTGCATGGCTATCCAAAGAGGCATCACATATAAAAAAGCACAAACTAAAAAGAAGGTATTTATATTACTATAGCGAGCAAAACAATGCATTAAATCAAAAAAAAGCCATTCTCCTTCCCAAACCCATTTCATAGGAGTCTCTGTCAAACTTCGAAAATTGGCAATATAATTCACAGTGTCGCCAAAAGTTAATGGACGAAATCCCATATAAAAAATAATGAATATTGCCAGAACAAAACCCCAACCCGCATTGAACTCTACCACATTCTGCTTTAATATATTACCTGATGCACACTGCCAAAAAGCAATCAAAATTAAACAGAGAACTGCAACATCGAAATAATGCGTATATTGTAAAGCTGGTATAAAATCTATTTCCATAAAAATTAACTAATTATCCTATTAATCAATTTCAATAATATAAGAACAGCTAAAGAATAGCCTTTCTGAGCACAAAAGTAAAAAAACTTCCAATGAATAGGAAAGAATTTTGAAGATAAAGAACTAACAGCTTCTTTATAATGATATGTATTTAAAATGCTATGCACTAGTTTATACTGCTTTATAAAGTGGAAATGTGAAAATGTAACATTTAATCCTAAGCCAACAATCCCTAATGATATTCTATTCAAATATGCTCTTTTACATTCTTCAAAAATATCATTATGTTTCAATATTTCTTTTATCAAACCATACAATTGTTTCCATTGTTCTGGCAAAGATTCCCGATATTTTAAAGTAAAAGAAGAACTTATTTTTCGATAATGATATAAGAGCTCTGGAATATAAAAAGACTTGTTCGTTCTTAAAGAATACTCAATATTAAACAAAACATCTTCACATGTTCCGATTTCTTTTGTGTCCACAAATCTTATTGGTCTATTTTGCTCTATCAACTCACGTTTATACAGTTTACCCCAAACTGTTCCATAAGAATCTAACTTCTGAGGAGTTCTCAGTTCTTCATCTACAGGGCCAACTATTCTTCTGCAAAGCTGTTTGCCGTCATTCCATAATGTGGCTTGTTCAAACAAATAGTTTGGCAATGATTTATCTTGGAATTCGCGAATGTATGACCACATGACTAAATCACAGTCATTTGTCTGAATAGCATTAATCGCTTTCTCACATGTTTCCTCATTTATCCAATCATCACTATCCACAAACATAACGAATTTTCCAGAAGCGATTTCCAATGCCTCATTCCGGGATGCAGAAATACCACGATTCTCTCTACTAATAAGTTTGATACGTTTATCCTTCCTACTATACTCTTGAAGAATATCCAGCGAATGATCTGTAGAACCATCATTCACACAAATAATTTCCAAGTCTTGATAGGTTTGATGAATCAATGAATCAAGACACTGAGGAAGATATGCCTCTACGTTATATACTGGAACTATAATACTAATCATGTTATATGCCGAGTTTTATAACGTATTACCCCATACCACACTAATCCAAAGGGAATAGCACAGAGTGTCATCAGTTTCTTAGGAGATTCACTCAAGAAACTACTATTCTTTGCTAAGAAACTATCTGCCACATAATGAACCGCCTCAATAAATCGACGTTTAAACGTAGGAGCTAGCCGCATGGATGTCTTACGGATAAAAGCAAAACCTTTGGGATTTCGGATATACTGACGATACATATTCATGCTGGACCCATCAGGGCGATATTCTACCTTCACCAATACCTCATTCAAGGTTAGTAATTCGTAATCTTGGTCTATCAACTGATACTTATACCCAGTAGATAGATACTTTTCTCCCTTAAATATAGGATACTCTGGATATTTCTTAATTACTTCAGTCCGATACACGAGTTTCTTATCTCCCCGTCCACCCTGAGCATAGAACCCATCTAAGGTGGTTCTACTCATTTCTACAGGAAATGCAGTTCCTATGACATTCCCATTAAAATCGGCATCTAACCCTATGATACCAGCAACCTTTTCCGAACCATTTTCTTTCCAGAAGTTAAGAATCTTCTCCACAGCATCGTCAGGCATATAGTCATCAGAATCTATACAGGTATTCAATTCTGTATCTATTAAACGATACGCTGTATTATGTGCCCCATGCATTCCTTGATTCTCCTGATATACATAGCGAATAGGAATTATTCCCTCCTTTACCCACTCTTCTACAAGGTCACGAGTTTTATCCGTTGAGCCGTCATCGATGATCAGCCATTCGAAATCTTTACATGTCTGGCGTTGTAAAGCCTCATATCCCAAATGAAGGGTGTATGCACGATTATATGTAGGAGTAAAGACTGTGAGTGTAGCCATTATTTGAGTCTATTATATAAATCTATCGATGTAACAATTTCAATTTTGTTCTGATTTCTATATTTTACTAGCAACTGGCATATGTTCTCAAATTTTACTTTTTCATAATCCCAGTTGTCTCTAGCGTTTTTCTTTTCTACGATACTATGAAACATCAATATACATGCACTGTGACTTTTCACAGCCTTATCAATTATTGCTTTTATCTGTTTACTACTTGTTGAAGATAAAATTGGAATACTATAGAGGAAAATACCATCTAGTGATTGCATCAATGTATCTCTATAAGCATAGGAAAATAATATGGGTGATTTAAAAATCCTACTTATCTTCCTAGCTATTGTTTTCATAATAAAATGCGATATTATTCTATATGAAAGTCTGATATAGCGAACATGGTTACTTAGCAATTCTTTTTCCATAGAATGGTATGAATCAACGCTCATTCCAGAATATGGACTAGCTAAACCATTTCCCCTTGGATCTAACATTTCAACATCTAAGATAGAACAAAGAGAATCAATACCGCCTATAAGATCTTCTTTTGTATTTTGATGATAGTTTCCGTGACCTGCAATTTCAATACAGGGATCCCTATACAAATCCAGGATCATTTCTTTTGTCATAGGCTCAACACCCTCATGAACAAAATCAGATATCTCTCTATTAATAAAACCCGTTGTAATGTTGAATGTTGCTGGTAGGTTATATTGTTTCAGAATGGTATAACCATTTATATAGCTATCAGCTCTACCATCATCGAAACTAAGACTTATTAATGCACGATTCATTTCTTCACCAATGACAAATAATAGTTCTGAAGCCATTCAGCATTTTTCTTAATATCATAACCAGCTTCAGCTACTTTCAGATAATAATTTTCTCTTTTATCTTTATCACTCTTCATCTCAAGAAGGACTTTTGCCCAATCATCTGCACTCTTTTTCAAAGAATAATAAGACACCAAATCTGTAATAGATACCTCTTGGGGAATACTATCTGAAACTAGACAAGGAAGACCAGCACACTGAGCCTCAAGCATGGATAATGACATCCCTTCCATAAATGAAGGAAAGAGGAATATATCCATTGCTGAAAGAATCTGAGGAACATCAGAGCGAGAACCTGCAAAAATGACCTTATCTTTCAATCCCTTCTCTCTTACTATAGATCTGACTGCTCCTTCTAGATTTCCAGTACCCCCTACTAATAGTAATTTTGCGTTAGAATTATAATTCAGAATCTTTTCAAAGATGTCTATTAGAAAAGAGTGGTTCTTTTGCCGTTCAAAACGTCCAACGTGGCCAATTAACAACGTATCATCTGAGATATGAAACTCCTTTCGGATTCTTGTTCTACTTTCTTCATTGTATTGGAATAACTGCGTATCTATAGCATTTCGCTGTAACACAGCTTGCTTAGCCAATTGTTTGCCAAAAAGCCAAATGGCAGCTTCTTTACCACAGGTAAACTCATGGGTCAAATACTTACGCATACGATGCTTGAACCAAGTCCTAAACGGCCATTTTAGGTCTAACAACGCATGAGCATTGTGAGCATGGGCAATGATATGAGGAATATCTCTACGTGATGCTTCTTTATATACATAATATCCCAACTCTGAGCAATGTCCATGGATGATTTGGTATTCTGAATGCTCATCAAAGAATTTTGATACCAGCTTCTTATAGCTCCCAAAAGTGAAAGGATGAAAGGGGATCAGCCTATATATTCTACCTCCTAACTGTTCAATCTCATCTTCATACGCTCCCCGTTCTGAGCGATGTACCAAAAAGTCAAACTGAACTTTGGTACGGTCAATGTTTCGATAATAACTCATCACCATCGACTCTGCACCACCTCGGTTCATATTGGTAAAAAGCATCAATACTCGAACAGGTTTATTCATAATTACTCCATTTTTATCCCCATTATCCGGTGATATAATTGTGAAAGTTTTACCCGAAAAGGTCTATTACCTATCCATGACTGATTAAACCAATGAATAGTGTGTGTGTTCTCTGTCTTTCGTAATCTGCCTGTGATATAATCATAGGGGGTAAAATAATCAGTGGGATACACTTCAAAACATGGTAGATGTTGCTTTAGACCATTTAACTTCAAACCTTGTTCTGCCAGAAGCATAGTGGTCAAAGTATCTACATTAGTAGTCTTATCCAACCTTCCATCAGCTTTCACAAAAGAACGGGAATTATAGTTCTCATAGAAACGCTTCAAAATAGGATTCTGTGCCTCGGCACCCATTGCACTCGTAGCAATCCATTGAGTTCCCTCAAAGCCTAGAAAAGCCTGTGAATCCAATAAATCATCAAAAGATTTCACAACCTCAACATCCGTATCCATATAAATACCACCTTCATGAACTAAGGCATACATCCTTGCTACATCACTGACAAAAGCCCATTTTCGATGAGCATAAGCTTCCTCACAATACCGGTTTATATGAATATCGAAGTTCTCCTCATTCCACTCTTTGATTGTATAGTCAGGGCAATACTTACGCCAAGTTGAGAGATAGTACTCAACTTCTTTAGGCTTTGGATTGCCACCAAACCAGCAATAATGAATGACCTTAGGTATCATTTAAGTGGAATTATCTCTTGCTCTTGTTTATATTTTAAAAGGGTACCATCGGGAATCTCTCCATGAACGATACATCCGGCACCAATTACACAATTATCTCCGATTGTAGTGCCTTTCAAAATAATGGCATTAGATGCTATCCAACAATGATTTCCTATCACAATAGGAGCCGTTGATAGTTCAGAGCTTACGCCCTGTTCTTTACTGAACTTATGGTTGTTGTCAAAGATTCTCACTCCTGGCCCAAAGAAACAAAGCTTACCTACTTTTACCGAATCATGGGCACTAATCATACAATAACGATTAAAATAGGTACCCTCTCCTATTTCCAACGTACCAGAGCCATGAGCTTCAAAATCACACCCATGTGCGAACTCACAGTTCCTTCCTATCTCCATTCGCCCTTTACCAAACAATTTCAATGCACAATAAGGACTAATACGCTGCAAAGGATGTGCCGTAAATCTACTCCAATGGAGCAGTTTCATACATCCCATACGTATGAAATTATATATCAATAAGAAAAACAATCTAAACATAATCGTCTATCTTTTTAACTTCATCTTCATTTCCATAGTGGTGATTCTGCAAATAAGCGATAATGGCTTGTTGTTTCTGCTTATTTTTCAAGAAAGCAGCAATACCTTCTACCGCTCCTTCCACGTCATTAGGAACAATGACGCCTTCTATTCCATCCTGTACTTGACTAGGTGCTGTAGCATAATTAGTAATTACCACAGGTTTGCATAGTATTTGTGCTTCTCTTACCGTAACAGCCTTTCCTTCGTATCTTGATGGCTGTACATAGACATCGCAAGCCTTGATATAAGGATAAGGATTTATTTTTTTCCCTATAAGGATGAAATAATCCTCCATTCCTGTTTCTTCTACTGCCTTTCTGATTTTAGCCTCCTCTCCTCCATATCCGATTATATACCAACGAATATCCATCCTTTTTTCAACTAGAGCCTTACATATGTGAACTGCACGATCAAATGCTTTAGCATGAGAGAAACGACCTATAGATAATAGGTTTAGTGTAGAGTGTTTAGAGTTTAGGGAATTATGCACTAAACTATGAGCTCTAAACTCTAAACTAGCTTCCTCTAACCCAGAATCCGCCTGTTCACGCACAAACTGCTCAGAGAGGATATTTTCTATCAACAAAATCTTTTCCTCAAGTGAAGGAAACTTGGAGAGGAAACCCTTTGTCACATCTTCTGAAATGGATATTATTTTATCGTATGCAGACCATACAGGTAGTTCTACCTTTGTGTCCATCTCTAAGGAAGAATAATCAGTGTGGATCCATGCCCATTTCTGCTTCGCCTTGACTTTATCTCTTACTATATTATGAGGAATCAAGAAGCTAATAGCCAAGTCATATTCGCCAAGATAATGAAGGGATGGGAGAAAAGACGCTATATTACTGTGTATATATTGATACTCTGCGATATTGGTTTTCCCTTTATGTATCTTTGCAAACTTCTTCGCTTTCCATCTGGCAAGTAGTCGTCCCAATGCTATTCCTATATATCCTTTCTTAAGTGTTTCCACTATCGGTTTTTCTATGAATGCATAGCTTCCAATCTCTGGGAGCAAGTTTACTTGCTTAGGAATTAGCCCCATAAACTCGCCATGATGCTGATAGACGAAGAGATCTACCGCATACTTCGTATAGTCTATAGCATTAAGCAAGCCTATTAACGATCGTTCTGCACCGCCAATTTCCAAATAATGAATAGCGACAAATATTCGTTTCAAACTATAGTTCTCCAACTACTTTTCTTAATAATTATATTGAATGATTCATTTAGTAAAAACTTAAAATCTCCCCTTAAATAGATATATCTTATCTCTCCAATGCTGATTTCAAATATGTTTCCGAAACATCAATACTTTTACAAATAGCATGAATTACATTATCGTAATTAATCTTGTCAAATAAGACATCACCATAATCAGATACGATTCTCTTTTCAAGTCCCAAATCAACTAACAGACTGACCATCCTTTCATTAATGTCCTCATTTCTCTTCACCACACAGAATTGTTTCCTGAATATTACAGAAAAAGCTGTGGCATGAAAAGAGTTAGACACAACATATGAAGCTTTTTTAATCAATGATAAGAACTTAATAGGACCAATATATATGAAATTTTTCTTGGCATAGCTCTTTCTGAATGCACCTACGTTGTAAATATCCAATCCCTTTGCTTTTGCTATGCTTTTGGCAATTTGTTCAATAATTGGATTGTTGTCAAAATCATAAACGAGCACATAATTCTTTGAATCTAAGCCTAAATTAGGAACCATTTCTTCCCATTCCTCTTTGGATAATAAGAAAACAGGATCACAGACTGCAACTGCATCATCCCTTCCCAACGAATGAACAAGGTTTAAAGAAGTCTTTTCCCGGACTGATACATAGTTAAGATTCTTAATCATTCTTTCCACGAATTGCCAACACTCTATCGCAATATCAGTTGTAGCAATACTCGCTGCATAAGAAAGCCTAAGCTTATCTTTCGGAGCAAAATCCAAATAGAATGCAGGATCACGCCCATTTTTGAAAACAGTATTCCAGATCTGGTCACTGCCAGCGATATAAGCATCGGCCATTGGAGGCTCTTTCTTTAGTTCATCGTTTGAATGATAGCGTTTCGTGAGATGTAAATACTTCTTAGTAAAAACATCGAAAGCCTTCTTACGCCTTAAAGCCAGAAGTCTTCCTGGTAATTTTGCTAGAAGATACAACTGCTTGATAAAAGGTTTTTCAAATACAGGATTATATACCCCCCAGAGCTTAAAATGCCCACTAAGATAATCTGGCTTATAATCTATAATCTCCACCTCATGCCCTTGCTTTTGCAAGTAAGTCTGCAAAGCATAAGCTTGGAGGGATGCCCCAAAATTATAAACATCATGACAGGTGATAGTATTAATCTTCATCTAATAATTGCTCCACTTTAACCATTTCGGTCTTATAAGTCATATTCTCTTCAGCCATCACATTGGCTATAACCCTTTGCCTTAAAGCATCATCTGTAATCATACGAATAATTTGATTACCCAAAACTGTGGCATCCATTTCACTTATAAGTCCGTTCTTTTCATCCGTAATCTGATCATACACAACCTTGAAATTGGTAGTCACCACAGGTTTTCCAAGGATCTTAGCTTCAGCGATTGTCAAGCCAAATCCTTCAAACCTTGATGGTTGCACATAGACATCGCACAGTCTCATATAAGGGTATGGATTAGTTTTCAATCCTAGCAATATCACATCATCCTGCAGATGATATTTATCTATCAAGCTAAGAATATGCTGTTTCTCACTACCAGAACCGACAAAATACCATCTAAAAGAAATACCCTTCTCTTTTAAATAGTGAGCTGTCTTCACGGCGATATCGTATCCTTTAGGCGGAACCATTCTTGCTACAGTAACAAAGACTTTCTTACCGATTTCTCTAAAAGCATCATTTATTGGCTCCTGGCTCATACTCTGTATTAATTCAGGATTCAAAATGTCATAGACACATCTATACTTCTCAGAGAACTGAGGTAATATAGATTCCATTTTCCCTTTAAGTTGCTCCGATACAGGTACTATAAAATCATATTTCTTATAAAAAGGAATATTATAACTGATATTATACCCCACATTAAAAATATCAGCATTTACCCATGCGACCTTTATTCTCGCATTAATCTTACTTGAGACTAAATACGTAGGGTATCCCTGCTGGTATGCTATAACTACATCATAATGATTGTCTAAACCTCTTGTTGCCCATCCAACACATTTCCAAAGTGATTCTGCTCCATGCTGTTTTTGATGAAGTAATGCCAAAACTCTAATATATATAGAATGCAGCAGGTATGCAATTAAGAGTTTTACTTTCCCTAAAAATGAATATTGAGGATCTTCTACTAGATGTATCCCATCTGGCACAAGACTCTCTAAAATCCCTCCCCTATGCAATATCCATAGTGAAATATCATATTTCGATTGATTCAATAGTGGCAAAAGCGAAAGCAAACTCTTTTCTGCACCGCCACAATTTAACGAATCAATTACAAATAGGATTCTCTTAATCATCTTATATTCTTCCTGATAAGGTCATATAAATACCAATGTTGATGAGACAATAAATAATACAACAAATACTCAATGTTGGTCTTACACTTTTTAAACCTTTTATAATCGTTTAGATTTAATGATTTTAAACTAGCGATACGTTCCTTTGATGTATGTTTCTTATATATAGAATTTATTATTCGATCTGTGTAAAAAGGCAAAGAAGAACATAGCTTGTCGTACGCTATAGAATCAATTCCAAAAGTACTTTTTAAATCGTTAATAGTTTTCTTATATTCTTGATAATTATTTAATTCTTGTTCAAATGTATTTACAGTTGTAGACAAAGAGCCTTTTCTAATTACATAGTTATAATTACATTGACTAATAAAAGCAATTTTAGAGTCCTTATTTGTAGAGCATGCCATAATGTAATCCATCATAAACATGCAATCTTCTGCAATACAAACTTTACTATTAAATTGGATATTATTGTCATCAATAATACTTTTTCGATACATTTTTCCTACAGAGAAGCCATAATCTTGTATAGAAACAAGCTCGAATAATGTCCTATAATCAGACATCAAACATGTCATCTCTTCGAAAGACTTCTTTTCAGTTATTATACCATTACGTATTACTTTTAGGCCACTTATACATAAGTCGATATCATGATAATTAGTCACAATTCTGAGTAAATCCTCCAGATAGGTAGGCGTTAACGTATCATCAGAATCAACGAATACGATCCAATCCCCTTTCGCTATTCTTATTCCGGTATTACGTGCTGCTGATGCTCCTAAATTATTTTGATGAAAAATTCTAACTCTAGAATCACACTTCTCCCACTTATTACAGATTTCCCATGAATTATCCTTTGAACCATCGTCCACTAAGATTAGCTCAAAATCTTTATAAGATTGCATTAAAATACTCTTTACACAATCTCCTAATAATTCCCCTGAATTATAAACTGGCACTATTACAGATACATTCATTTGACTACTTTAAGTAATAGTTTAAAAGGCCATAGGACACCCCAAGATCCAATTGTATAACAAAACTTATATAAAAGCCCAGACTTTTCGTTCTCCCATACTAGTTTCCATACCTCAGGATAACAGTTCTTCCATTCTACCCAGTTGGGAGGATTCTGCAGCAGAAAACTATCCCTAATATTAATCTTGTAAAGATTATATATTTCATCAAAGTCAAACTTATGTAACTTAAAAAACTCAGATAAAAAATCTATACATTTTTTACGTTCTAAAAGCTTTTGTGTAGAATAAGCCTGATGCATTAATGAATTCTCTCTTGTCCGATCATAATGGTAAAGAGCTTTGGGTACATATTCTATTTTCTTTGCAAAAAAATACAACCTCATCATTACGCAAACATCTTCAAGCATATTGATGTTAGGTATAGGATAAATGTTGTTGTCTATATATAATGATTTCTTTACCAACCTATTTACCGTGCACCACCAGTAATTCCCATTTTTCGTAAGAATAGCGTCAACATTAGACTTCGCTTCATAATGCTCTATTTTCTGTATGCCAGGGAATTCATGGTAAAAATCTGATACTACGATATCAGCATCTGTTGCTTCAGCTACCTTAAAAAGAGTCTCATACATATTTGTTTCTACCCAATCATCGGAATCGCAATTTATAACATATTTACCTTTAGCTTCTTTCAGTCCTCTTAAACGAGCATTACTTAGTCCCATATTTGATGGTTGATGTATGACACGAACTTGATCTTTTCTATCCTTATAATCACATATTATTTTTTCTAGGATGAACAAGGACCTGTCAGACGATCCATCATTGATAAAGATAAATTCTATACCAGTCTTAAGAGTTTGCTCCATTAAAGAACGAGCACATCTTTCGATATAATTTTCAACATTATAAACGGGGATTAAAACAGAGATATCCATATCAAGCAATAATACCTATTTCGTTAACGATGTATTCTCTTTATAAAAACCGCTAATCGATAAACAACTTTATACAAAAAAGCACATACAGGAACTTCTTGTATTTCTGAAAGAGAGACTGCTTTGGGAATCTCACTCAAAATACGTTTAGGTATAATAGTCTCAAGATATTTGATTTCATTTCCGTATGTCCTCTTTGTAGATACGCCATCAGGTTGCATAACTGAAACTGTTAAATCGATATATTTGTACGATGCACCGCCTACTATAATTGACTTTATATAAAAAAACCAATCAGCTGATACTTTTATTTCCTCATTATAATATCCATACTTTTCAAAAGTTGACCGTTTAATAAAAGAAGCTTGATGAGGTAATGTATGAATCCACAAATCACAAATAGTAATATGTTTTTTGTTTAAAGTTTGCCCTCTAAAGGTTCCATCTGAATTCTCATATAAAACATTACCATAAATTATTTCTTCGTTGCTTGAAACTTCATAAAAACTATCTACAACACTCGAATCATAAAAACAATCACCAGAATTTAAGAATAACAAATATTCACCTCTTGAGGCCTTAATTCCTTTATTCATTGCATTGTATATTCCTGCGTCCGGTTCACTAACCCAATACGTAATTAGATCATCATTCTTTTCTAAAAGTTCTTTACTTTCGTCTGTAGAACCTCCATCTATAACAATCCATTCAAAGTCTCTTGAGGATTGCATTTTTATACTTTTTAGAGTCCGTTTAAGACCCGCACTATTATTATAATTGACTGTAATTACAGATAACTTCATGGTTAGTTTTCGTTAATGATTTCCCACTGCAATCTTCCAAAACAAATAATGGGAAGCCCACAATAAAAAAGCAGAACAACTTAAGCCTAAGAACGAGAAAGCGATAAACTCATTATAATTTAAATCAAAGAAATATAACCAGTTTAAGCATAAAGCTTGACCCAAATAAATTTCAAAAGAATGGCGGCCCAAGAAAGAAACTATAGGACGGAATGGCAAATAATTTTTATTCATAGAAATCAAAAGAGCCATTGCTGGAGTTGATAAATAAGACCCTTTCACAAAGCTCATGAATGAAAGCAATGCAGTATATCCATACAATGAAAAGATGACTTTATAATTATTATCTTTCTCATACAGATATGTCATTATGCCTATAATGACAGTACATAATCTTGGAATTATTAATTGCCAACCAAAATCATATATAGGAATCACACATAGCAATATTATGATGATAATAAGTATTATAAGGGATATACTATATTTCTTAATAATTAAACACAACCCATATAATAATGGGAAAATGAGATATAAAAATATAAGTGTAGGAACAAACCAATCATATAAATTATCATTATAAAAGACGGAGATTCCTGTTATATGTGCAATAACATTAAATATGGAATCTGGGAAAACAAAATCTTTATATAATAAGAAGTGAAATATACAATATATTAATAACATCGGCAACATACGCTTTATTCTCCTATAGTAATATGATTTCAAACTATTATTATTATAGGAGTAACATAAGCCATAAGCCGACAAAAGGAAAAAGATATTAACGCCAAAATCCCCATTTCGGAAAAAGTATTCGAGAATTTTATGTATAAGAGTAGAATTATCAGGAGCAAATGAATATAAATGTAGAAAGACAATGAAAATCGTTGCAATTCCCATTAAATAATATCTCGTTCCTTTTTCATAAATTTGTTGCATCTTATATAAAAATCACAATTATTTGTGGACGAAATTGTATAATTTGTATTTAATATATTGCCATAAAGGCAGTTTACCCACCCGATATCTACTAGCTATCACTGCTGCACTTTGTTTACTTGACTCTGATGTTTCAGGCAACACAAGTATTTTATCTTTTTCTTTAAAATGATAAATAAGAGGAGTTATTATTGATTGGTCATGGCGATGTAAATTAAACGACTCTGGTAGATCGGTCAGCTCCTTGCCGAAAGGATCCACAATAAGCTCTGGATTAAACAGAGTAATTCTATACCAATCTTCAATCATAGAGATTATCGGTTTGGTCTTCTTTATTATCATAAAACCACCCCAGATCTTATCAAAATGATGGTAACCTTTATCTTGAAAATAATTATCAAAATAAGTTACGCATGATGGTTTCATCCAATGGATAATCTCTGTAGAATTATTTTCAGGTTTTGAACATACATTCTCCCATCCGGGATATTTATAATTACTGCGATACTGAAAGAAAATAGCATTATATAATTCTAAATACTTTTGATATTCATTCCATTCATCACTACTTTTATTTAATGTACAGCCAGAATCAATATAATAAACTACATCACCTTCGCTACACTTATTGAGTATATGATATATGATATAAGGCTTCCAAACCCAGTATCCCCCACCGCGGTTAAAAGCCATTAAAGGGGAAGATTTGATATAACCTGGCAAATCTTTGTCGGAATATATAACTACTTCATCAAATAATCCAGATTTAATAGCTTGCCTTCTAATCCGTTTTAATGATTCCTTAAAACGGATGTCCCCATAAGAGATTAGAATCTTCCTCATATATAATACTTAAAACTCATGAGCTACGGGAGCCAGTATCTTGAAACTTATGTCATTCTTTATATTATGCCAAATAGTTTTCAGAGGGTTCGGCTTATGAACCTTCCCATCTGTAAACATAATAACAGGTTTTTGAATAAGATCTTTGTTCCGTAATCTCAGCCACACATTAAATAAACGTTCTGCCAAATAGCCATAAACTCTTTGCTGAACAGGAGTACGATTAGATACATCTATCTCTTGCTCTGCATGTTCCAAAATATCAAACAACCACTCACAATACTCACAGAAGTCCTGCCATCGCATAATAAACATATTATAATAGATAATCTTATGAGTGCAATACATCACTTTATAAAAGACATCTTTTTCAAACTGAGATTTTTTATTATTAATATAACTCTCAACAACCCTAAAATCTTCACTATAATGAAAGCAGCAATAATGTGCTCTAATATCTACGCCTAAATTGTTTTTTCTTGGCACGACTATTTTGCCTGACATTACGTTGTTTAGGATACTATCGGGTATCGTTAAATTTGTAGAACAGAATTCTTCTGATGGGATCTTAACAAATGGATCAAATCTGCTACAATTGTTATAAAAATCAAAATATCTTCTATAATGACATAGCCCTATTATATCAACATTCTTTATGTTTTTCCATGCCCAATATAACCCTGTGAGCTCACAGTAACTTTTATTCTTCAAACTTATGTTATCCCCTTTATCGTCTCCAGGAATTCCTAGATCTATATCTGACAATGCCTTTCCAACATGCACTGGGTAATACTGATCACCTGAGGCCATAATATCATCTTTATGACAACAAACAAGAATTTTAGTAACCATATCGTTAGTTTATTATACGCCAAAGAACCTCTTTATTCTCTTAATTCTATACTGAATTATCTCATCCTTTGCTTTTCTATTAATAATGGGCAAATATTCCTTATAAGATTTCTCAGTATCTAGGAAAGCGAAGCCACCATGATAGGTTGCAGCTTTTGCCGGTTTCATATAGTCGCCATACTGTGTGCGTAATATTGTATCATAACCTATAGGGACGGGCATCATGATGTCTTCAAAAGGGATATAAATAGTATCTGCATATAAAGATAGATTTCTTCTAAAACGTTCAAGATCCCAAATGAAACCCATGCAAGCTACATCACTACCTTTATGACCTTTCAACAAATCATCAAACTTCTTGAAGTATTTTCCATATCCCATAATATTAATAGGCAATCTAAACATCAATAATTTCAATGAATAGATGGGATGAGATAATAAATATCGATCTCTACTGTACCTCATTAAATTAGAGCGCATCGCTGTTAGAGACTTCTCTAAAAATATAAGATCATTTTTATCTTCTGGTATAACATCATAAACAAAAATATCGATGAATATACCCTGATGATAAGAAAAGAACTCGTTCCCTTTCAATATAGCAGTAGTGCCATCTTTCCTAAGTTGAGCATGACCAATTGGATAACCACTTTCTGTATATCCACACTGAAAATGATAAGGTGATGTAAACTCTTCTTTTGAAATAGCAATCAACTTATCATAATCTTCCCTCAGCATCGCCATATCGATATCGTCATCCCATGGAATATAGCCATGCTCTCTGACTGCACCTAAAAGAGTCCCACCATCTGCCCAGATCTTAAGATTATGCTTTTTACAAACATCTAGCAGTTTATTAAGCAGTTCCATTTCAACTGCCCAAAGTTTTTTCATCTCTACTGATATGTAATACCCCTTACGGATTTCTGGTTCTAAGTTCATATCAATTAATATTCCCAACAACTTGTAGACTAAAAATGCCTCCTCTATTTGTTGCACAAATCAGCGTATCCTTATAGAAACAGATACCTTCTGGTTCTTTCTTAAAACCTTTTTCAGTAAGGTTTATGGAACAGACTTCTTTCTTATCAAAATCAACAATAGTCAAATAAACCTGTTCTTTCCAACCTGGCACTCCTTGAACAATATATATAATGCCATCTTTATAAATTGCACCCTGAGGGCTGCTCTTTCTTTTATCGAAATAGATTGAGCCAAAGATATCTTCATCCATCAATTGTTTAACTGGCTCAGTAAGACTCGGTAATCGATATTTAACGACATAGAGAGATGACTCAAAGTCTTCGCATTGATGCAGAGCATATAGATAAAAGTAACCATTCTCACTATCTATGATACAATCTTGATAAAACATGTGATTCTCATCTGTAGGAGTCGGGCCAATAATAGTCTGAATAAGATCCAAGTTGATATTATTAATGGAATCTCCCACAACGCGATAGACTAACGTTTGGTGTACATTGTTATTCTGCTGACTCACATACAATAACGGGAACATATCATCTGGTGAATAAAACTGAGTACTAAAGTTTGCATTATTACAGTGGTATGAACTTTGTAAATCATATTCCAATTTACGGACAAGCTCCTTTGTCTTTAAGTTATAGATATAAACATTCTTCAAGCCATGTTCAAACTGGAAAAGATAATCCCCATAACAAGCCGCCCCCTGAACAGAACCACTGGAGCTCTGCTTCATATAGAGTGAGAGATCTTGTACATCATATTTATAAGAGACTGCACATATATTAGCTTTTGAATTATTAAGTATAGGTAGTAATTCACTCACATTCTCTTTTTTCTCGAGGGAATCAAGAATGTAATCCTCATCACTATCACATGAGATCAGAGGAAAAGCTAAGAATAAAGCTATTATATATATAAGCAAATCTTTCATTTATAAAGATGATAATTTCTGATATAAATCGCCCTTAAAAGAAGCTAACTTAAACCTCAGGAAATAGACCCACCCTAAGCCAAATCCTACCTTGCAAAATAATCTTATACGTAATTTGCAACTTTGTTCATTGAAAGATTGCATCTTAGTATGAATCTGGTTATAAAACACTAGCACTGAATATCTTACTAAATGAATCAATTGCGCATCATCATATTTTTTCTCAATGCTCTTCAAACATAAAATTCTTGCATCCAAATTGGTTAAATACTTATGGCTAAAAGTAGAGTTGTATATCCTCATCGAACTATTATCATGTATATAATAATTATATACAACTTGACTTGAATAATAGCACGGAAGTGAACAACTAACCATGTATTGAACTGCAAAAAGCCCATCTTCCTTGAAATAGATAGATTCGTTGAACTTTAGATTATTCTCCTGAATGATAGAACGTTTCATTAAACGATTCCAAACATAACCTTGAAATAATATCGTATCGGATCTGTAAAACAGCTTTAGACAATCTAACATACTTAGCTGCCGCTGAAATTGTTTATGGTCTGATTTGATTATCTTCCCTTCTTCACCACACTCAACGTAGCTTCCTAATACCATATCCACTTCGTAGTAAGTAACAATCTCAGCATAATAACTTAGAGCATCAGTAGGAAGAATATCATCTGCATCAACAAACAAAATCCATTGACCCATTGCAATATCCAGCCCTCTATTTCTAGCGATACTTACTCCCCCATTCTCTTTATGAATCACTGTAATGCGAGCATCTTTCTCAGCATATTCATCACATATCTGCCCAGATGCATCCTTACTCCCATCATCTACCAGAATAATCTCGATATTCTGGTATGTCTGGTATATGATAGAATCAATGCATTTGCGTAGATACTTCTCTACATTATAAACAGGGACTATGATAGAAATCAAATAAGTATTATCCATTATAAGAGACTTATTTCAACAAGCTACTAAAAGATTTCGTGCCATATTTTTTCCAGAAATCAAACAACTTATAACCTAAGTCCGAATGATACTTCAATGTAAGGGCCATACATACCCTTTCCATTTTATAGATATCCCCTCTATATGCCCGCAGATCTCTCCATCTAAAAGGATTCTTCTCAATGAATCTTTGATTAAACTCTAGGAATAGTCCTATAAAAATATCTATATTCTTTTTACCTGTTCTAAAGCATCTTCTCTTTATCTGAAATTTTCTTTGATAAAAAGCCTCCAAGAAAACGTCCTCAGACAGTAATGACTCAAACTTTTCAATATATATCTTCTGCGAAAAGATCTGTTTAAGAGAGGGTTTTCTAACAATACTATTAACATTAGAATAACAATCGTAATGATATAAAGGAATAGGTAAATGCGACACACTTGCCCCTTTATAAATCAAAGCCGTGATAACATATAAATCTTCCCAAAGACTCATTTCTGGGTTAAAAGATATACCATACTTCTCGAAACAGGATCTTTTAATCAGTTTATTCCATAATGCACCCCAGATTCTTTCATGTAAGAGATCAGTTAAAAGGTCTTCTTTTTTTAAAGATGAAGGTTTCTCTGAAACAATAATAGTTTTAGATTGATGTTCACGATAATAATCACACATGACAATATCTTTATGCTCTTTTGATGCGTACTTGAATAATTCCTCAATCCAATTAGGTTCTACCCAATCGTCTGGATCTGCATGTATGACATATTCACCTTTTGCATCATCTAGCCCTACTTGACGAGCAGATGCCACTCCCCCATTCTCCTTATGAATCACTCTAATGCGGGTATCGTGCTCAGCATATTCATCACATATCTGTCCAGATGCATCCTTACTGCCATCATCTACCAAAATGATCTCTATATTCTGATATGTTTGGTTTATGATAGAATCCAAGCACCTGCGGAGGTATTTCTCTGCATTATATACTGGGACTATGATGGAAACTAAAGGATTGTCCATATTTAAAAACCGATTCTAATCACTTTCTTCATTAATAAGAATTTTAATTCTATACTTTATAAAGGGTTGAAAAGAAGTTTATAATTATCCTTATTATTCAAGAACTGGCAATAGAATCTATTAAAATATTCAGACCAAAAATAGAGAGAAACATATAGACCTTTTGTTTATAACTCCAAACGTCATAGGGTGCTATAAATATAATACGTATTTTATCAATAAGACCTGCTTTTCTAAAAAAACTAGTTAGCCAACTATCAAGGGCATCATTCTTTTTCTTATCACTTAATGATGGCTTAATATTCTTTTGGAACCAATTATAATATAGGATAGCAGCTTTTGCCTTTCCATATTCATACTTTTTGTTTCCAGAAATATGCTCCTGACTTTTGCGAAATAAACAAGTTACTTCACTAACCGATGCAATGCCGCCATTTTTAATCATCTTCAAAATGGTGGCACAATCCGAGAAATAACCAACAGGAAAGACTTCATACCTTTCTTTCTTTAACACATTAGTTCTATATAGGAACTCAGTAACAGTTTGCTTCCTCTGTTCTAAACTATTTGCTTTTAAGAATGAATCAAAATCTTCGTATTCTGGCCAATTGTCATCATCCATGGTCTCCCCTTTTAATTCATTAAGAACCGCTCTCCGACCATGAAACACATTACATTCTGGATATTTCTCTGCAAGGCTCAACAATGTGCTAACAAAACTAGGCATTAATAAATCATCATCACATAGCAAAACAAAGTACTCACCATTGGCTAAATCTACACATCTATTCCAATTAAGAACAATGCTCTCTTTACCAAGGTTCTTTTCATTAAAATAATAACTAACTCTCTTATCTTTTAAATAAGGCTTTACTATCTTCTCTAAGCCATATGGAGAATGATCATCAACAATAATCAATTCTATATTCTCATAGTCCTGATTCAATGCGGACTCTATGGCTTCTGCTAGCCATTTGTTTTTATATGCAGGGATCGCTATTGTAACTAGACCCATTTGTAACACCGTATTCATTAGTTTTATGTAATTTAAACATTACTTTTTCAAATAGAAATAGCGATGTGCATATTTCACAGCCAAAGGAATTCTATATTTTAATGAATTATAAACTCTTAAAAAGAAAGGTTGCTTGGGATAATATCGCTTAAGCTGCAGTACTTTAATTAAATGCTCAGCCCCCTTACTATAATAAAGCCAGCAACAACGATGTTGGCCATCCCAGATAATATTCTGGTCATCTATCACAATATTTTTATCCTTAGTATCCCCATTTCGGTCCATACTGGCAATAAGCTTATCAAATCTTTCTTGAGACATAATATCTGTATGCCAAACTTCATGATTATATTTACAATATTCTTCATAAATAGCAGGATCTCGTGACAATAAATACTTATAGGGTAATGTTTCGTCTATTGAAACGATAACTTTCTTAGATGGATAAAGCTCTCTCTTAATATCTCCTACCTTTATGTCAACAAAATTAAAAGATTCAATCAAACGGGGTTCAATACAATTAAAAGCGAAGATATCATCAACATTAACATGAGGATCTTTTAGGACTCTGGCTCCATTATATTTCCGCCACCACCAAGCAAATGGAAAGAACACCCAAAGTGATCGTCTAAAAGACATAACTCTTTTTCCCTCAATTTTCAGGCCATTCCATAATGGAGGAAAACACATAATCCGCTCCATCCTATGTGCAAAAGAAAAACCATTCTGATTAAACCTCTCTTTTACAATTTGAAGATTCTGAATTGTCGACAACAAATTTGCTCTTATAGCAAAACACGTACCAGCAATAAATTTGTAATTATCTGGACGTAGTAAGTTCAACTCATCAAGAGTTTCTTCCACCATGTGTTGTTTATGGATTGGATCCTCTACTATAAGATTCCGTGCAGCAACAAGACCCACATTCTTTTTCTCATCCAGTAGATCACGTATTACTGTATGAACTGTGAAAGGTCCAATACATCCTTCAAAAAGATTTTGAAACCAATTTCTATAGCGGAAATATTGTCCATATAAATATATCTCAGGACGTTTAGTTCCTTTTGATTGTAGTTTAAACACAATATCATAATCAGATAAATCAACAGAATGTAACGCTGTTAAAAATGGAAGCACATCCCATCCAAGATTCTCACATTTGATGATTTTAGTATCAGGTTTAAATGCCTGTACAGAGATTAACGTATCTTCATCATAAAAGCCATTCATACATGTCATAATCAGATAATAATTATATGGAGACAAATTCTTCAAATACTCCCTAATCTCTTTCCATGCATCCATATAAAACAGATGAAGTATAACAAGAATACGAGTATCTTTTTGTCTTTTAATCAAATGGCAATAACTTAGCTGACCTAATTTGCGCATTAAACCACGCTTTTTTGAGTGAGCATAATATTTACCACCATATAACTTATGTGATTGTGACTCCATTAACAAGAATGTAAATACAAAAGAATTAAAAACTATATCACTCTCTATTATCCATTATTAAACCTTTAAACCATCTTTCTCTAAAAAGAGAAATCTTAAATGTGGAACTTTCCGAAAATGCATTACCATAACAATCTTTGCCTTGTTCAACTGAAAAGAAAATATTAGATTTCTCAGTAGTATATCTGCGAATTCTTTTTTCTGCGATATCAAAGACTATTCGATAATTACCAGTTGCAAGCGTATATGGAGGTATCTCAAAAGAAAGGGTATATCGCCCAGGTTCCAAAGACGCTCTTCCGTCAAGATCGTTATAATCCGCTCTCGCTAAAGGATAGTCAAATTGACTATACAAATTAAATCCTACGACTAAAGAACCTATTCTCTTTAATACATTAATTGTAAAATCTACTTGAATAGAACTATTATTAAAAATAAGATTGCCATCGCGAGAAGAAACAGATGCCTTCTCTAGATAGACAATGTTCGTGTCCCCATCCACGCCTTCAAAAATAGATTGAGGGGTATAACTATCAAGATATGTATGAACAGTATCAATAGCTGTTCCTTGAAATTTAATGGTGCCGTTCTCTAATAAAACTCCTTTCGTACATAATCTCTGAATACTATCCATATTATGACTCACAAACAGCACTGTACGTCCTCCACCTTGTGACACATCTTGCATCTTGCCAATGGCTTTCTTCTGGAACTCGGCATCACCAACTGCCAGGACTTCATCGACTACTAGGATCTCTGGCTCCATAAAGGCGGCCACAGCAAAGCCCAGACGGACAGTCATACCACTACTGTAGCGCTTGACGGGGGTATCGAGGTAGCGCTCCACACCTGCGAAATCAACAATCTCATCAAGCTTACGGGTGATCTCGGCACGGGTCATACCCATGATGGAGCCGTTCATGTAGATGTTCTCACGACCGGTCATCTCGGGATGGAAGCCAGTGCCTACCTCGAGCAGGGAACCGATGCGACCACGGGCACGGATAACACCTGTGGAGGGGGAGGTAATGCGGGAGAGGAGCTTCAAGAGGGTGGACTTGCCTGCTCCGTTCTTACCGATGATGCCTACGACGTCGCCTTGCTCGACATCGAAGGTAATGTCTCGCAGGGCCCAGACGAAATCGGAGGATCCTTTTTTACTGCGGTCGTTGGTCTCGCCTATCTTGAGATAGGGGTCTTCTTTTCCTAATATTTTGGTGGCCCACCAGCGGTTGAGGTCGTGGCTCAGGGTGCCTGTGCCTACTACTCCGAGCTGGTAGAGTTTGCCGACGTGATCGAATTGAATTGCTATATTATTCATTTCTAAAATTGAACATTGAACATTGAGCATTGAACATTATACTGTATCCATGAAGTTTCGTTCTACTCTTGTGAATACAATCACAGAGAAAAAGAGGGTAATTAACATGAATATAGTGCTATATAGGAGGCCGCCCCAATCTAATGAACCACAACCTAAACAGCTGTACTTGAAGGCCTCAAATATCGGTGTAAGGGGATTCAATTCCAGGATGGCACGAATCTTACCTCCTGTTGCACTCATAGGATAGATGACAGGAGTAGCATACATAAAGAGCTGTACGCCGAAACCTACCAACTGAGTGAGGTCACGGTATTTAGTTGTCATAGCTGACACTATCAAGCCCCATGACATGGCATGCATGGCAATAAGGAACACTAGGAATGGGAAGAGGACGATGGTCCAGTTGATATGAAGATCTGTGCCTATGATTAAATAGTATATATATACACTTACAAACAAGATAAGTTGAATAAACATCTTTATCAAGTTGGAAGTAACACCTGATAAAGGAACTATCAAACGTGGAAAATAGACTTTACCAAATACTCCAGCATTGGCAGTAAATACATTTGAAGAACGCGTGAAACTAGTGCTGAAGTAGTTCCACAGCATAATACCTGAGAGGTAGAACAATGGCTGTGGGGCTCCGTCTGTTGATATACCTGCCAAACCACCGAACACGAACATATACATGATGGTGGTTAATACTGGCTGGATAATAAACCAAAGAGGGCCTAAAATAGTTTGTTTATAAACTGTAATAAGGTCACGCTTAATGTACATGTAAAAAAGGTCGCGGTAGCGCCAGAGGCCTTTGATATCTACATCAAACCACTTTTTCTTGGGTTTTATTTCGATGGTCCAACTTTCCATTTTATTTACATTGAACATTGAACATTGAGCATTGAACATTACCTAGCGGCATGAAACTCAAGTCAACGGATTTTAAAATATTGAGAATTGAGAAATTTGCAACTTATGATCACTGATGTCGTTGCTCACTACTTCGTAGTTTTGCAACTTTATATCTTTACTACACAGAATGTGGTCTATTTTTAGGAACGGAGTGTAGGTGCCTTGCCATTGGGCTACGCCCTCGGCACAATCATTTAGGTGCTGGGCGATGGTGCGGTAGGCGTAGGAGGAGCGGGTGTCGTTGAAGTCGCCACAGACAATGGTGGGGTGTGGGGATTCTGTGATGCAGCGGGCTAGCTCCTGGGCCTGGTGGTTCCTTTTCTTTGCGTTATTTATTATGCTATTATCTCTTCCTATTCCGGTGGTTTGCAGGTGGACGTTGAAGAGGCGGAGGGTTTGGGTGCCTAGCTGAATATCGACCTGCATGAATTTGTTGTAGGTGTCGGCGAAGTAGTGGTCTTCGGCGTTTTCCAGTGGATAGCGACTGAAGATGACTAGGTTGAGGACTTCGTCTTCACGGGTATTTTTGACGTAGTAGGGATAGTCACTGAATGCCGCGCGTATGCTATCCCAATGCATGACGTTGGTATGAGGACGTTCCTGCAAGCAGATGATATCGGGATTTTGTTGCTTTATGAGTGCTGCAGCGGGTGCTAGGTTACGGTAGTTTTGGAAGCCACCTCCAAAGAGGTTAACGTTCCAGGATACTAAGGTCAGGGCGTTTTCAGACGCTCCCACCCTATGGGAAGGGTATGGAATATAGTGCCTTAGCCATACCAGACTACCGAGGAGCAGCAGGAGGAAGGCATTTCTCCAAGCCTTGTGTTTTCTAACGGCAAAAAGGCAGATAAAATCTGCCCCTAACAGCGGAAGTGCCGCCAAACTAATGTAATAGAAATGACCTGCAATGTCTGTCGGGAGGTACGGGAGGATAATCAAGATTCCCGTGCAGACCAACAGCAGAAGAAGCAGGATATTTCTAAACGAACGCATTGTTTTCCAACAATTGCTCCACAGCATCGAGCTGCTTGGTGGTGAGCTTCAGGTGCTCCAGGAAGAACTTGTAGCGATGGAGGTGGTGAAGGTCACTGCCCACAAAGTCGTACATGCCGCGCTGCAACAGGTCTTCTGCCACCAACTTAGGACGAGAGCCGTAGTAGCCACTGAGGGACAGGAGGTTGAGCTGGAACTCATAGCCGTTGCTCTTCAACTCCTGATAGTCTTCCAACTCCATGTACATGTAGCGCTCGGGATGGGGTATCAGGGGATGGAAGCCTGCATTCCAAACACTAA
>JAEEGL010711748.1_pt1 | contig 38351 bp, 30 predicted proteins | sample 9134231 | NCBI WGS metagenome assembly JAEEGL01 (sample SAMN16246548, study PRJNA631951) | gut metagenome | biome: gut microbiome; feature: rumen; material: fiber-attached | host: Bos | place: Iran: Karaj | collected 2018-10
CTGCGGGTCTTTCTCAGCGATGTGCTGCATCAGCGCAGAAAAGGCTTTCAGGTCGGCCTGCAGCACGTTGTTACTGAAGCACGAGGCTATCTCCAATGGTTTTCCTTCTGCCGTCACGGCCCGAGGGAACCGCTTAACATCGCGTTTGAACCACGCCGGCGCATAGCACGACATTGAGTTTTTCCATGCTCCAAACCACAACGGAACAATCTTCAGTCTCTGTTGACGGGCTACATCGATGGTGCGGTCAAAAAGTGTGAAGTCCATCTGCCCCTCAACAGGTTCAAGGAACTCCCAATAGACAGGTACCAGCACCGTGTTCAGCCCCAGCACCTTCATGCGTGGCAACACCTCTTCAATATCACCTACCGAAGTCGCTGCCGAGTTGCTCAACTCACCGCCAAGAATATGAAACTGTGAAATGACGTCGTCAGCTCGCAATGTATTTGACAAGAGCATCATGAATATGCTCAACAATGCCGATAAAATTCTGCCTTTCATCATAAACTATCCTAAATATGGCTGCAAATATACGAATAAACTGGGAATTATAAGTACCTTTGCAAATAAAAATGGTATTGGCTTTTTCAGCATAGAACAAATCCACGCTATTGATGCCACACATACAGAAGCTTATCAATGCGACATCCTGCCCACTCACCTTCACTGAATGCTGACAACTCGTCAACATCAATAGGAATACTGATATTGTTGTTATTATCTTCTTCATATTCTGGCGTATTTGTTTCTTGTTCTATTGTTCCTTTCTTCCCTAATGAGATAATGACACGATTGCAAATTAACCACATTTTCTATATTTATCCAAACTTTTGTGGATTTTTTTGGAAACGTGTCCAAGAGTGCCAATAGGTGTGCCGTTGTTTATTTCAGCAGAACTTTTTGGCCGTTCTTGAGATAAATGCCCTTCGTGGTTGGTTTCTTATGCAAGCGGCGGCCGATGAGGTCGTACCAGGTGTCTGATTGGTTATCACTTCTGGTTGTGAACTGTAAACTTTCAACCCCAGTAATGTCTGAGTCGGTGAGGGTGAGCGGCATAGTGGCGAAGACAAAGTAGTCGTTCGGAGAGACACTGTAGAAATCATTGGCGATGCTGAGGTTGACGAGGTAGTCGCCCGGTGTCAATGCCTGTGGAAGCTCTATGTAGAAGTCAGCCTGCGCCTCGCTGGGAACGGCGACAAAGGTGTAGAGAAAATTGGGGGTATCCACAGGGACATAGTCGCCGGAATCATCGCGTTTGTTGATGTCTATCAAGATGACTGCATCGTAATCCAGCGGCGTTCCGTTGTACACAGTAGCATTGATGCAGTAGAGAGGGTCTTCGTTCTCGTCGGCATACACCCCATAGCTGATATCCTGGCAGACAAACTGGAGTTCGTCGATGGTGATAAACTTGTGAGTCAGATAGTAAGGCACATGCTCGATGTCGGCAAGCGAGACACCGGTAGCGTTGCCAATCTCGCTCGTCATCAGAAGCACGTGGTCGCCCACTGACGGAACGGCGATGCCGGAGAACAACTTGGACGTGCCACCGCCCTCAATCATGAGTCCTGTCATGCTTAGGCCGTCAGCATCGCACAGCACACCGTTATCGACAGGATACACATAGAAGAACACGGTGCCGCTGTAGTCGTCGGTGGAAGCGTTGTGAATGACCGCACTGACCGACTGGAAGAAGCCGCGCTGTTTGAGTCCCTCCACTTGGAGTTCGTCCGAAGATGACCAAAGCAGCGGATTCGGGTGTAGAATCGTCTGCTCCAACTGCCCTTCGGCGCCGATGACAACCTCAATGTAGCAGTTAGGACCATAGACAGGTTCCCAAGTGGCTCCCTCGACGTCCTCCTTGCTGACAAACATGTAATTGTGGTGTCCGGGAGCAAGACCACTGAAGAGCTCTTCGCAAACACTCTCGTTGAACTCCAGGGAAATCACACCCAATGGGTTATCATTCAAAAAGTCGGCGCTGGAGAATCCCTCCACCTCGAAAACCTCATTGAAACACACATCGTCGTAGTCAGGTGTGCCGTCGTTCTGGCGGCCGACGATGGCGATATTGAAGGAAGCATCCTTGTAGGTGAAGTTAGCCATATCGAACAAAAGGCCGTCGTCCCCCGATACGTTCCTGCCATAGGCATAGAGGTGGCGGTAGAACTTTGAATCGTCAGTGCGAGGCTTCAGACCGATGAGAGCCTGCTGCCTTGCATTGTATCCGTCTTTGGTCGTGCTGCCGCCCGAACCAGAGGCATCGGGGTCGAGCAGGTCTATCTTGAAGAAGCCGTTTGCCGCGCCGCCCCAGCCCCAGTTCACGCTATAGTAGCCCTCACCGTCCATCACCTCGTAGCCGTCGATGACAAAAGCATGCCCACCTCCGGTTGAGAATCCAATATACACCAGAGGACGTCCCTCGTGCAGTTCGTTGTAGATGAGCGCGTCCCAACCGCTCACGGTGTAGTTCTCGAACCGAGCGAAATAGACACCCGGGTCGTAGCCGAAAGCGTTTACCAGCAAATCGAGGTCGTAGAACAAACCATTGGACACATCTGAGCCATATTCCATCTGTATCGTCTGTCCGCAATAGCGCATCAGTGTCGCAACAGCCTCATTCTGTGCATCGGTGGCATCATTGTGATAGTCGTCCAGCATATTGTCCCAGTCGAATGTCGTGGAGGGCAGGCCTTCCACTATCTGACCGGTGGACATCGGATAGGCGGGCAGGATATCGGTGGCAGCCTGTGGCCAGCGATGGTAGTGCATCACTTGCGCCAGTGCCGTAGCCATGCAGCCAGTGATAGACAACTGCCCGTCTACAATGGGGCAGAAGTTGTTGAAGGGAAAAAACTGGTCCCACTTGGTGGTCAACATGGGGGCAATGTCAGCATGCAGCGTCGCACTCGTCGCCCTATTGCCGAGGCCTTTGAGTCTGGCAATTCCGTTGGCCGTAGCATCGAGCCACCACTGCAAGTTGTCGGGAACATCATCTGCGCAGAAGTTGCCCTGCACAGCATAGCCCAGCACAAGGTTGTCGCCCACACAGTCGTCACCGCTCACCACAACAAAGCCCTGTGCCGCGTCAGCATTGAAGATATAGTAGGCAGGAGCATCGTTGAGTGCTGTAACCCTCCCACTGCGCTGCGAGTGTGCAACATCGTCAGCCAGCGTGGCACCCTGCGCCCTGAAAAACTGTTCTGCCACCTGTCGGGCTGCAGAAGGAGAAACGGTTTCAGCCGTCAGTGTTGCCGCACAACAAACGACAGCAACGAGTGTCAACCATATCTTTTTCATACTCCAAAAATTTTAGTTCAACATGTTTTCCATTCTTTTGCCGGCAAAGATATAAAAAAATCCCCATATCATTACGATACAGAGATTTTTTTGTGATTATTTGGAATATATAATACCGATGAAGGGATATTGTTTTGGGGATATCGCTTTTTTGAGTTCGGAAATCACTTCTATTTCTCTATTGAACCGGAACACCCACTGCCTCCACTGACTCAGTGGAAGAACCTCCACCTACTCAGTGGAAGAGACAAAATCAATTCGTTCTTGGAATTGATGGATTAGTAGAAGGAATTGATCAATTAGTAGAAGGAATTGATGGATTGGTAGAAGGAATTGATGACTACCATCGCCAATAGAAGGAAAGGCTTCCTGACCTGAGGAAGCCTGTTTTCAACGGCAAAGATACAACATTTTTTTGATTTTTCCAAATGTTTTTGGCTCTTTTGTCCGACACTGGCGAACGCCACTTCTCAACGTCCCTTTACTTCACAAACTCTACCTTATATCCTGCTTTGCGAAGTTGGTTGACGATTCCTTCTGGACCTGCAAGGTGACCGGCTCCAAAGACAAAGAGTGTTGGTGTTTCCTTGATGGCTTCGGTGATGATGGGCATCCACTTCTTGTTGCGGTCGGCATAGAGGGCGGGAGTGGCTTCTGCTACTGGCAACATGAAACGTTCAAAGCCTTCGTAGTCGCCCGCGGTCCAATAGTCGCACACGGTCTGTACCCCTTCATATTCTTTCAGCACTTTCTGCTTGTGCTCGTCGAAGTTGTTGAGCAAATCCATGAGCGTATCGACTTGCGCTTCGGTGGATTGACTCATGTTTTCTTGGGCTTCGTCCATTTCTTCGGGCTTTTGCGGACGGTCGAGATTGCTGACCTTCCATCCGCGGGCTTTGGCTCTTGTCGCACAGGCTACATCCATCATGTTGCCGTTACGCATGGCTGGATATTTCTTCATGGCCTCTATGTGAACGATGTAGTAAAACAAATACGTATAATAGGAAGGCTGATAGTGCAGGTATTTCTGTGCTGCGGAATCGGCCAGATTGATGTGGAGCAACTCCTTCGCCTTTTCTTGCAAGATGTTCATCTTCTCTTCACCGAGGATGTCGGAGATGGTCTTACCGTCGGGCAGTGTGACCAACTGATGGCCTGTGGCTTGTCTGTCTTTTTTGTTTTGCGGGTCGGTCACGTCTTCCTCCACATACAACTGCTGACATTGATTCTCGGCTTCCAGAAAGGCGGGAATGCTGTCGAGCAGGTCGCCTGACAGTACATGTAACGAGCCGAGCATGTACGAGGGTTTCTCCAGCCCGTTGCCACTGACGCGGAAGATGAACTGGGCATTTGCCGCAATGCCTGCCATGAAAAGCAGGGCGGTAATCATTATTTTCTTGTTCATAGTTTTTAATGGTTTTGTTTTGGCATGCAAAGTTACTACATTTTCATTGACTTTTCCAAATGTTTTTTTGAGGGATGTTTGTGAGCGCGCAAGGTACTCTCGCTCGGAAAAACTCAAATAAATTTGGTTATTCTCTCACTTATCCGTACCTTTCGCTTCGCGCAAGGTACTCTCGCTCGGAAAAACTCAAATAAATTTGGTTATTCTCTCACTTATCCGTACCTTTGCACCACTTTTACATTTTGGAAAAATGGTAATTATCAATTCAGTCAAGGAACTCAAGGCCAAGGTTTCTGCCCTGAGAAGTGATAACAAGACCGTCGGACTTGTGCCGACGATGGGTGCGCTCCATGCTGGTCACGCATCGCTTGTGGCAAGAAGCGTGAAGGAAAATGATGCCACCGTGGTGAGCGTGTTCGTCAATCCCACCCAATTCAACGACAAGAAGGATTTGCAGGCTTATCCCCGCACGTTGGAGGCAGATTGCGCCCTGCTGCAGAGCATCGGTGCTGACTATGTGTTTGCCCCATCGGTGGAGGAGGTCTATCCTGAGCCTGACACCCGTTCGTTCTCCTACCCTCCTACGGATTCGGTGATGGAAGGTGCTTTCCGTCCTGGCCACTTCAACGGTGTTTGCCAGATTGTGAGCAAACTCTTCATGTTCGTGGAGCCCGACAGAGGCTACTTCGGCGAGAAGGACTTCCAGCAGATTGCCGTCATCAAGGCAATGGTGGCTGACTATGTGTCGCGCGGTGCTGAATGGGCGAAACGCCTCGAAATCTGTCCTTGCCCCATCGTGCGCGAGGAGGATGGACTTGCTCTTTCCAGCCGCAACACGCTGTTGGCTGAGAACGAAAGAGCCATCGCGCCCAACATCTACAAGGCGCTGAAAGCCAGCGTTGCATTCAGTGAAAGCCATACTGTAGAAGAAACAAGACAAATGGCTATCAATCAAATCAATGCAGTGGAAGGACTTGAGGTGCAGTATTACGACATCGTGAACGCTCTCACCCTCGAAAGCGTCACCTCATGGGACGAGGCTGAACACATTCAGGGCTGCATCACCGTCTTCTGTGGTGCCACTCCCATCCGACTCATCGACAACATCAACTATAAATAACGAACCATGCAGATAGAAGTGCTGAAATCGAAACTGCACTGTGTGAGGGTGACGGAAGCCAACCTCAACTACATGGGCAGCATCACCATCGACGAGGACCTGATGGATGCTGTCGGCATCATTGCCGGTGAACGCGTCTATATCGTCAACAACAACAACGGCGAACGCTTCGACACCTATGTCATCAAGGGTGAACGCGGCAGTGGTTGCATCTGTCTGAACGGTGCCGCTGCCCGCAAGGTGCAAGTGGGCGACATCGTCATCATCATGGCCTACGCCACCATCACTCCTGAGGAAGCCCGCACGTTCCAGCCTCAGATTGTCTTCCCCGACCAGAACACGAACAAAATCGTCAGATAATGAGCAGAATCCTCTTTATCTGTTTAGGCAACATCTGCCGTTCGCCAATGGCTGAAGCGGTGATGCGAAAGTTGGTGAAGGAACGTGGTTTGGAAGCGAAGTATGAGATTGACTCGGCAGGACTCATCAGCTACCACGAAGGTGAAGGGGCTGACCCGCGCATGAAGTTTCATGCTAAGAGACACGGGTATCTGCTGACCCATATTTCCCGACCTGTCCGCGAAATGGACTTCGACCTGTTCGACCTCATTGTCAGCATGGATGACAGCAACTGGGAGCGTCTGCATCGCTTGGCTCCAACGGTGGAAGCGGAAACGAAGATAGTCAGAATGACGGATTACTGCCGAACACACGTCATCGACCATGTGCCTGACCCCTACTACGGCGGCGACCAAGGTTTCGAGAATGTGATTGAGATTCTGGAAGATGCTTGCGAAGGGCTGTTGGAGGAGTTGGAGAAGTTGGAGGGTAAAGTTTAAAGTTTAGAGTTTAAAGTTTAAGGTTTAGAGTTGAGAGTTTAAGGTTTAGAGTTGAGAGTTTAAGGTTTAGAGTTTAAAGATAAAAAATCCGCTCTGTCTGCAGGATGTGCAGGTAGAGCGGACTTTTGTTTATCTTGTTAGAGCAGCCGTTCAGAAGCGGAAACCGAGTGTGGCCATGAGGTGTGAACGGTTGTTTTTGATTTTCGTGGGTTTGAGATTCTCATCGTCGAAGGCGTAGAAGTCGCCCTTTTGTGCTTGATATTGCCAAGCTAAGTCGAAGTAACCACCTTTGTAGCGATAGCCAAGACCGACTGTGAAGCGGTTGGTGGCGCCCCAGTTGGTGTAGTCGGTTTCGGTGTAGATGCCGTCATATCCAATCGTGCGAAAAGCATTCTTCTTGAAAGGAGATGATACGAGGTTGTAACCGGCACGAAGCGAGAGGGCTTCGATGGGCTTGTATTCTACACCCACCTTCAGCGTGTGTTGTCCGCGAAGAGTCTCCTGAGTAATCCTGTTCGTGTTGCGGAAATAATCGGATTCGTGGTTGCCCACTTCGCTGTACTTGGCTGTGCTCAAATCCTGAAACTCATACTCTGCGCCGATGGCGAACTTGTTGCCGATGGTGTGGCCAACGCTGGCTGCAAACTTCCAAGGAGTGCGGAAGTTGTAGTCATATTCACCATTATCACGAGGAGGGCCAATCTGGTCGTTATTGTAGCAGAGGTATCCACCATTGGAATCAGTCAGTCGGTACCAGATGGGCGTGTGGATGGAGACACCAAAACGGAAGGGGCTGTCCTCTATCGGACGGCAGATGAAGCCGAGTTTCACATCGAAGCCGTCGCCGTCGGTCTTGTACCAGTTGGTGAAATCATAGAAATTGCCATCACCATCTGTCTCACGATAGAACGACTCGCGGTCGTACTCCATGCTGTACACGCCAACAGAACCACCGAAGAACAATTGGTCGCTGACATTGAAGGACACGTTGATGTCTGCCTGGATGTTACCTCCGTGTGTTGCCTTCTCGAAATAGCCTCTGTGCGCTCCGACGCCATCATACATGACATTGCCGTAATCGTCCGTTCTCTGATTGCCGTCGACATCGAGGGCATCCACCAGCACTGTGTTATCCTCATAGGTTGCCAGTTGCAGCATCGTGCCGAACCATGCGTCATACGCCTGACCAGCACGCCTTGCATCGTACATGGCCCAGTTGGCCATATCGGCCAGTTGGTAAGATTGGCTGAAGATGCCATTCAGATGGTTCACATCGGTCACCTGATTGCTCAGGTAGTTGCGATTCTTCCGATAGTTCACGCCAAAGTTAACAAACTGAAGGCCCTTGCTGGATGGGTTGTCCAAATCGAAAGCGATGACCACACCGCCTTGGTCGAGCGACATGCGTGACTTGTCCTCTCCTCTTGCGCTCTTCGAGGTGAAGAGGCCGCCCATCGACACAGACGCGTCGCTCGAACGATACATAGCAGTTCCGGCAGGATTGGTGCTCATGACGCTGATGTCGCCACCTAATGCACCGAGAGCACCACCCATCGCCACAAAACGTGCGGTTCCATTCAGGTCGCTGTTCACGATGTTTTGTGCATCATAACTGTCTTGTGCGTATGCCGCGCTCGCCACACTGACCAGTGCGCCAAGCAAAAGATATTTCCGATTTCTTTTCATGTGATATGATATTATTATAATAATGTATAACACTCATGCGAGGCATGATGGTTCTTTCTTGTCATCTCAAGGCATTAACGTCGGCCACCGCCGCCGCCTCCACCACGGCTACCACCACCGCCGCCGAAGCTGCCTCCTCCACGACTGCCTCCGCCACCGAAGCTACCGCCTCCGCCACCGAAACTGCCGGAACTGCGGGTGGAAGGTGTATAGGAAGGAGTAGAAGGAGCGGACTGCACGGTTGATGTGCGGCTGCTGCTGTTTTGGTTGCTGTAGGAACGTGACGGGCTATAGACATTATTGCCACGAACAACGGTGCCACGCTGTGCGGCGCTGGTGCGTTCACGGCTCATGCTGGGTGTACGTGCTCCCTCGTTGGTTGAACTGCTTGTGCGACCTGTTCGGGTGGCTGTGTAGTTAGTGTATGCACCGCTACGTGTGCCTCGAACATCCTGTGCAGAGGTGCGTCCCATTTGAGAGCCCATACGGGAACCAGACGCCATCGCACGATTGTCCGACACCATTGTACGGTTGCCTGATGCCATCACGCGGCCAGTCCCCGCACCTGAACGCCCAAGCGCACTTGTGCGAGTGGTGTTGATGGAACGACCCATTGCGTTGGTGCGGATGCGGTTGTGGGCAGCCATGTGACCACGTGCTGAGTTGTATTGACGAGGTGCCACATTGTGACGATACCCTCCATAATGTACAGGATGGCTCCAACTTGGTCCCCATCCCCAATAAGTCCAAGCATACGGACGGTGCCAGCCCCAGATGCTACCATACCAGCAATCCCAAGGGCCCCATGCCCAGCCGTATCCCCAACCATAGTGCCAATACCAGGGGTCGTAGGGGTCGTAAAGATAATCCCATGCGCCCCAGCCGTAATAGAGGTCCCAATAATAGGGGCTAGTCAGAGCGTAGTAACGAGGGCTGTGAAAACGTACGATACGACGGGAGAAACGATAGTCCAGTTCCGGGTCGTTCATGTCGTAGTAATCGCTTTCTACCGAATCAATGCGGGCAGCCAGCGAGTCGTCCAGCACCGCACCTCCCGATGTCTGATATTCCCCCGTGTGTACATAACGGCGGTTGTAATCATCGTCGGAACGCTGGTTGCTGTGATAATCCACAATGGAAGGTGGAACCACGGTTTCTGTCCTCGCACGCAACGAGGTGGATCTTTTCTGCGCTGCCTCTTTTGCCTTTTTGGATGAGGTGAAATACAGGTCATCCTGTGCCATTCCGAGCAAAGGAAGCAGAACGAGAGCCAATGTCAGTAATCTTTTCATAAATTTATCTTATTTGTACAAATATTTTATAGGATAGTTTTCTCCATTGCAAAGGTCGCAATATTCTCTCAAGGCACAAGTACCCAAATCCCTACTACGATAGGGAAAATCCCTAAAAAGTCACATGCGACGATACAAAGATAGAAAAAATCGTCCAAAAAGTGTCATGAATAGTCCTAAAATCGTTCTTTTTCACGTTTGACACATCTATATATCGTCAGAAATCACTAATTTTACACAAAATTTCAAGATTGTTAGATTATGAAGAAAAACTTAAAACTTACCTTTTGTGGCATCATGGCCCTCTTTCTTGTGTGGCCAGCAACGGTATTGGCCACAACAACACTCAATGTTCCTGGCCAAGCAGCCAAAGCCAAGAAACGCACCATTGTGAAGGTGGAAGCCATCCAAGTGGAGACACCTGTCGGTACTGCTCCTCGACTACCTTGGCAGGTGTGGGTCACCTACAGCGATGGCTCCCACGAATGGCGACAGACAAAATGGTCGAATTCCTTGCTCTCGACAGAACAGCAGGAAGCAAACCCTGAGATGTTCCCTGCTGGCAAGGAGTACACTGTTGCCGGATTCATCATCGGCGACAACACAACCGACAACGGCTATCCCATCACAGCCCAGGTGCTGGTGGTGGACAAGGCGTGGGAAGTGCCTGCCAACACTCCTGTCGCCCAACCGCTGCCGTTAGGGAATGTCACCATAACGGGCGACAACCGACTGACCAACAATCGCGACCTCGACATTCGAACCATCCTTTCGTGGGATGTGGCGCAACAACTCTATAATTACCGCGATACGTATGGATTGCCCACAGAGGGATATCCAGTAGCGGATGGATGGGATTCTCCCACCACCAAACTAAAGGGACATGGTTCCGGACACTACATGAGTGCATTGGCATTTGCATACGCTTCTACTACGGATGCGAATCTGCGGAAAGAACTGCGGAGTCGCATCGAACGCATGGTGAACGAACTGCGTGAATGTCAGGAGCGTACGTTCGTATGGGACAGCACCCTCAACCGCTATTGGGAAGCACGCGACTATGCACCAGAGGAGGAACTGAAACAAATGAAGGGAAACTGGGCTGCCTTTGACGAATACAAGAAAGACTACCGTCATTATGGTTATGGTTACCTCAATGCCATTCCTGCGGCTCACCCAGCACTGATTGAATGCTACAGGGCGTACAATAATGAAGAATGGGTTTGGGCACCCTACTACACCATCCACAAGCAATTGGCTGGTCTCATCGACATTGCCAACAACATCGACGATAAGCAGATTGCCGACCAGGCCCTGCTCATCGCCAAAGATATGGGATTATGGGTGTGGAACCGCATGCACTACCGCACATACGTAAAGACGGATGGCGATAAGGCCGAACGTCAAGCCAAGCCCGGCAACCGATATGAGATGTGGAACATGTACATCGCTGGTGAGGTAGGTGGAATGGCCGAATCGTTAGCACGTCTTGCCGAGATGGTCAGCGACCCAACAGAAAAGGCTCATCTGATTGAAGTGGCCAATTGCTTCGATTCTCCTGCCTTCTTTGACCCTGTGGCTAAGAATGTGGATGATATCCGCACCCGTCACGCCAATCAGCACATCCCGATGATTACTGGTGCTTTGCGCTCGTACATTACTAATAACAATCCATATTATTACAACCTTGCCTACAACTTCTGGAGTCTTGTTCAGGGACGTTACGCCTACGCGATGGGTGGTGTGGGAAATGGCGAGATGTTCCGCCAGCCTTATTCACAGATATTGTCGATGAACACCAGTGTGATGAGCGACCGTCATCGCAACATGTATCCGAACCCCGACATCAACGAGACCTGTTGTGCCTACAACCTGGCCAAACTGACCAAAGACCTCAATTGCTTCAATCCCGACAATGCAGCATACATGGATTACTATGAGCGCATCCTCTACAACCAGATTGTCGGCTCTGTGCACCCCGAACATTGGGGCGTAACATATCAATACGCTGTGGGCATGAATGCCACCAAACCTTATGGCAACGAAACACCACAAAGCACTTGCTGTGGCGGTACGGGCGCTGAGAATCATGTGAAGTATCAGGAGGCCGCCTACTTCGTGAATGAAAACACCCTTTGGGTGGCTCTATATCTGCCCACCAACGCAAACTGGAAGGGTGTCGGAATCAAGCAGGAATGTGAATGGCCTGCTGAAAAAAGCACCCTCACGTTTAAGCCATCCGCCAACGCGGATTCCAACACTTTTGTGCTGAAACTTCGTGTGCCATACTGGGCAACTGAAGGTTTCGACGTGAAACTGAACGGAAAGTCCATCGCAAAAACATATCAACCATGTTCCTACGTGGAAATTCCCGCACGGGAATGGAGTGCGACAGATAAAGTGGAAATCATCATGCCGTTCACGAAGCATATCAACTGGGGACCTGACAAGATGGATCTTGCCGCCACAGGCAAAAACGAGACACGCACGCCATTCAACCCCGAGTGGGTCGGTGCTGTGATGTATGGTCCGCTGGTTATGTCCACTCCCGACGTCAAGGAATGGAAAGATGCCGATTTCACGCTCCAATCCAACCTCAACGACATCCAACTGAATGGTGCCAGCAGCGACAAAGGTTACAACGGACATCTCTACACCCTCTCTATGGCAGGCAAGCAGTTCCAACCCGACTATTATCAGACCGGTCACTCGACGCATTACCTCCGTCTGAAGGTGGAAACAGGTGCTAAACAGAAAGCAAAGAAGGGCATTGACAAGACCAGTCTCGAACAAGCACTACAAGTGGCCAAAGAACGTGTAGATGCACAAAATTCATGGAACGCGCTGACCGTGAAAGTGCCTGCTTTCTCGCCTTGGGCTCCTAACGGCTACGCCCGTCTGCTCACTCAGATGGAAGCTGCACAACGAGTGGCCAACAAACCTCTCAAAGAACTCACCCAAGACGATATCAACGCTGCCACTTCTGCCCTCAATGTCGCCATCAACACCATGCGTCCAGGCAATCTTGCAGAACCAGAAGACCTGAACGAACTTCTGCCCCTGCTCACCGAGACAAAAAACATTCTCAACAAGACGACAGAACTGCGCGAGGCTATCAGCTATGCCGATATGGTTGTACAATATGTCAACGACGGCTCTGGAACACATGACCTCATCAAGAAAGCCCTCTCTCGCCTCATTGAAGCACGAAAAACGTTGCAGAAATAAGCACCACACAAGAACGACTGTATCGCTGTAATTCATGGATGAACATGGATTTTTGCGGAAAGGAGCAACAAAGTTCTGTTGTTTCGGCATGTTTCGTCAATTTGTGATGCAAGTTTTTGAGAAAATGTTTGAGCATTCGGGGAAAATGTTGTAATTTTGCATGATTTTTGCAAAAAAGAAACAAAAAACAAAAACATATCATGGCAAAGAACAAAAAACAACAAGTGACAGATGAGCCAATTGCACTTGACGTCCAATTGAACAAGGGCGAGGCATTCATCGAAAAGAACTGGAAGACGATTGCTGCCGTAATTGGTGCTATCATTGTGATTGTAGCAGGTGTTTACATCTACAGACACTTCATGTCAGAGAAAGAATTGGAGGCTCAGAAGGCTATCGCAGGAGCCCAAACTGCTTTCGCTCAGCAGCAGTATGAGCAGGCTTTGAAAGGTGAAGGCACCACAAAGGGATTCCTGAAAGTGATTGATGAGTACAGCGGAACAAAAACTGCCAATCTGGCTAAGTTGTACGCAGGTTTGGCTTATGCAAAGACAGACAAGGTGGACGAAGCCATCAAATATCTGGAGGACTTCTCCGTACAAGATGACGAAATGGTTTCACCTGCAGCCATCGCTGCTCTCGGCAACCTCTACGTAAAGAAAGGCGATACAGAAAAAGGCATCACAACACTGTTGAAAGCAGCAGCAGAGGCTGACAACGATGCATTGAGCCCTGTTTTCCTTCTTCAAGCTGGACAATTGTACGAATCAACAGGTCAGAACGACAAGGCACTGGAACTCTACAACAAAATCAAGAAGGAGCACATCCTCAGCCCAATCGCTCAAGATATTGACAAGTATATAGAGAGAGCTACAAAATAGCCGTATAAAACCAGATTTCAGGGATGAGGAATCAGGAATTGGTGCCACAAATGATGGTAAAACAGCAATTCCTAATTCCTCATTTCTAATTCCTTACAAAAAGTATTATGGCAACCAAGAATCACAACTTATCCGATTACGACATCAACTCCATGCCTGATGGCACAGGCATGAAGATGGGCATCGTCGTTGCAGAATGGAATGAGAACATCACAGCCGCATTGTTAGAGGGAACAAAGCAAACGCTGATGAGAAACGGGGTGTTTCCTGAAGACATTACAGTGATGACGGTTCCTGGCAGTTTTGAATTGGTGTATGGTGCATCGCAAATGGTGAAAACAGGCGTGGATGCTGTCATCGCCATCGGTTGCGTCATTCGCGGAGACACACCGCATGACCGCTATATCTGCCAAGGAGTCACGTATGGATTGGCTCGTTTGAATGCGGTACAGAATGTTCCCGTCATTTATGGGCTCATCACTACGCTCGACATGAAACAAGCAGAGGAACGTGCTGGTGGAAAAATGGGCAACAAAGGCGACGAATGTGCTGTGACTGCCATCAAGATGGTGGATTATAGAAGAAAATTGAATCTCTGACACTCCTCTCCCTTTCGAGACATTGAGGCGGCTTGAGAAAATATTACTCAACATCGTAGGCGCGGTGATTGCTATCTATGCAGCCATCGTGTTGTTGTTCAGTTTGCCTTTTATGCAAAGCGCCTTGGCCAATTGGACAGCAGAAGCCTTATCTGACCAACTGCATGCGAAGGTTGAGATTGGAAGTATCAACCTGGGCTTTTTGAACCGAGTGATAGTCAATGATATGACCCTCTATGAACCGAATGGAAAACAAATGGCGAAGGTGGCACGCATGTCGGCAAGCCTCAATTTGTTCTCATTGCTCTCAGGAAAGGTGGATATTGGCACAGCACAACTTTTCGGAACAAAAGCCACCCTCTACAAAAAGACACCCGACAGTTCCCCAAACTATCAATTCATCGTTGACGCCTTCTCTTCTAAAGAAGAAAAGCCCACGAAACTGAATCTGCATGTTGGCTCATTAATCATGCGACATGTTGACATCACATATGACATCTTATCGGAAGAACGGCATCCGGGACATTTGGATGTCAATCATTTGAATCTGAAAGATGTGGGCATGAATCTGGTGCTGCGTTGTCTGACAGATGACACGCTCAACATTTCTGTACGACGACTGCAAGCAAAAGAAGTCAATTCTGGGTTGCAGTTGCTGGACACACGGGCAAAATTGGTGGGTAATAAACAAAAGGCGCTCTTATCCGATTTCAGTCTTTCTCTTCCCCACTCCATTATTTCTACCGACTCACTACGAGTGGAGTATGGACATTTCGAGGCAGACAGCACTTTCAAATTTAGCGGAGCCCCTATTGTTGGTCATATCACTCCTTCAGACCTTACTGCATTATATAGTGATTTGTCGAACTTGACAAAGAGCATTCCTTTCACTCTTTCCGCAGAGGGAGACGAAAAGGTTATCCGTATCAACGAATGTAATATCGGAGACCTTGATGGCGATTTCCTATTGCGCGCCACAGCAACCGCAACGGATCCATTCAACAAACAGAAGAGGGACATTCATGCCAACATCAACACATTGTATGTTGGCCATGATGAGATGCTTTATTGGACCAACGTGCTCTTTCCCGAACATCACCAAGAAAAGACCATCAATGCCATACAATATGTGGATTACGAAGGCAACATAAACTATGCGGCCAATGGAGACATCACCTCACATGGCAATATCTTGACAGGAATTGGTGATACATCTTACGATTTGACATACGATGCGGAAAACTTTCTCACAGCAAACGTGAGCGGCAAAAATGTCAATGTCGGCGCACTGCAAGAGGACAGCCCGTTAGGTACTGCATCATTCGATTTAGAGGTTGCCATGCATTTGGCTGAAACCACCCCCTTCCCTGCTGGTTCTCTAAGAGGTGACATCCACAATATTTATTATAAGGACTATAATTATCAGGACATTGAGGTGGATGTTCGAAGCACAACAACTGCAATAGAAGGTACACTTTCTCTGAACGACAAGAATGCCAAAGGTACTGCTGATTTTGCCTATACAGATTCCCCGTCGAAGGGATTGGAACTTAATCTTTTGCTAGAGGAATTCAGGATTAATCGTTTGAATATCACAAATCAATACAACATAGAGAATTTGGCTATGAATGTACAAGCCAACTTGAAAGGGTATGATTATAACCATCTCTATGGAACGTTCAACATTGAAGATTTCAACCTGTATGTTCCCACGGAACATTACCACCTTGAGGGCCTCAGGATAACAGCCGAGAAACAAGAAGAGAACAAAAGTCTCTATACCATCAACAGCGATTTCCTCTCTGGTAGCATTGAGGGAGAGACAAGTCTGCTTGGCGTCGTACGAAGTTTTAGCAACCAGATTGCCCAACATCTGCCCATTCTTGTATCCCCCACTCAAGCAGAACCTGCTTCCTTTGATTACGATTTGACATTGAGCGACACGCCATTGCTGCACTACTTCACGAATGCGGACTTTGCCATCACGAACCCCATCCACATCTACGGAGCAATGGACACGAGGGCTCAGGAGATGTCTTTCAATCTCAATGCTCCACAAGTTGCATACAACAACACCCCCTATGAACACATTGTGTTAAAATGCAACAGCACAACCGACAACATGAACGTGCGTGCGATGGCATCGACCTACCAAGAAAGCCAAGATGACGATAGACCATCAACCCAAACAAAAATGGAGTTGAATGCTGATGTACACAACAACTATATAGGCAGCAACTTGAACCTTAACATTGTTGGACACAACAACATCAACTTGCAATTGCTACCAATGGTGCACTTGCACGACTCCCTGGGAAGCATGAAGACAGATATCACCCTTCATCCATCCCAAGCCATCATCAACGATACAACATGGACGGTTTCACCAGCCACCATCTCATTTTATAAAAAAGATATAGAATGCCGCAATGTGAAGTTTGCCAATATGCGAACAAACAGTTTCCTTTCCATTGACGGCAAAGCATCGCCCTCGCCTTCCGATTCTCTGGTTGCGACATTGAAGAATCTCGAAATCAAATATCTGCAATCACTTGCGAATTTCAATGTGGTGCGATTTGCGGGTAAGGCATCCGGTAAAGTCATCGTAAACAACGTGATGGGTGATGGAGTGCCCGACATCAGGACAAACCTGTATGTGGAAGATATGTCCATTCAAGAGGGACCTTTGGGTGACGCCAACATCACGGCACATTGGGACAAGGAAGCGGAAGGTATCGTGGTGGACGGTCGAATCGTTGATGTATACGATGTGCCAGACGCTTTGACAGGAAAAACAAAGAATGTCACGGGTGTCACCACGGTGGGCGGTTGGATTTCACCTGCCAAAAACGACATGTCCCTTCTTATCAACACACAGAACACCAATGCGACTTTCCTTCATGGTTTCCTCCGGGGAATTTTCAAGGAGATGTCTGGTTATGTCACAGGTCCTGTTCGCATTATCGGTCCTTTCAACAACGTCAACATCATTGCTGATGCTGTGCCTAATATGAACCTTCGTTTACGTGCCACCAACGTTCCTTACCACATTGAGGGTGACACCATTCGCATGAGGCCATATTTGTTTGACTTCCAGAACATCAGCATCTACGACCGTTTTGGTCATCGTTCCACTTTGAATGGTCAGGTGACTCACCGCAACATGAAGAACTTCTCCTATCATTTCCAAGCCGACTTGCACGAGTTGTTGGCATACGACGAGAAGGAGTTCAACAGCGATAAGTTCCTTGCCACCGTGTTTGCAGATGGTAATCTCTCCATCGATGGAAGTGACGGGCATCCGCTTTATGTCAATGCGAGTGTTACCCCCACCAAGGGTTCTGTCTTTGCCTATGATGCAGCCACTCCTGATGCTATCACAGGAAACTCTTTCATCGAATTCCGCGACCGCGATTCCATCACCGCCTTCAACCCGCATTTCTTCAACAGAAACCCTGAAGAAGAGGAAACGCCTGTGGTCAAGGACTCTCTCACCATTGTGAAAGAAGCGAAGAAGAATTACAACAGCGATATTTTCATCAACTTCGACATCAATCTCACACCAGCGTGTGAAGTGAAATTGCGCATGGACAATCTGGCCGACGATGGTTACATGCACACCTTTGGCAACGCTAAAATCAATGCACAATGGTATAACAAGGGTTCGTTCCAGATGTTTGGCAACTACAACATCGAGTCAGGTTCATACCGTCTGTATCTACAAGACATCATCTTCCGCGATCTCGCCTTGCGACCCGGTTCTATGGTGGAATTTAATGGTAACCCGTTCGATGCCAACATCCATCTTATCTGCCATCACACCATCAACTCTGTGCCTCTGAGCGACTTGACAAACACCACAGCCTTCTCGCAGAACAACAAAGTGAAAGTCATCTGTTTGCTCGACATTACAGGCAAACTCGGCAATATGGATTTCAAATTTGACATCGATATTCCTAATGTGAATGAGGAGATTCGCCAACTGGTGCGTTCTATGATTAACTCAGAAGAGGAGATGAACACGCAAGCCATCTATTTGCTCGGAGTCGGACGTTTCTACCCCAACGAATACGCTCGTGCCAATGGTAACGGGAATTCGGGGCAAGCGGCCAATTCTCTGCTCTCTTCCACGCTGAGCGGACAAATCAATCAGATGCTCGGCAACATGATGGGCAACAATCCCAACTGGAATTTCGGATCTTCGCTCACCACGGGTGAAAAAGGATGGCAAGACCTCGATGTGGAGGGAATCCTCGAAGGCCGATTGCTCGACGAACGGCTCATCATCAATGGTGCATTTGGATACCGCGACAACGCAATGACGAACAACTCCGGATTTATAGGCGACTTTGAAGTGAAGTGGCGTATGGATCAGAAGGGCAATCTCTATGTGAAGGCCTACAACCAAACCAACGACCGCTATTTCACCAAGTCAACGCTTAACACACAGGGAATCGGTCTCTCATGGCGCCGCCAATTTGAGAGCATTCGTCGGAAAGTGAAAGACAGAGAGAAGACAACACGCAAAAAACATACCAAATAAACCTAAAACCCTACAACAATGAAAAAGATTCATTTCGCAGCTCTCCCGCTGCTTGTTGCAGTCACATCCTGCGACCAACCAAAAACTGCCACTCCAACCAACGAACTCTTCACCGAGCAAGCATTGGAGTATCTCGAAACCGTTCCTTACGATGTCAACCGCACCTCGCTCTACAATGCGGAAGACCTCTATGCCGGTTATGACCCAGCAAAGCCTGAGACTTTTGAGACTTGCTATGACACCAAGGTGTACAAACACTACATCGAGAAGGGCAAGCAGGCTCAGGATGTTGAGGAATCGCTGGCACGCACGCTCCACGATCACGGCATCCACGTAGCCCTCGACGAGTTCTTCCGTCAGCACGACCCACGTCTCTGCGTCGGCATCATGGGTGGACACGCTTTGTTGCGCACCGACCCCATGTATAAGAAGGTGGTGCTTCTCAGCAAGCGTCTCACCGAACAGGGTTTCATCATGCTCAGCGGTGGTGGTCCTGGTGCGATGGAGGCAACCCATCTGGGTGCTTGGATGGCTGGCAGAACAGAAGAAGAGGCGAATGCGGCTATCGAGATGCTGACTGTGGCACCTTCCTTCAAGGACGAGGGTTGGCTTGCTTCATCTTTCGAAGTGATGAAGAAATACCCCTTGCAGGGCGACTACGTGAGCCTTGGCATCCCCACTTATCTGTATGGCCACGAACCATCAGCGCCGTTTGCCACCCACATTGCCAAGTTCTTCGAGAACAGCATTCGTGAAGACCTCATCCTTACAGTTGCTTTCGGCGGTATCATCTACACTCCTGGAAGTGCTGGCACGATGCAGGAAATCTTCCAAGACGCTGTGCAGAACCACTATCTCTCGTTTGGTTATTCAAGCCCGATGATTTTCCTCGGAACCGACTTCTGGACAAAGGAGATGCCTGTCTATCCTTTCTTGCAGGAGTTGGTTGAGAAGGGCAAGTACAAGAATTTGCAGTTGAGCCTCACAGACGACTTCGACGAGATTGAAGGTGAACTGAAGAAATTCCGCGACACCAAGCAGGATTAATCAAGGACAAATAAAAGAGGGGCAGCCTATTGCTGATGTTGCAAAAGGCTGCCCCTCTTTTATTTATGTCTCGTTTCAGAGAATGGTCTTTACTGCTTCCAGCATGCCTTTCTCCTGAATGAGGTCGAGGTCTTTCTTGACGAGTGCGGTGAGACCTGGAACGGTTTTGTTGAGGTCTTCCTTCCAGATGTTCTCAGCAGCAAGCACTCCTTCAGCCACCTTCTGTGTGTCGCCCGTTGCCCAGAGGTCTTTGAGCAGTTGCATAATTTCGGGTGCATCGTTGGGTTCGATAGGTGCTCCATCGGCACGCATTCCACCTTTATAGTAGGTGATGATGGCGGCCAAACCGAAGACGAGGCCTTGTGGAAGTTCGCCTTTTCGCTCCAAATAAACCTTCACGCCAGGGAGGTCGCGAGTCTCGTATTTGGGGAAAGAGTTGAGCATGATGCTCGTCACCTGATGGTCAACGTATGGATTGTTGAAACGTTCCAGCACATCGGTTGCAAACTGCTGCAGTTCCTCCATCGGCAGGTTGAGCGTCTGCATGAGTTCGTCGAATTGCACTTTGTGGATGTACTTGCCCACCACCTCGTCGTTGCAGGCATCGCGCACGATGTTGATGCCGCTGAGGTAAGCCACAGGAGAGAGCACCGTGTGGGGACCGTTCAGAAGGGTGACTTTCCTTTCGTGGTATGGCTTTTCGCTTGGAGCGATGAGCACGTTGAGACCTGCTTTCTCGGCTGGGAATTCTGCCTTGAGGTCGTCGATATCCATGTTCTCAGGCTTCTCGATGACCCACAGATGGAAGGCTTCGCCCTGCACGACAAGATTGTCGGCGTAGCATACTTTCTGCTGAATCTCAGCGATTTCCTTACGTGGAAAACCAGGCACGATGCGATCGACGAGCGTCGCGCACACATAGTTGTATTTTGTGAACCACTCCTTGAACGCAGCATAGTCGGCACCGAAGTCATCCTTCCACAACTCGATGTATTGGTAGATGCACTCCTTCAGGTGGTGTCCGTTCAGGAAAATCAATTCGCAAGGCATGATAATCAGACCTTTGTCGGCTGCACCGTTGAAGGTCTTGAAGCGGCGATAGAGCAACTGAGTGAGTTTGCCCGGATAGGAAGAAGCGGGAGCGTCGTTCAGTTTGCACTCGGGGTCGAAAGCAATGCCCGCCTCAGTTGTGTTCGAGATGACGAAACGGATTTCAGGCTGCTCGGCCAGCGCCATGAAGGCTTGATTCTGCGAATATGGATTCAGCGCACGGCTGATGCAGTCGATGCGGGTGAGCGAGTTCACTTTCTCGCCATTCAGACGACCCTGCAGGTTGACGTGATAAAGGCAATCCTGGCCGTTGAGCCAGTCAACCATTCCGCGTTCGATAGGCTGCACCACCACCACGGAGGCGTTGAAGTCAGTCTTCTGATTCATGTTGTAGACAATCCAATCCACAAAACAACGAAGGAAATTTCCTTCGCCAAACTGGATGATTCTCTCCGGTGCATGGCTCTTCGGAGCCGTGCGAGCGTTCAAAGCTTTAAGTGCCATAGATTTCTAATTAGTTGTGTAAAATGATGTGCAAAAGTACGCATTTTATTCCACACAGACAAATCCCCACTCCTTTTTTGCGGAAATCTGCCCGCTAAATGCCCTTCAGCCGCCCGTGCAGGGAGGGGGTCGGTTCATCTGCCACACCCTCTCAAACGGCACTGTCGTTGCCGTAATTACCTCTACGTCGCTACCGTAATTACGGTTACGCCACTACCGTAATTACGGTAACGACGTTACCTCCGCGGGCTTTACGTCGTTGCCCTCGTGAGCCTTTCGACGCTACCCTCGCGAGCCTTACGACGTTGCCTCTAAAGCACAGCATCAACTCTTTCTCAACCACTTATTCGGGAACAAGCGGCACTGGATGCATTTCATCACCCTCAAAGGGAAAAAGCAGGAGAAAAAGAACAAAAAACAAAAAATGTTTAGCATATATGAAAGAAAAAGCATAACTTTGCAACGAAAACTGCAAAAGTTACACATTATATTACTATTTACAAATTCTAAAAATCTTAACTTATGGCTTATCAAGAAAAAACAACCACGGGTTATGGTACCCGTGTGGGCAATTCGCTCAAGTCGGTTCTCATGGGATTTGTCATGATTATCGGCGCAACCATTCTGCTTTTCTGGAATGAGTTCAACTATGTGAAGCAGGACAACAAACTCGATGCTGTGCAGGAGGCTTGTGTTGACATGCCTAACCCAGAGAAGAAGAGCGCCGAATTTGAAGGCGAAGTGGTGTGCGCCACTGCTATGGCAACCACTGAGGAGGTGCTGACTGACCAGGAATTTGGCATCAGCGAGAACGCTATCGGCCTCATTCGCAAGGTGGAATACTACCAGTATGTAGAGCACTCTGAGTCAAAGTCAGAAGACAAGCTCGGCGGCAAGGAGGAGACTACCACCACTTACACTTACAAACCAGAATGGGTGAGCAGCCCTGTGAACAGCGCTGACTTCAAGGATCCTGCCTACCAGAACAAGAACTTCACACTGGCTCAGGTGGAAGAGCAGAAGGTTTATGCCAAGAACGTATCTTTCGGCGCATACGTGCTGAGCGAGTCTCTCATCTCATCCATCAGCTCAAAAGAGGCTGTTGAGCTCAACGTCAACCCACAGACTCTGCAGTCAATCAACACTTCTGTTGCTAACACATTCTTCGCTGTGAGAGGTGTTTCTGCTGGTGCTGCTGCACCTGCTCCTCAGCCTGCTGTTGCTGACAGCACTGCTGCTGCTGCCGACAGCGTTGCAACGAACAACAAGGTTGACCTCGAATACGTACACCAGGCTGGCAACACACTCTACTATGGCCGCACCGCAAACGCTCCTGAGATTGGCGACGTGCGCATCACATTCGAGAAGGTTGTTCCTGCTAAGGTGACTATCATCGCACAGGTTGATGGCAACACCTTCAAGTCTTACAAGACCAAGTATGGTTCATACCAGACTCTCCGCATGGGCAAGATGACTTCTGAGGAAATCTTCCAGGATGACCACGAAAGCAACAGCATGTGGACTTGGATTCTCCGCATCGTCGGCACACTGCTCGTTATCTCTGGTATCAAGAGCCTCTTCTCATTCGTTGAGACCCTGCTCAAGGTGGTTCCATTCCTCTCAAGCCTCTTCGCTTTTGGCGTGGGTATCATCAGCACCATCATCGGCCTTGTTTACTCACTCATCGTGATTGCCATCGCATGGGTGCTCGCACGTCCACTCGTGGGTATCATCATCTTAGTCGTTGCAGGTCTCCTCATCTGGGTATTTGCCTTCAACGGTAAGAAGAAGCTGGCTGAACTCGCCAACAAAGGCAAGGCAGCCCCAGCAGCTGAATAATGAATAAGCATTTTCGCAATAACTGAAAAAGGTCTGGGTAACACATCAGTTGGTTATCCAGACCTTTTCACTCCCCAAAACATCTAACCACAAAACAACCTAACCAAACAAACAAGAACATGAAAAAACTCCTATTCATTCCCCTCGCACTCTCGGTCCTCATCGCAGGGACATCATGCGGCAGCAAAACGCCCAACACGCCTGGCGGAGAACCAGAAGATTCCGTCTTCATGCTCGACGGCCCCGGCTCTGAATACGTGCCCACAGCTGAAGAAATGGAGGCAGCCGTGCTGGCTCAAGCACAGAAAGTCTATGAGGCGGTACACAACGCCTATGCCAGCGATGATTGGCAAACTCAATCCAACGCACTTGACAAACAGTTCTGCTCGAAGGATTGGAACGCCACCGTTGCAGCCGTTGTGGAGAAGGACAAGGACGTCGACATGGGTTTCTTCGATGCCGACTATTGGGTGATGGGACAAGACTTCGACGAGAAGAATCTGCATGCCACCGACTTCTATGTGGAGAAACTCCTGATGGACGACACACCTTGGCAAGCAGCCGTGACACTCAAACTCCACAACTTCAACGTTGTACCTGTACGCGTGAATTTCGTGATGGAAGACAGCGAGTGGAAAGTCGATGACTTGACCGACCTGAGCAACGACCTCGACTGGAAGGCAAGCATGAAAGAATATCTGGCAGAATAATTATAGCCGTCCGAAGATGAAAGATATATCTCTCCACATTCCCATCTGTCTGAAACAGGAAGACGAACTCACCCCAGAAGAAACAAAACTCTTGGACGAGGCCCGTCGTGCCACCTATCGCAGTTACGCACCCTACTCCCACTTTTCCGTCGGAGCCGCTGTCGAACTGGAAGATGGCACCATCATCTCTGGCAGCAATCAAGAGAATGCCGCCTATCCTTCAGGACTTTGTGCCGAACGCACCGCTGTCTTCTATACCAACTCGCGCTATCCCGACCTCGCTATCCGCCGCATCTGCATTGCGGCAAGAAACACGGAAGGTGACCTGCTTCAGCGCTATATCTCTCCCTGTGGTGCCTGCCGTCAGGTGCTCCTTGAAGCCGAACAACGTGCCCAACACCCCATCGAAGTGCTCCTCTACGGCACCCAAGGCATCTGTTGCATTCACAGCATCAAAGACCTCCTTCCACTCTGCTTCGACGACAGTTATCTGTGAGTCCCTCAAAGACTGTAAAAACAGATGAAAAACATCAAACGGAAAAATTTTATTGAAAAACGATAAAATTTTTCCGTTTTTATTTGGTGGATATTTTTTATTGTTTTACCTTTGCACCGAAAAAAGTTATCGAATAACAATAAATAAACAAACTAAAACAATAAAATTACTAACAACCAAAACAAAGAAAGGGTACAGAAATGAAAAAGAAGTTCAACATCTATTGTGGTCTGCTGATAGCAGCCATCGTGTTCGGAATCGGCATCCACATGTTTGAAACATGCTACCACATGTACACTGGTGGCAAGGCAGGCATTGAAGCTGCAAGGAAGGGGAGAACAATGGGCGCCAAGCATCAACCTTTTGAGAGTCTTCAAAGAGTATATAGAATGACAGGGGTGGAAATGATGCCTAAGGGTGAACACATCATGGATTTTGCCACGGGAGACAGCATCGTCAATCTGAAAACAGGAGAGAAAATGCCCATCTTGATAGCATCGGGCATCGTGCTGCCTGAAAATGGCAACAGCAGCAGGATGATTGTCATGCAGGGCATCGGTCATCTGGGCTTCTTCCTCATCATTGTCTTCTTGGTGGCATTCATCAAACTGGTTGTCACTGTGAACAAAGGAGGCATCTTCGAGAAAAGTATGGAGAGACAACTGGCTTGGGGCGGTTGGGCTGTGTTCGGCATGTATGTATTGGGGTGGATCAGCACGCTCTACAATTACATCCTCAACATGCAAGAGTTTGAATTTGAGGCATACAATATAGAAATCCTCCAAAAGCCCGACATCGCCCTGCTCTACTCTGCTTTCGGCATGTTGCTGATGGGACAGATCTTCAAGATTGGCCGTCAGATGAAAGAAGAGCAGGAGTTGACGATATAAAGTTTAGAGTTTAAAGTTTAAAGTTTAGAGACTCATGATTATCGTGAACTTAGACGTGATGATGGCACGACGGAAGATGTCATCAGGTGAATTGGCTGAACGCATCGGCATCACGCAAGCAAACCTGTCGGTGCTGAAAACAGGAAAGGCGAAGGCTGTACGCTTCTCCACCTTGGAGCAAATCTGCAAGGTGTTGGATTGCCAGCCGGGCGATATTTTGGAATACAAAGAAGATTAAAACTGGAAACATGAAGAAAATAATTTATCCTATTCTGGCTGTGGTGGCATTTCTGGTGATGCAGACGTTGGCAGGAATTGGCCTTGTGGTGTTCTTTCTTGTGTTACAACCCGAATTGATGAAGACCATCAGAACGGGTGGTCTTGAGAACATTCTGAATACTCAACCAGCTATCATTTCGTTGGCCATCGATTTGAGTGGCATCGCCACCATCGCCATCATAGGTCTGTTAGGCATGATTAACTGGAAACAGGTGTTGAACGTCAAGAGCATCGAATGGAAATGGGGCACTGTGTCCATTGTTGCCGCCATCCTCGGCATCTTTGTGCTCGACATCATGGAAGAGATGATTGATCTGCCAAACCTAATGGAGGATCAATTCATCGCGATGTCCAGTTCGTGGTTAGGCATATTATCCATCGGTGTGGCAGGACCCATTATCGAGGAATTTATCTTCCGCGAGGGCATCATGGGCTATATGCTGCGCAACGGCATGAACAAATGGGTGGCCATCACGGCAAGTGCGCTGTTGTTTGGCATCATTCACATGAACCCCGCGCAAATTCCTTTTGCTGCTGCAATGGGATTTATCTTCAGCATCATATACTATAAGACGGGGAATATCGTTATTCCTAGTATATTGCACATTCTGAATAACAGTTTCGTGGTGGTGATGATGTACATCATGGGCGATGCTGCCAAGGACGTGAGTTTCACAGAAGGTTTGGGAGGATATCCCATCGTCATCGTTCACCTCATCGTGTATCTCACCATCTGCACCAACCTGTTTCAGAAATTTTGGAAAAACTATCAACCTAAACGAATCAATAATTAAAACCAAACCAACGATATGAAAAAGTTTTTCAAGTATGTATGCGCCACCGTTGTGGGCCTGTTTATCGCTATCGCCATCGTGGTAATCCTCTCGATGCTGAGTCTGGTGAGCATGGCATCAATGGGTAGTGCAACTACCAATGTGAAGGATAACAGTGTGCTGGTGATTCAACTGCAAGGCATCATCAGCGAACGCAGCGATGAAAATCCTTTTGCAGAACTATTTGGCAATGCCGCTCTGAAGGAACAAGGACTTGATGACATTCTCCTGGCCATCAAACATGCCAAGAAGGAAAAGAAGGTGAAGGGCATCTATCTGGAAGCTGGCACCTTTGCCGGAGCAATGCCTGCCACTTTGCAAAGCATCCGCAAGGCACTGGTCGATTTCAAGAAGGAAGGCAAGTTCATCGTTGCGTATGGCGATGTTTACACACAGGGTGCTTACTATGTGTGTTCTGTGGCCGACTCCGTGATTGTCAATCCGCAGGGCATGATTGACTGGAGCGGATTGAGCAGCACCGTCACCTACTACAAGGAACTGATGGAGAAAGTGGGTGTTGACATGCAGGTGGTGAAAGTGGGCACCTACAAGAGTGCCGTTGAACCATTCCTCTTGAAAGAGATGAGCGATGCCAACCGTGAACAGATAGAGACCTACGACGGTGAAATCTGGAAAGAGATAACCCAAGCAGTCAGCAAGAGCCGCGGCATCAGTGTGGAGCAACTCAATGTATTGGCCGACTCGATGATGCTTTTGCAAGATGCACGACTGTATCAAAAGGTGAAATTGGTGGACAGGCTTGCTTACAGCGATGCGGTACCACAGACGATTGCCAAGATGATGAAGGTTGACAGTCCTGACGACTATAACACCATCAGCGTGAAGGATTTGTCAGGTATTGCTGCAAGTGAACCTAAAGGTATCAGCGGCAATGTTGTTGCAGTTTATTATGCTGTGGGCAACATCGTGGAGGAGACCTCTTCTGATTGGAACACAGAACCTGAAATCGTGGGCAAGAAAGTCATCAAGGACTTGCAGAAACTGGCCGACGACGATGATGTGAAAGCCGTTGTGTTGCGCGTCAACTCTGGTGGTGGTTCCGCATACGCAAGTGAACAAATCTGGCATCAAGTGATGAACATCAAGAGCAACAAACCCATCGTGGTCAGCATGGGCGATATGGCTGCATCGGGTGGTTACTACATCAGTTGTGCTGCCAACTATATCTATGCTGAACCTACCACCATCACGGGTTCCATTGGCATCTTCGGCATGTTCCCCAACGCAGGTGAATTGCTCAACGACAAGTTAGGAGTCCATTTCAGCACGGTGAAGACAAACGAGTACTCCGACTTTGGCGATATCAGCCGTCCGTTTACAGAACAAGAACGTGCTATCGCGCAGCGTTACATCAACAGCGGTTACGAACTGTTCACAAAACGGTGTGCTGACGGCCGAAAGATGAAGCAAGACGACATCAAGAAGATTGGAGAAGGACGTGTGTGGACAGGCATTCACGCCAAGCAAATCGGCTTGGTCGACGAATTGGGCGGTCTAAACGAAGCAATTGCTAAAGCCAAACAATTGGCCAAGGTGGACGAGGCTTCCATTATCAACTATCCAGCCAAGTCCACAATGTTCGACAATTTGATGAACGAGATGCAAGGCAACAGTTATGCAGACAAGCAACTGCGTCAAGCGTTGGGTGAATACTACATCTTCTACTCTAACATCCAACATCTCCACCAACGAACAGGCATTCAAGCCAGCATGCCTTACTTCTTGACTTTCAATCTCTAAGAAAGAAGACAAATCAAAGTGCACACAAAACAAAAGAGCGGCGGTTAAGACGAGAAAGCCTTAACCGCCGCTCTTTTTATATCACTTAATTCATAATTGCAAAGTAATCAACAATTCCGACCAGTTTGCCGTGATCCGTCACAAGGAGAGAGTGAATCTTGTGATTGCGGAACATCTGCTGAATCGTGGTCAGTTTCGCCTCTGGCGAGATCGTTTTAGGCGTGGTGGTCATCGCCTCGCTGACAGGCAGATTGATGAAGTTCTCACGCGCACCCTCCACAGCACGACGAATATCGCCATCGGTGATGATGCCCAAAATCTTTTCATCCTCCATCACGATGCCAAGCCCCAGTTTACCAGAACTAATGGTGATGAGCGCATCGGAAAGACGCATGGTGGGAGGAACGATGGGAAAATTCTCCGTGTACATCACATCCTTCACACGCACCAGCAACTTACGTCCAAGCGTACCACCCGGATGGAACTGCGCAAAATCTTTGGCACGGAACTTTCGAACCTCCATCAAGGCGCATGCCAACGCATCACCCAAAGCCATTGCAGCGGTGGTGCTCGATGTGGGAGCCAAATTCAAAGGACAAGCCTCACGCTCCACTTTGCATAAGATATGGTAATCTGAGTGTTGAGCTAACAAGGAACCGGCTTCACTCGTCATCGACACAATCGGAATGTGGCGGTCTTCGAGCGAAGCAATGATACGCAATAATTCATCTGTGGTACCCGAGTTACTAATCATCAACAAGATGTCATTACTCATAATCATACCCAAATCGCCATGAAGTGCATCAAGCGCGTTGAGATAGATGGCAGGGGTTCCAGTCGATGCCAACGTGGCGGCAATCTTGGCACCCACATGCCCCGACTTCCCCACTCCCGTCACAACCACATGGCCTGTGCAATGGTGAATCAGATCAACCACTTGTTCAAAGTTGTTGTCCAACTGAGGTATAAGATCCAGCAGAGCCTGTGCTTCATCACGCAGACATCGCTCAGCATAAACTTTGGAATTCATCGTTTGTCAATTAGTAAGTCTTTTTTTTTTCACTCCATCACCCCTTCATCAAACTGGCAATCACACGGTCGAGATCTGAGAGATAAAGCATGTTCGGTCCATCAGAGAGCGCATTGTCAGGATCGGGATGCACTTCGAAGAAGAAACCGTTGGCACCAAACGCCTTGGCTGCTAAAGCCATAGCAGGCACAAATTCGCGATTACCGCCCGTCTTCCCTCCAGCAGCACCAGGACGCTGAACAGAATGAGTACAATCCATGATGACCGTATCGGTGAAGTGGTGCATGTCAGCAATGTTGCGGAAGTCAACAGCAAGGTTGTTATACCCATAGATGTTGCCGCGTTCTGTCAGCCACACATTATCGTTGCCGCTCTCGCGCACCTTCTGCACAGGATATTCCATATCCATGCCCGAAAGGAACTGTGCCTTTTTGATGTTGACAATGCGTCCTGTACGAGCCGCTGCCACCAAAAGGTCTGTCTGTCGACACAGGAAAGCAGGAATCTGCAACACATCGGCCACCTCACCAGCAGGTTGAGCCTGATAACTCTCGTGGATATCAGTCAATATACGGAGTCTAAACTTCTCCTTGATGTTGGAGAGCATCAGCATGCCCTTTTCCAATCCTGGGCCGCGATAAGAATGGATGCTTGTACGGTTGGCCTTGTCGAATGACGATTTGAAAATGATGTCCAGGTCATATTTCTCGTTCAATCTGACGAGTTCTTGAGCCACCTCTTCGAGGCAGTCCATCGACTCTATGACACAAGGACCGGCAATGATAGTTGGTTTCATAAGGAGAGGAGTTTATTGGATATCAGAAAGGATATGCACCATTATTTTCAGATGGAGCAACGGCAGCAGGAGCAGCGGGTTGAGGGGCTGATGCTGAGGTTGAAGATGCCGATGGCTTAGGAGTCAAGAGTTCCATATTGTCCACCATAATGTCGATGGACTTACGCGAAATGCCCTGACGATCAGTGTAGTCGCGACTCTGAATCTTTCCCTCCACATAGAGTTTGTCACCCTTGTGTACATATTTCTCAACCACCTCGGCCTGTTTGCGCCAAAAGATACAATTATGCCATTCTGTACGGTCTGGCACCTGTGTCCCATTCTGCAACGTATAGCCACGCTCAGTAGTAGCCAATCTGACTTGTGCCACACATACACCCTGATCGAGATATTTCACTTGTGGGTCTTGTCCCACATTGCCAATAAGTATTACTTTATTCATTGTTCGAGATTTTACGATTAACTTTTCAAATTTAGAATTTGACCGTTTTGTTCAATAGATAATGGTCAAGAATCGTCATAGCCGCCATCGCTTCCACCACAGGTACAGCACGTGGCAACACGCAGGGGTCGTGGCGTCCCTTCACTTCGAGCGTGATTTCTTCGCCATCCACCGTCACTGTTGGCTGTGGCCGCAACTGGGTGGCCACTGGTTTGAAGAGCACGCGGAAATAGATATCCTGTCCGTTAGAGATGCCACCCTGAATTCCTCCAGAATGGTTGGTGCGCGTGCTGATACGTCCATCAGCATTGTAGAAGATGTCGTTCTGCTCAGAGCCACGCTGTCCCACTCCGTCAAATCCTTCTCCATATTCAAATCCCTTCACAGCATTGATGCCCAGCATGGCAGCGCCAAGTTCGGCATGCAGTTTAGAGAAAGCTGGTTCACCCAATCCAACAGGGCATCCTTGAATGACACATGTGACAACACCACCAATCGTGTCGCCATCAGCCTTCACTTTGAGAATGAGTTGTTCCATCTGTTGAGCGGCATCGCTGTCTGGACAACGAACAGAATTCCGTTCAATCTGCGTAAAGTCATGGCGGTGATAATCACGGTCTATCGCAATGTCACCCACCTGTGAGGTATAAGCTGTAACCCGTATGCCCAACTGTCGCAAAGCCAACTTGGCCAATGCGCCACCCACACAACGGGAAATGGTTTCGCGGGCAGAAGAACGTCCTCCACCACGATGGTCTCGCAAACCATATTTCTGAGTATAGGTATAATCAGCGTGAGAAGGTCTATAGACCTGACGCACATTTTCGTAGTCAGTGGAATGCTGGTTGGTGTTCCTTACCAGAAAACCGATGGGACATCCAGTCGTTTTCCCTTCAAACACACCCGAGAGGAGTTCCACACGGTCACCCTCTTGGCGTCCTGTCGTGATACGGCTCTGCCCTGGTCGACGACGGTCGAGTTCCGACTGAATAAAGTCCATATCGACAGCAATGCCAGCAGGCATGCCGTCCACCACACCACCGATACCAGCTCCATGACTTTCGCCGAAAGTAGTCAGCGTGAAAATATGTCCAAACGTGTTTCGCATCGTCACCACATCATTTATTACCACAGCCGCCGCAACCTCCGCTACAACCGCCACCGTCGCAGCTTCCTCCACATCCAGCGCACTCGCTCGAAGCGTTGAGCACATCAGATATTTCCTCGTTGGTGGCAGGTCGGCTGTCGATGACATGACCCACGAAATGCAAGTCCTGTCCTGCACGTGGATGGTTCAGGTCGATGGTGATGGCATCCTTCTTCATCTCGATGATTGTCGCATTGAAACGGCTTCCGTCTTCACCCATCATGGGTACGATGGCACCCTCGTGCACATAGTTGAAATCTATTTTGCCATCCATCATGAAGACAGTTTCTGGCACATCGAACATCAGTTCGTCGTTGAAATCTCCATAAGCATCGGCACAGGGAATCACGAAATCGAACTCGTCACCACGCACAAGGTCACGCACATTCTCCTCAAACTTCGAGAGTACCAACCCCAGTCCTGTGATGAACTGGAACGGATGGCGGCGGTTTGCCACCTCGATGGGTTCTTCATCTTCCTCACCATCTTCGATGGCATAGAGCCTGTATGCAAGCGTCATGTATTTGTTATCTACTTCCATCTTTGAATGTATTGATTGTTTGTCTTAAAAAAAATGATGTTGCAAAGATACGGATAAGTGAGCACAATACAAAATAATAAAAGCATTTTTTATGGAACATCATCCCCTTTCCATCAAAGCCCGTAAAGCTCACGAGGGCACTGAGGTAAAGCTCATGAGGTTTACGAGCGTAAGCTCATCGGCCAAACGACGTTACATCTACAGGGGCAACGAAAGTTTTCCCTTTTCTCCTTTTCCGTATCACACAAAATGCCTATCTTTGCAAACAAAATCAACGTAATCAACACTTTCCACCATATGAGATACGGAACAATACTCACCTTGGCAGCAGCGTTTGTGCTGGTTTCATGCCAAAATAAAAAGAATGAAGAAATCAGTCAGACCGTTGGAACGCCAAGCGAACAGAAGGTTGTCAAGAAGAACATCATCAAGAAACGCATCAGCATTTTAAGCGACTTCACCTATCTGACTAACCTCGGATGCATCGACATCATCTACACACCTGGCAACAACTCCATCGAAGTGGAGGGCGACAGCACCACTTTGACATATTTGACTACCATTTTTGACAGTAACCTACTCACGGTCAGCATCAAGGGCGACAACAACACAGGTCTGAATGTGTATGGCAACACCAGCAACGTCAAGATGTACATTTCCAGTCCCAAGTTGGAGTGTGTGAGTGTCTGCAGCAACGGAGGTTTCGAGAGCCAGGCAACATGGCGCGGAGAGGACATACAAGTGGGAGTGCTCGGCACTGGAGCGGTGAATCTTGCTTCCGTGGAATGTACCACATTCAGTCTCCAATCAAGCGACATGGGACCTGTCAAGATTGCCAACCTGAAGGCTGACGACGCGGTGTTCATGTCAACCAATTCGTCCACCATTGAGGCGAATGTGGAAGTAAAGAACCTCACCGTCATCAACGAAGGCAAACAAACCATCAAACTGACGGGACAGTCACAAAACACGATTGTCAAAAACAAAAAAGACCCGAATCTTCACCTGGACTTGAACACCCCAATCCTCAAGTAGTAAACCACAAAAAAGTGGCGTGGCAATGTGCTTATCTTCACACATTACCACGCCACTTCTTTTATTGTTGCAACAATTCTGCGCGCTTACTTCTTCAACTTTGCCAGACTCTCCGTCAAAGAGGCAATCTTGGTTTCTGCATCGCTCTGCTTCTTGCGTTCCAGTTCCACCACTTGCGCTGGCGCATTGGCCACGAAACGCTCGTTGCTGAGTTTCTTCTTCACACCAACGAGGAAGCCCTGCAAGTGCTTCAGTTCAGCCTCCATCTTCTGGATTTCAGCCTCTGTGTCGATGAGGTTACCAAGTTGAACAGCATATTCAGCCGTGCCAATCATGAAGGCAGAAGTGCCCTCACTCTTTGTCTCCACATACAGCGTGTCAGCCAGCGAAGCCATCTTCTTGATAATTGTGCCGAGTGCTGAGCAACGGGTCACATTATTGTCATCAATCGTTCCTGACACCACCTCCAATGTAAGCGGTTCGCGTGGAGAAATGTTCTTGCTCTGACGAACGGCACGAACACCTGAGATGATTTGCTTGGCCTCCTCATACTGAGCCATCAAACGTGCATCCTCCTTTGTGGGTGCATCAAGTACGAGCGGGTCAACCATGATGCTCTCGCCGTCCTTGCGCTCTGCGATGTGCTGATAGAGCTCTTCCGTGATGAACGGCATGAACGGGTGAATAATCTTCATCAACTGCTCGAAGAAACCAAGCGTTGACTTGAAGGTTTCTGCGTCAATCGGAGCCTGATAGGCAGGTTTAATCATCTCCAGATACCAGCCAGAGAACTCGTCGGTGAACAATTTGAACACAGCCATGAGTGCCTCATTCAGACGATACTTCGAATAGAGGTCATTAATCTCAGCCAACGCTGTTTTGATGACTGCCTCCATCCATGCAATGGTCTTCTTGTTTTCTGCCGGCTGCTCGAGTGAGTCAGACACTTCCCAACCCTTCACCAGGCGGAAAGCATTCCAAATCTTGTTGCAGAAGGCAGCACCCTGCTGACAAAGTTGCTCGTCGAAGAGAATGTCGTTACCTGCTGGTGCAGAAAGCAGCATACCCATACGCACACCATCAGCACCATACTTATCTATAAGACCTAGCGGGTCAGGCGAGTTGCCCAGCGACTTCGACATCTTGCGGCCCAATTTGTCACGCACAATGCCCGTGAAGTACACGTTACGGAAAGGCACATCCTTCAGATACTCCTCACCGGCCATAATCATGCGAGCCACCCAGAAGAAGATGATATCGGGACCCGTCACCAACACACTGGTGGGATAATAGTAGTTGATTTCCTCATTGCCAGGATTGTTGATGCCATCGAAGAGCGAGATGGGCCAGAGCCAAGAAGAGAACCACGTGTCGAGTGCATCCTCATCATGTGTGAGTTGGTCGATGGTGATGTTCTCATAACCCTTTATCTTGCGCGCCTCTTCCAGTGCCTCCTCTGCCGTGAGTGCCACCACATACTTTTCCTCCTCATCCTCTGCAGTAGGCAAGAAATAGGCAGGAATACGGTGTCCCCACCACAACTGACGGCTGATGCACCAGTCCTGAATGTTTTCAAGCCAGTTGCGGTAAGTGGTTACATACTTCGTTGGATAGAACTTAATCTTACCCTCCAGCACTGGTGGCAGAGCGATGTCGGCAAAATGCTTCATGTTGAGGAACCACTGCTTGCAGAGACGAGGTTCCACTGCCGTGTCCTGATTGCGCTCGGAGTAGCCCACCTTGTTCTCGTAGTCCTCCACCTTTTCCAACAGACCTGCTTCTTTCAAGTCAATGGAAATCTGCTTGCGCACGTCCATTCTGTCCATACCCACATAGAGACCCGCCTCCTCTGAGAGCGTACCATCGGGGTTGAAGATGTCGATAGTCTCAAGGTTGTGCGTTTTACCCAGCGCATAGTCATTCACATCGTGCGCAGGAGTGACTTTCAGACAGCCAGTACCGAACTCAATGTCCACATAGCGGTCTTCAATCACAGGAATGACGCGGTTCACCAGCGGCACAATCACCTTATGACCACGCAGCCACTGGTTCTTCGGGTCTTTCGGGTTGATACACATAGCGGTGTCGCCCATGATGGTCTCAGGACGTGTGGTAGCCACCACTGCATAGTAGCCCTTGGCATCCTTATGGATGATGTTGCCCTCTTTCTCCAGAGTGTCAATCGAAACCTTGCTCCCCACCGAAGTGAGATTTTCCGGGTCGGCCACATAATACTTCAAGTGATACAAGTGGCTCTTTTCGTCACGATAAATTACCTCCTCGGTGGAAAGCACCGTCTGTGCCTTCGGATCCCAGTTCACCATACGGAGACCACGATAGATGAGTCCCTTCTTGTAGAGGTCAACAAACACCTTCAGCACACTCTCGCTGCGCTTCTCGTCCATCGTGAAGGCAGTTCTATCCCAGTCGCACGAAGCACCCAAACGGCGCAACTGCTTCAGGATGATGCCACCGTGCTCGTCCGTCCAAGCCCATGCATGCTTCAAGAACTCCTCACGGGTAAGGTCACGCTTCTTGATGCCCTGTTCAGCCAGACGATTCACCACCTTCGCCTCCGTAGCAATCGAAGCATGGTCAGTACCTGGCACCCAACAAGCGTTCTTGCCATCAATACGTGCCTTACGGATGAGAATATCCTGAATCGTGTTGTTGAGCATGTGCCCCATATGCAGCACACCCGTCACATTTGGTGGCGGAATCACAATCGTATATGGTTCACGGCTATCTGGTTTACTCGCAAAGAGTTTGTGGTCAATCCAATACTGGTACCACTTCCCCTCCACCTCGGAAGGGCTATAGTTTTTTGCTAATTCCATTGGTTTGTCAAATTTTGACTGCAAAGGTACGGATAAGTGAGCACAATACAAAGAAGAAAAGAAAGTTTTTACTTTTATTGTCGAACGTGAGTACCTTGCGCGGAGCGAACAATAAGCATTTTTCCACAAACCACAAGATATCATCACAAAGAAGGAGGGGTGAACATGAACCTTTAGCTCGCTGCTAAGCAAATTGTACACTCCCTTATTTTTTGGTTTGAGGGGGGTGAGTTTTTTGCAACTCTCTTGTGTTATGAGGGACTATTGGTTGTTTATTTTCTGTTTGACATATTCAATGTTATCTTTTACTGTTTTTGTATCGGGATGATTGGGATCTAGCACCTTTTCCAAGATGGCGAGAGCCTTGGAATAGTATTCCAAGGCCTTTGGGTAGTCACCTTGGTGGTAGTATACAAGACCAATGTTGTTGTAGGATGCGGCAACATCAGGATGTTCCGTTCCCAGCACCTTTTCCTTGATGGCGAGTGCTTTGAAATGGTATTCCTGTGCCTTGGGGTAGTCTCCTTGGTGGGAGTAGACAGAACCGATGTTGTTGTAAGATAAGGCCACATTGGGATGTTCAGAGCCCAGCGCCTTTTCCCAGATGTCAAGTGCCTTGGAATAGTATTCCAAGGCCTCCTGGTAGGCACCTTGGTTGTAGTAGGACATACCGATGTTGTTGTAGGATAAGGCGACATCGGGATGTTCGTTCCCTAGCACCTTTTCCCTGATGGCGAGTGACTTAGAATGGTATTCCAGTGCTTTCGGATGGTTTCCTTGGTAGGAGTAGACAAGACCGATGTTGTTGTAAGATGTGGCGACATCGGGATGTTCGGTGCCCAGCACCTTTTTCCAGATGTCAAGTGCCTTGAAATGGTATTCCAATGCCTTTGGATAGTCACCTTTGTTGTAGTAGACAAGACCGATGTTATTGGAGGATTGGGCGACATAGGGATGTTCCGTTCCCAGAACCTTTTCTCTGATGGCGAGTGACTTGAAATAATATTCCAGTGCCTTTGGGTAGTCACCTTGGTTGTAGTAAACATAACCGATGTTGTTGTAAGACAAGGCGACATTGGGATGTTCCATTCCTTGCACCTTTTTCCAGATGTCAAGTGCCTTGAAATGGTATTCCAGTGCCTTTGGGTAGTCACCTTGATTTTGGTAGATAGTAGCGATGTTGTTGTAAGATGTAGCGACATCGGGATGTTCCGTTCCCAATACATTTTCCCTGATGGCGAGTGACTTGAAATGGTATTCAAGTGCCTTAGGGTAATCACCTTGATTGTAGTAGACAATACCGATGTTGTTGTAGGACGTGGCAACATCGGGGTGTTCCGTTCCCGATACCTTTTCCCTGATGGCGAGTGACTTGAAATGGTATTCAAGTGCCTTAGGGTAGTCACCTTGGCTGGAGTAAACACCACCGATGTTGTTGTAGGACAAGGCGACATCGAGATGTTCAGTGCCCAGCACCTTTTTCCAGATGGCGAGTGACTTGGTAAAGTATTCCAAAGCCTTAGGGTAGTCACCTTGGCTGGAGTAGACAAGACCGATGTTGTTGTAAGATGCGGCGACTTCGGTATGTTCCGCGCCCAGCACCTTTTCCCGGATGACGAGTGACTTGGAATGGTATTCCAAAGCCTTAGGGTAGTCACCTTGGCTGTCGTAGACAAGACCGATGTTGTTGTAGGCAATAGCAACCCACTCACTTTCTTCTCCCTCCTTTGATAATGACTGACGAAGAACCAATTGGTAATAATTGAGGGCTTTGGAATAGTCGGCAAGATATTCGTGGATAAATTTCCCTGCTTCATTATGCCATTGCAAATTTGTGGTGTCCAACTTCGCCCGCAACTCCAAATAATAGGCAGCGGAGTCGTTCTGGTGCTGAGCCAAGAATTCTTCGTGGAAACTATAGCAGCGTCTGGCAAGTTCTTCGTTATCAGCGGCATGTACCGCCTTGGCTTTGGCAAGTTCCTCTTCCTTCATGGAAATCACCTGTCCCTTCTGAAGTTGCTCTGACACCTGGGCACGCACGTCGCCTCGGGTGCGCAGGAGCGAGTCAGCCTTCGTCAGTTCGCCATTTTCGATGCAGTAGTTCACCTGCCGATAGAAGTCATCCAACTGGTCATAGTCCAGTTCGGAGTAGCGTTTGGCCATGTCGCTGATGAGCCGCTCGTTGTTTTCCTGGTCGGCATACAACTTTTGCAGGAGTTTC
>JAEEGL012297795.1_pt1 | contig 38348 bp, 33 predicted proteins | sample 9134231 | NCBI WGS metagenome assembly JAEEGL01 (sample SAMN16246548, study PRJNA631951) | gut metagenome | biome: gut microbiome; feature: rumen; material: fiber-attached | host: Bos | place: Iran: Karaj | collected 2018-10
CCGATGTCAAGGGACGTCTCGAAGACGGCCGTATCAAGAGGATAGGCATTGAAGGCAATTTCGACAACGAAGTCATCATCGGCCTCGACCCTGACCTGATACTCATCTCTCCGTTCAAGCGCGGAGGCTATGAAGCCCTCAGGGGGATGGATATCCCTCTCGTGCCGCATCTCGGCTATCAGGAGACAACTCCTCTCGGGCAGGCCGAGTGGATCAAGTTCGTAGGCTTGCTGACCGGACAGGAGGAAAAAGCCAATGAGATTTTCGACGGCATAGAGCGGCGCTACAATGAGCTGAAGGACAAGGCGGCGGCAACGCAGGGCAGGCCGGTCGTGCTCAGCGGAGAGCTGCACGGCGGCAACTGGTATGTTGGCGGCGGCCGCAGCTTCCTGGCCCAGATCTTCCGCGATGCCGGCGGCGAATATTTCCTGCCCGAGGACAAGAGCTCCGGCGGCCTTAACCTCGATTTCGAGACGGTCTACAGCCAGACAGCCGGCGCGAAATACTGGCGCATCGTCAACAGCTTCAACGGTGATTTCTCCTACGATGCCCTGAAAGCTGAAGATGCGCGCTACGCCGACCTGGGCGCTTTCAAGAACAAGGGTGTCATCTATTGCAATATGAGCCGCAAGCCCTTCTACGAGAATATGCCGGTGCAGCCCGACGTGGTGCTCGCCGACCTCATACACATCTTCCATCCCGAACTGCTTCCGGACGATTATCAGCCGGTCTTCTATGAATTGCTGAAATGAAACGTCCCATAGCCGTCGGAATGATCCTTCTGGGAGTGTCGATCCTCCTGTTTTTCTTCCTGAACCTGTTGCTGGGTTCTGTGACGGTTCCTGCCGGTGCAGTATGGAAGATTGTCTGGGGGGCCGACGCCGGCAATGAAATCTGGCAGAACATAGTGCTCAAGTCGCGTCTGCCGCAGGCAGTCACTGCGCTTGTGGCCGGAGCAGGCCTGGCAGTCGCCGGTCTGCAGATGCAGACGGTCTTCCGCAACCCGCTGGCCGGACCTTCAGTGCTCGGCGTCAGCTCCGGAGCAAGCCTCGGAGTGGCCTTCGTAGTGCTGCTCTCCGGCAGGCTCGGCGGAGTGGCCCTGAGCCGCCTCGGCTATATGGGCGAGATAGCAATGACGCTGTCGGCCATAGTCGGAGCCCTGGCCGTGATGCTGCTCATCGTCTGGGTGGCGGGCAAGGTCAGGGGTAATGTCACCCTGCTGATCATCGGCGTGATGATAGGCTATGTGGCCACCGCCATCATCGGAGTGCTGAAGTTCTTCAGTGCCGAGGAGGATGTCAGGGCCTATGTGGTCTGGGGACTGGGCAGCTTCGCCCGCGTGTCCGGCGGCCAGGTGGCAACGTTCGCCATCATAATGGCTGTGCTGCTGCCGCTGTCGATGCTGCTGGTCAAGACCCTCAACCTGCTGCTGCTCGGAGACGGATATGCCCGTAACCTCGGCCTGAACGTAGCCCGCGCCCGCATCTGGGTCATCGTATGCGCAGGAGTGCTGGTGGCTATAGTGACTGCCTACTGCGGTCCCATATCGTTCCTCGGCCTGGCAGTGCCCCATCTGTGCCGGGGCATCTTCCGCACTTCGGACCACCGTGTGCTGATGCCGGCATCTCTGCTGGCAGGCTCTGCGCTGGCCCTGCTCTGCAATCTCATAGCCCGCCTTCCGGGTTTCGAAGGGGCACTGCCCGTCAATTCCGTCACTGCCCTGATCGGTGCGCCGGTCGTGGCAGTCGTGCTGTTCAAACATCGTAAAGAAGACACTGGAGAATGAAACGCGAAGAAACCATACGCCTTGCCGGCCTGACGATAGGCTACACAGGAAAGCATTCGGTCAAGAAAGTGGCTGAAGGAATCACCGACACTATCTGCAGCGGCGAGTTGACCTGCCTGATAGGAGAGAACGGTGCTGGAAAATCCACCCTGCTGCGCACACTCTCCGGCTTCCTGCCGCCGCTTGCCGGTGAGATATCCATTATGGGCAAGCCTCTGAAGTCATACCGCGAGACTGAACTCGCCAAAGTCATCGGTGTCGTGCTTACCGAGAAGAACAATCTGCAGAATATGACTGTGGAAGAACTTGTGGGTATGGGCCGAAGCCCTTACACCGGGTTCTGGGGGAGGCTCCGGGCGGAGGACAAGGCCAAGGTTGCACAGGCCATCGGCCTGGTCGGCATCGAAGCCCTGAGTGGCCGTATGGTCCAGACCCTGAGCGACGGCGAGCGGCAGAAAGTGATGATAGCAAAGGCGCTGGCCCAGGAAACTCCGATAATCTTCCTGGACGAGCCGACAGCCTTCCTGGACTACCCCAGCAAGGTGGAGATACTCAATCTGCTTCACAGACTCTCAAGTGAGGAAGGCAAGACCATCTTCCTTTCAACCCACGACCTTGAACTGGCGCTGCGCGTGGCAGACCGCGTCTGGCTTATGACAAAGCAAGGTGGAGTGAAGACCGGCTCTCCCGAAAAACTCATCGTCAACCCCGACACCGGCCGTTTCCATTTCGAATAAAAAAAAGCGACCGGCAAATCGATGCCGGCCGCCACTTGAAAGAATGCTTATGGAATCGGACTGCTATTCCGGATTCTTAGAGTGATAGTAGTCGAGAGGCTCGCCGTTGATAGCGTCCCTTGTGTGGTCCATCCAGATCTGGCGGATAGTCGGAAGTTCCAGAAGACCTTTCTCGATCATAGTGCTGTTGTCGCAGGTGAAGCCTGAACCTTTGGCACCGAAGAATACCTTCCAGCTGCAGTCTTCAACCTCACCCTCGTCGTTGGCTTCATCCAAAAGGTCGTCGATAGTATAGCTCTTGCCTTCGAACTGCTCGGGCAGGTCGTCGCCGGCCATATCGTTGTGACCGTGGTCACCGTCGATGGACATCAGCGGGTGGAGGTATACCTTGCGGTTGGCAGTGTTGAGGCCGGCCTCAGCCATACGCTCGTATACGTGGGTTTTGAAGTTTTCCATCATATCCACAGTTCCTACGAAGTAGTGGGGGTTGATCTCCTGGAGAGCTTCCTCGAGCTGGGTGTAGCGGACGTTGGCCTTGTAGGTGTCGTATGAGTCCGGGTTGCCGTGGCCCATAAAGGCTACGATGTCGTTCGCTGCCTGGCCTTTGTAGAGATTGTTGAGAGCCTTTGCTACAGCATTGACATCCTTGTCTTCATCCTGAAGCAGGGGAACGCCGAGCTTGAGGACAACGCGTGACAGGTAGTCGTCATCGAGGTCACCGTTGGCGTTGTTGGCGAAGTCCTTGATGTAGTTGATTACGCGGGTGTACTCCTCACCGGGGATGACCTGGAGCGACTGGGTTACAATCTCGCTGTACATAACGCCTTTCTGGGCGAATGCGGTGAGCCAGAAGGGGGGAGCGTAGTAGTTGCGGATCTCGGCACCGTCAGCGGCGTTTTCGCCGGCAGCAGCGCGGTTGATGCAGATAGCTGATGAGAATGACAGGTAAACGTCATACTGCGGGAATGCCTTCTTGTAGGCTTCAACAGTCTCGTCGAAAGCGTCGAAAGCCTGCTGCCAGGTTGAGCCGAAGGCTACCAGCAGGATGGCCTTGTTGTTCTTCTTCTGAGATTTTACGGCTTCGTTGACAGCCCTCTGGTAGGCTGTGTAGTTGTACTGCTCGCCGCCGTTCTTTTCGCAGGATACGAAACTGAAGGCGAGGGCAGCCAGCAATGCGAGTGAGAAAAATCTAGTTTTCATCGTTTGTACTTGAATTATAATTGTTACTTATGGTTGTGTTGAATGTGTTCCTGACTTTGCGCCCGCTGTTGAAGTTGACGGTGAGACCTATGTAGAAGGTCCTTCCGGGTGTGGTGGTGCCGAGGTGGAGTCCGTGCGGGGTACGGTCCACATAATTGAGTATGTTGTCCACTCCGGCTTCGATGCGCCAGACAGTGCGCTCGAAGTCGCCCAGGTCGTGGGTGGTGGAGATGCGCCATATCTGGTATCCCTTGCCGTTGCCGTCATCCTGGTAGAAGCGCGTCGACGACATCCGGCCGTAGAGGCCAGCGCTGATTTTGTAGGCAGGGCCGAAGCGGTGGTTCCAGGTGGTGAAGAAGTTGCCCTTGTGGTGTGCGGTGCCGTCGATGATCACGTTGTGCATACGGTCGTGGCTGGAGTCATACTGGTTGGCGTCAGTGTCGAGCCAGCTGTATCCCAGGCCGAAGGCCCATTCGCGGAAGCTGTAGCGCAGGCTGACATCGACGCCTATCGTGCGGGCGTCGTCGACGTTCTGGTACTGGCGTGTCTTGACGGGGTCGTACTGGATTACGTATTCGGCTGGAGCCTGGTAATTGGGAATGGTCACCAGCGTGATCATATCCCTGACGCTGTTGTAGTAGCCGGTGACGTTGATACTCAGTCCGGCGTGGGTGTATTCTCCGCCGAGGGAGAAGTAGTTGCTGGTCTGGGGACGCAGCGCCGTGTTGCCAAGGTAGAGATAAGTGCCGGACATCTGCTTTACGTAGCGGTATTCAAGTTCCTTGGGGGTGGGGGTCTTGAATCCCTGGCTCCACGTGGCCCTGATTCTCCACGGCAGTCCGAGACCCAGCATTGCCGAGAACTTGGGAGTGAGCTTCATACCGAAGCTTCCGTTCCAAGTCAGCCTCAGGCCGCCCGCAAGGTGAAGCAGGCTGTTGCGGCCGAACTCATATTTGAACTCGTCCTGCGCGTATACGGCAGCCGTCCAGTCCGTCGCCTTGCCGCCCACCACGCGGTTGGGGGCTGACAGCCAGTCGTAGCGGTATTCGGCGCCGGTGTTGAGCAGGTTGCCTGCCGGCAGCGTGAAGACGCCCTTGAGGCTCGCCATCGTGCGGCGCTGGTCGCTTTGCATCTCAATCTGGTCGGGGAGATAGGGGAAATAGGGATAGTAAATCGTTCCCTTGCTCTTCTCATAGTCTTCCACCAGGGTGGTGGCCGTGAAGTAATACATATAGGCGTGGCGGTTCCAGTCCAGGTCGAAGGTCACCACGTCGGTGTCGTTGGGCTTCCAGGTGCCGCCTGCCGATGCGGATGCGTTGTGGTATTGCAGGTCGTAGGTGTGGACGTCGTACTGGGCATATTTGCCGCTCGGACGGTAGATGCGCTTGGCATAGAGGGTTCCTCCGGCGTACAGTTCCAGACGGTCGTTCACCGTGAAGGTCAGCTGCTCGCCTATCTGCCCGTTGGAGTGGCGGTTCACTGTCTTGTTCTGGGAGTCGGTGATGGGCGTCTCCGTGCCGACGGTGCGTTCCACGGACGTGTTCTGCCAGCCGTCGGAGTGCTGGAACTGGAAGTTGGTCAGCGAGCTGAAGCGGCCGAATTTAAGGCCGATGGCGTTGTGCTGGCGGATGTCGTTGTAGGAGCCGTAGCGGCTGCTGTTTTCGAGCAGCAGGCCTTCTTCACGATGCTTGCGGGTGATGATGTTGATCACGCCGGCGATGGCGTCGCTGCCGTAAAGGGCCGATGATGCGCCCTTGACTATCTCTATTTTCTCGATGTTGCGCGGGTCGATGAGCGACAGGTCGTTCTCGCCTCCCACGTCGCCGTGGATGCGCTTGCCGTCGATGAGTATCAGGATGTAGTTGTTGCCGAGGCCGTTAAGCTGCATATGCGAGCCCATATCGTCTTCGTTGAAGGCGAATGAGGGGGCGAGACCGCTCAGGATGTCTTCGAGCGAGCGTCCCGAGTAGTTCTGCAGCATCTGGCGCGAGATGACTTCGGTCTGCACGGGGGCGTCCTTGAGCAGATGCAGGGTGCCGGTGGCCGTGATGACGGTCTCCGGAATGGAATCCTGCAGGTAATCCTGCGCTGCCAGCGGCTGGAGCAGGCACAGCGCCGCCCCGATGAGCAAAAACTTTATTATCTTCCTCATATTCAGTCCCGTCTGTTCCTGAACGGGCATCAAATATTAACGTCTTGGCAGGTCTTCTGGCTTTCCCCGGTCCGCCTCACCTTCCCAGGCCTTGCAACGAGCAACTCCGGACAGACGGATGAATCGTTGCGCCCAGTGGCGTTTTGGAGGCGGACCCCTGAACGGGATCACAGCTGCAGGCACAGCCCCGGTCTTGCACCGGGTTCCCTTGCACCTTGACGGCATCGTGCCGCCGGTTACCAAAACCGCCGCGAAGGTAGCATATTTTTCCTTCTTTTAGTACTTTTGTGCCCGAAAATAATCTGTATATGAAAACACGTCTCACAATACTTCTCTCTTTATTAGTCTTGCTCTCGATTGCAGGGTGCAATCCTGTGCCTGAGCCTGTGCCTCCGACACCGGAACCCAGCCTGCTTTCGTTCGACCTTTATGTATGCGCCGTCAAGCACGGCGGAATGGGTCAGAACAAGAACGGCACCTACGTGCGCAGCGTGCCGTCCCTCGATGCCGACCAGCCTCTTATAGAATTCACCGGCAAGGGCATCGACATCACCCAGAAATTCACTATGGAGAGCATCACCCGCGGCAAGTATTACTATCAGGTGCCGCAGGAGGGTGCCGACCGTTTCGTCAAGTTCCACATAGAGCGCAATGAGGCCGGCGAGGAGTGGATTCCCGAGCCGCTCGACGCCGAGGTGCCCTTCAAGCAGAATACTTACTACGCCCGCAAGTACACTCACGCCTGGCTTGACAACGGCAGCACTCTTCTTATTGTCGGTACCGACTCCGATCACAAGCAGGTAGTATGGACGAAGCTCAACGAGAGCAACCTCGCGATAATCGAGGAAGGGAAGCTGGCGCTGACCCTGCCCGAGGGTTTCGATATGTTCTCGACTTCCGGCCTGCTGACTGTGAGACCCACCGACGGCACTCTGTTCTATATCTATTACGTCAAGACCGAGAATTCCGACCGCAAGCCTGTGACCCACATCGCTGTGCTGGATCCGAAGACTATGAAGGTGGTCTCTGACGCCCCTGTTTCTGAGGGTATTATGGAAGAGCCTGTGACGGCTGCCTACGGCGAGTTGCTGCGCAATATCATCGCCTACGACGAGTTCGGAACTATGTATGTGGCCGGCCTCTGCACCTACAACGGAGTGAAGCTTGGCGTTATGCGCCGCATAATGCCGATGGAGAGCCAGTTCGATTCTTCGTGGAACGGTTTCCCCAGCCCGGAGGGAAGGCTGCTGACCGTCCAGTATGTCGGCAACGGCCGTATGCTGGTTTACTCGCGCGATGAGAAGCTCGGCACCAAGATTGACAGCCGCAGCCATTTCTACAGCATCATCAATCTGACCAACGGACAGAGGGATCGCGTGAGCTATAACGGGACGCCACTGCGCTATTGCAGCGGCGGCTATTCCCAGCGCAGCGCGATTGTCGACGGCAAGGCGTATATCGGCATTACCGAAGGCGACGGTCCTGACGACAATCCGATGGTCTATATCTATGATTCTGCCACTGACCGCGTGGTGCCCGGCGCGAAACTCTCCAAGGGTTTCTGCTTCGACATCATCCGCGCTATGGTAGAAGAAGATTAGTCAGGCGTAACTGACACCAGAGGCAGAACTGCCCCGTAGCGAACGAAGTGAGCGAAGCTTCGCCAAGGGGCAGTTCTGCCTCTGGTGCCAGTTACAACAGGATCAGGGATTTCAGAACAGAGACAATCAGTAACATTAGGATTTCGGCGGCGCGGTTGATGCGCGTGGCGCGGCGCATATCGGCGGTGGTCAGCGGGCGGTCGTTGCTGCCGATGTAAGGCTTCACCACCTCCTCCCCGAAATAATCGTGGGGGCCTCCGAAACGACAGTCGAGGATGCCGGCGAGGGCGGCCTCGGGCCAGCCTGAGTTCGGACTCAGGTGCTGGGGTCCGTATTTGCGCACAAACGGCAGCAGCTTCAGCTTTCCGGCGGCCAGAAGCATTAGAAACGCTGTCAGCCTTGCCGGAATCCAGTTCGCCACATCGTCAGCCTTCGCGGCGAAACGTCCGAATTCGAGATATCGCTCGTTGCGGTAGCCCACCATCGAATCGAGGGTGTTGACCATCTTGTAGGCCACCATTCCGGGAACACCGAGCAGCAGGAGCCAGAACAGCGGGGCGACCACTCCGTCGCTGAGGTTCTCGGCCAGGGTTTCGAGGGCGGCAGTGCGTATCTCCTGGGCTGACAGATTTGCCGTGTCGCGGCCGACTATGCGGGCTACCTGCCTGCGGCCGTCTTCTAGGGAGCGGTCCACTGCGCGGAACACTTCCCGGACTTCGCGGATGAGGGTCGTGCCGGCCAGGCAGTAGAACACCAGTATGGCTTCGGCTGCATATTGCAGGATGCGCCCCAAGCCGATGGCTTCGGACAGCCAGCCGAGGCCGAGCAGCAGGGCGCAGGTTGCAAGGAATGCTCCCGCAATCAGCGCTCCGGCGAGGACGGCTCCCTTGCGGTGGCGGCCGTCGCCCTTGTTCCAGCGCTTCTCCCCGGCGGCGATGAGCTTGCCGAAACCCACGACGGGGTGGGGAAGCCACGCCGGGTCGCCGACCAGCAGGTCGAGCAGCCAGCCGGCCAGTATCGCTATGAGATGCCCTGTCATTGCAGCGCCTCCAGCCATTCCCGGATGGCGGATACAAGCATATCGTTCTCTTCAGGAGTCTGTGATGCGATGCGGAAACAACCCTCGTCGAGTTCTTTGAAGTTCGAAGCATCGCGTATCAGAAGGCCTCTTTCGTTTGCCAGCCAGTCCTTGAGCAGTGCTGCGCGTCCTTTCTCCATACGGCAGAGCATAAAGTGTGTCTGCGTAGGGTCGACGCTGATGCCGGGGATGCCATTGAGGGCGTCGCGCAATCTTTGAGCCTCTGCAAGAAGTGCGTCAAGGTCTATCGGCGCCGTGTCCGGGTGCGCGGCAAGATAAAGCCCAGCCTCGATGGCAAGCGCATTGACAGACCAGGGCATACGCACGGCTCTCAACTTGTCGAGAAGTTCCGGACAGCCGGTGACATAGCCGAGCCTGAGGCCGGGCATCGCATATCGCTTGGTCATCGAGTGCAGCTGCAGAACGTTGGGGTAACGCAGCGCCTCGGCGGGCGAAAGCAAGGGCTCCTTCGTGAAGAAGCCGTAGGACTGGTCTGTCACGAATATGGTGATCGGGTGAGCCTTGATGAGAGATATCACGGCTTCCTTCGGCATTACATAGCCATCAGGATTGTTGGGATTGCAGAACCAGAACAGATCCGCCCGGGAGAAATCCGTTTCCTCGATGGTGTGCCCATAAAGATTGCAGGCATCTTCATATTCGCTGAACGCAGGTTGAAGTATGGCGCTGCGGCTTCCGCTGAATGCGTGGGCGATGAGGTAGATGGCTTCGGTGGCGCCGGAGGTGACGCAGACGGAACTTGCATCGATACCGAGCCGGCGGGCAATGGCTGCTTCCAGCCTGTAAGGCTCCGGCTCCGGATAGTTGCCTATTACGTCAAGATGCGCGGCCAGATGCTCCTTCAGCTGTGAGAGGTCCACGTGGCTGTAGACATTCGAGCTGAAATTGGCCCGGATAGGCCGGTCAAACCGGAATGCATCGTCTCCGTGTCCGAGAATCATCGCTTCCCCTCCATAATATCGTATAACAGGCCTATGTCCACGTATTTGCGCACGTGTGCGGCCAGAAGGTCATACTGCTCCTCCTTGAAAGCGTGGTAATCGAAGGTGCCGGAGGCGGCAGTCAGCTTGTCGCCGTGAGGGGCGAGCAGGGCGTCGACGAAGGCCGGATTGTCGAGGATGCCGTGGATATATGTGCCCATACACTTGCCGTCGACGATGCAGCCGTCGCTCTGGCCGTTTTCGAGGATGTTGAGAGGAGCCGCCGTGCTGCCTTCGGCAGGGGAGGTCTTCCCCATATGTATCTCGTAACCCTCCATAGTCACGCCTTTGCCGTCGGCGGCTGTGAAACGCACCTGCCTGGTGACCTTGTCCCCGAGCATTTCGGTGACTACGGGCAGCAGCCCCAGACCGGGCATAGCTTCGATGTCGCCTTCGACGTGACGGGGGTCGCATATCTGCACTCCCATCATCTGATAGCCGCCGCAGATGCCGAGGACTGTGGCTCCTTCGCGGCGCGCCCTCAGGATGGCTGCTGCCGCACCGTTGCGGCGCAGTTCGTAGAGGTCGTCGAGGGTGCTTTTGCTGCCGGGCAGGATGATGATGTCGGCCTTGGCCAGCTCGTCGACGTTGTTGGTGTAGAACAGGTGGACGCGCGGGTCACGCTCCAGCGAGTCGAAATCCGTGAAGTTGCTGATGTGGCGCAGCAGCACCACCGCGATGTTTATCCTGCCTCGCTGCGCGGCTGCGGATTTGGCGGCGAGGGCCACCGAGTCTTCCTCCTCGATGTGGATGTCGGTGAAATAGGGCACCACGCCGAGCACAGGGATGCCACAGAGCTCTTCGAGCATCTTGCGGCCGTTCTCGAAGAGGCGCAGATCGCCGCGGAACTTGTTGATGATGATGCCCTTCACATAGCGGCGCTCCTCGGGCGGAAGCAGCATCACCGAGCCGTAGACGCTGGCGAACACTCCGCCGCGGTCGATGTCGCCGACGAGGATGATGTCGGCTCCGGCGTGCATAGCCATAGGCACGTTGACGAGGTCGGAGTCGCGCAGGTTTATTTCGGCCAGTGAACCGGCTCCTTCCATCACGATGGGGTTGTATCGGGCTGCAAGCCGGTCGTATGCGGCGTAAACTGCGTCACGCAGCTCCTGCCGGCCTTCCTTGCGGAAGTAATCGTAGGCATCGCGGTTGCCGATGGGGCGGCCGTTCAGCACTACCTGCGAAGTGTGGTCGCTCTGGGGTTTGAGCAGCAGCGGGTTCATATCGGTGTGGCAGGGGAGTCCGGCTGCTTCTGCCTGGACGGCCTGGGCACGGCCTATCTCCAGTCCCTCGGGAGTTGCGAAGGAGTTCAGGGCCATATTCTGGGCCTTGAAAGGAGCGGGTTTGTAGCCGTCCTGCAGGAAGATGCGGCACAGGGCCGTGGCGAGGACACTCTTGCCCACGTCGCTGCCGGTTCCGGCGAGCATCACGGGATGAAGCTTTCCTCTCATCGCTTGTTCTTGTATGTAAATGCTTTCCAGCGTTCTTCCGGCCAGTTCTGGCGGGCAAGGTCGCAGCGGGCCATTACGAAGAACAGGTCCGAGAGCCTGTTGATGTATTTCAATATCTCTTCCGGGACGGGGTCCTGGCGGTTGAGGGTCCACAGACGGCGTTCCGCACGTCGGCAGATGGCTCTCGCCATCTGGAGCTGTGCTGCGAGAGGGGTGCCTCCGGGCAGCAGGAAATGCAGGCCCGGTCCGGACTCTTCCGTGAGGACGTCCATCGTGGATTCGCAGCGTGCCACGAGGTTTTCCGGCAGTTCGTTGGGATTGCCGTCCCGTTCCGCTGAAGGTGTCGCCACAAGGCTCATCACCGTCATCAGGTTTTTCTGTATCTCGTGCAGGATTTCATCCCACACCTGCACGCCGGAGGCGAGAGTGCTGCGCACCACGCCTATCTGGCAGTTCAGTTCGTCGAGGTCACCGTTGGCCTCGATGCGGATGTCGTCCTTCGCCACCCGCTTTCCGCCGTGGATCCCCGTCGTCCCCTTATCCCCGGTCCTTGTATAGATTCTGTTCATAGTATTTCATTTATCTCCATAATGTCCATAAGAAGAGACTACATAAACCTCTACTATATCATCCTCGATAGTGTAAACCATACGATGCTTTTGAGTAATACGCCTTGACCATTGACCAGCTCTGTCGCCAGATAAGGGCTCGGGTTTTCCTGTGCCAGTTCTTGGATGCTCTCTTAATTCAGACAGCAAAATACTAGCCTTGTGAAATGCCTTAGGCTCGTTTTTACGCAGTTTTGACAAATCGAAGACTGCTTCTGGTGATAATTGGATAATATAACTCATAATGATTCAAGGAACCTGTCAAGTTCTTCTTTCGAATTGATCTTATAACCTTTACCCTCCTTTATTTCCTTGATACCCTTGTCAATCTTGCTGAAGAACTCTTCCTTAGTCATAAGAGTGTCATCTTCCGTAACTGGAACAATCTTGAATGAACCCAGACTGCGAGTTTTGAGAACTACGCCTGTGCCATTAGCGGCCATGCCCAGATATTTACTCTGATTTGAACGGAAATCTCTGCTGCTGATAACTACCATGATTAGTTTATTTATATGTTTGATAGCAAATATAGGGATAATAGTTTTGGATACCAAATTGGATACCAAAAATATTTATTATATTTGTAACTATGAGCAAACCTAAGATATTCGTGGCCGGGATAGGGCCGGGAAGTGCTGCGGAGGTAACTCCCGCGGTGCTGGAAGCCGTCCGGCAGTCCGATGTCATCATCGGTTATAAATATTACTTCCAATTCATCGAGCCGTACCTGAGGCCCGGGACGCCCTGCATCGATACCGGGATGAAGAAGGAGCGGGAGAGGGCCGAAGAGGCCTTCGCACAGGCAGAGCAGGGCTGCACGGTGTGCGTCATCAGCTCTGGCGACGCTGGCATCTACGGTATGGCGCCGCTGGTCTGGGAGATGAAGCGTGAGCGGGGAAGCGACGTCGAGATAGAAGTGCTCCCCGGCATCAGCGCCTTCCAGAAGGCTGCCTCGCTGCTCGGAGCCCCGATAGGCCACGACCTCTGCATCATCTCGCTTTCAGACCTTATGACTCCCTGGCAGACGATAGAACGCCGCATCCGCGCCGCCGCAGTGGCGGATTTCATCACAGCCGTCTACAATCCCAAAAGCCACGGCCGCTACTGGCAGCTCTACCGCCTTCAGGAGATCTTCCAGCAGCACCGCAGCCCCTCGACTCCGGTGGGTTTCGTGCGCCAGGCGGGCCGCGAAGACCAGCAGCTGACAGTCACCACCCTCGGCGCTTTCGATCCCGAGCAGGTGGATATGTTCACTGTAGTGCTCATAGGCAACTCCCAGTCGTACATCTATGACGGGAAAATCATCACCCCGCGCGGCTACTATCGGGAGCGTGAAGACGATGACAGCAAAGGCATAGGCCAGGAGATAATGACTGAGAGCTTCCGCACCATAGAAAGCGAGCTGCGGCAGCCCGACATCCCGCTCGGCCGCAAGTGGGCTCTGCTGCACGCCATCCACACCACTGCCGACTTCGAGATGGAGCGCATCCTAAAGGTCGACGACGGCGCTGTCGAAACCCTCTATGCCGGCTTCGCCGAAGGCCGCATCAAGACCATAGTGACTGACGTGACAATGGCTGCTTCGGGAATACGCAAAGGAGCCCTGCAGCGCCTAGGCGTTGAGGTGAACTGCTACCTGTCCGACCCCCGCACCGCCGCCCTGGCCGCAGAAAAAGGCATCACCCGCACCCAGGCAGGCATAAGGCTGGCGGTGGAGGAGCACCCCGACGCGCTCTATGCCTTCGGCAATGCTCCCACCGCGCTTATGGAGCTTTGCGAGCTGATCCGCAAGGGCACCGCCCGTCCCGCAGGCATTATCGCCGCCCCGGTCGGCTTCGTCCACGTACGCGAGAGCAAGCATATGGTCAAGCCTTTCCGTCAGATTCCAAAAATCATAGTGGAAGGCCGCAAGGGCGGCAGCAACCTGGCCGCCACGCTGGTCAACGCCATACTCTGTTTCAACGATGCAGCCCAGTTAAAACCCGGCCGCGATGTCTAGACAGCATTTCACAGTGATCGGTATGACCGATGACCGCGAGGCCTGGTTCCCTCCGGAAGTCCGCGAGGCCATCGCCCGCGGCAGCGTCTTCTCCGGCGGCAGACGCCATCACGGGATAGTAGCTCCCCTGCTTCCGCAAGGTGCACGTTGGATAGACGTCACAGTGCCGCTGGAAGCAGTATTCGAGCAATACAAAGGCCACGAAGAGATTGTGGTGTTCGCCTCCGGCGACCCGTTATTCTTCGGCTTCGCCAACACTATACGCCGCGAACTGCCGGATGCTGAGCTGACGGTATTTCCGGCCTTCAACTCCCTGCAGCTGCTCTGCCACAGGATGCTGCTGCCCTACGCCGATATGCGTACGGTGTCTCTGACCGGCCGTCCGTGGGATGCCTTCGACGAGGCTCTCATCCGCGGCGAAAGGCTCATCGGCGCCCTTACCGACAGGCAGAAGACTCCGGCTGCCATCGCTGCCCGGATGCTGGAATACGGCTATGACAATTACCGTATGACGGTGGGGGAGTGCCTCGGCAACCGCTCTGAAGAGCGTGTGCGCGGCTTGTCGCTGCCGCAAGCCGCAGCCGCGAGCTTTGCTTTTCCGAACTGCCTGGTTCTGGAGCGGACAGAAGCCCGTCCGCACCCCTTTGGCATTGCCGAGCGCGAGTTCGAGCTGCTCGACGGCCGGGTGAATATGATTACCAAGATGCCAGTGCGTCTGCTGACCCTCAGCCAGCTGGATCTTCCCCGCCGCAGTTCGTTCTGGGACGTGGGCTTCTGCACCGGCTCTGTTTCGATAGAGGCGCGGCTGCAGTTCCCGCATCTCAAGGTGACGGCTTTCGAGATACGCGAGCAGGGCTGCGGACTGATGGAGCACAACTCCAGAAAGTTCGGCGCTCCGGGCATAACTGCCGTCATCGGTGACTTCCTGGAGGCTGACCTGGACGCCCTGCCGGCGCCTGATGCCGTTTTCATCGGAGGTCACGGCGGCAAGTTGGTGGAGATAGTACGCCGCATCGACGAAGTGATGCTGCCCGGCGGCGTGATAGTATTCAACGCTGTCAGCGAAGAAAGCCAGGCGCTGTTCCGTGAAGCCGCCACCGCGGTCGGCCGCCGCATAAGCGGTCAGATGCGCGCAGCCATCGACAATTTCAATCCCATCACCATCCTTAAAGCAGAATGAAGAAGATCGTCATAATATCAGTTTCCGAGTCGGCCCTGCCACTGGCACAGACGCTGCAGGAAGCGCTGGGCGCGCAGGCAGAGGTGGAGATATGCAGCAGAGCGGCGCTTAAAGACCGCTGGGACGCCCTCGACGCAGTGGTGTTCATAGGCGCAGTCGGCATTTGCGTGCGCAGCATCGCTCCTTTGCTGAAAGACAAATACAGCGACCCGGCAGTGGTGTGCGTAGACAGCACCGGCAAGTTCGCCATACCTGTGGTGTCCGGACACGTGGGCGGAGCCAACGACCTGGCCCGCGGCATAGCTGAGGCCATCGGTGCCGAAGCCGTGGTCACGACTCAGAGCGACAATGAAGGTCTCTGGGCCCTCGACACCCTGGGCAGGGAATACGGCTGGCAGACAGAGGCCGGCCATACGCAGATGAACCGCGCGGTCTTCGCTTTCGTGGAGAGGCGTCCGACCGCCCTGCTGCTGGAAGTGCGGGACGCGGGCACTGCTTTCCTCGAGAGGACCCGTCCGGAGCACGTGGAAGTGTTCCACAGCCTCGATGCTGTGGACCTTAGCCGCTTCGACCTGCTGGTGGCCGTCACTCCGCGTCTGCTGCCGGACCTTCCCAAGGGGCTTGCGGTGCTGACCTTCCGTCCGGCCGTGCTGCATCTGGGCTTCGGCTGCCGCAAGCAGTGCGATCCTGCCGGCATTCCGGAGTTCATCGACGGTCAGATAACGCAGGCCGGCTATTCTCCGCTGTCCGTGGCGAGCGTCGGCACCATTGAACTGAAGAAAGACGAGCCGTTGCTGGGCGCCCTGCTGGAGCGCTGGCCTCAGGCTCATTCCGAGATATATTCCGCTGAGACTCTCGCGGCCGTCGACGTGCCCAATCCTTCGCAGAAGGCTCTTGCAGCGACAGGCAGTGCAGGGGTGGCTGAGGCCGCAGCCCTGCAAAGCTCGGGTTTCGGCCCGCTGCTGATAGAGAAGTACAAGGGTAAGCTGACTGAAGGCGGCGACTTTACGTTCGCACTCGCGCAGCAGGCTGGCTCTTGTCTGGCCGGCCACATCGAGATTGTCGGAGCCGGTCCGGGCGACCCCGAGCTCGTGTCGGTGCGTGGCAAGCGTTTCCTCGAACAGGCCGACCTGATCCTTTATGCGGGCAGCCTGGTTCCCGTTGAGCTGACGCATTACGCAAAGCCGGGCTGCACAGTCCGCAGTTCCGCCTCTATGGATCTTGAGGAGCAGTTCGCCCTGATGAAGGAGTTTTACGACCGCGGGCAGCTTGTGGTGCGTCTTCACACCGGCGACCCTTGCATCTACGGCGCCATCCAGGAGCAGATGGCTTTCTTCGACCGTTACGGTATGCGCTACCACATCACTCCCGGCATTTCGGCCTTCCAGGCGGCTGCTGCGGCTCTGCGCTCGCAATTTACCATCCCCGAGAAGGTCCAGACCATTATCCTGACCCGCGGCGAAGGCCGCACTCCGATGCCTGAGAAGGAGCAGCTCCACAAGCTGGCTCAGTCGCAGAGCACGATGTGCATCTACCTGAGCGCTGCGATTGCCGAGGAGGTGCAGGCGGAGCTGCTGCAGGCCTATCCTCCCGAGACGCCCGTGGCTGCCTGCTACAAACTGACCTGGCCTCAGGAGCGCATCTACCGCGGCCAGCTGAAGGACCTGGCGAAGATCGTGAGGGACAACAATCTTACCCTGACCACGCTTCTGGTGGTCGGTGATGCTATAGACAACCGCGAGGGACTGTCCCGTCTCTACGCGCACGAATTCAAACATCTGTTCCGCAACTAACGATGATACTGATACTCGGCGGCACGACTGAAGGCAGGCTGGCGGTCAGGGTGGCCGATGCGGCGGGATCGCCGTACTGGTACTCTACGCGCAGCGACCTGCAGCAGGTCGAGTGTCTCCACGGCACGCATATCACCGGTGCTATGGACGAGGCTGCGATGGCTGCGTTCTGCGCCGCTCACGGCATCCGGCTGCTGGTGGATGCGGCGCATCCTTTTGCGACGGAGCTGCACCGCACGGTGGCGTCTGTCGCCGAGTCGCTGGATCTGCCGGTGGTGCGTGTGGAGCGTGTCTACCCCGACGAGGATCCTGCCATACGCTGGTGCTCTGACTTTGATGATGCTCTTGCCCGTCTTGAGGCTGACGGCATCGGCAGCCTGCTGGCGCTGACAGGGGTGCAGACCATCTCCAAGCTGCGGCCCTACTGGTCGCGCCACGATTGCTGGTTCCGCATCCTTCGCCGCGACGAGTCTCTGGAGAAGGCTGCGCGGGAAGGGTTCCCTGCCGAGCGGCTTGTTTATTATGAAGAGGATGACGAGGCTTCGCTGATTGCCCGTCTCTGTCCTCAGGCGATTATTACCAAGGAGAGCGGCGAGTCGGGGGGCTTTTCCGGAAAGGTGGCTGCTGCGCTTGCGGCTGGTGTCGCGGTGTATGCTGTGCGCCGTCCTGCGCTGCCGGGTGGTTTCGAAATAGTTACCGGTGAGTTTGGACTGCGAAAGGCTATCGAGCGGCTGGTGCCCGGGTTCTTCCCGCTTCGGAGCGGCTTTACGACTGGCGCCTGCGCTACGGCTGCAGCCAAGGCGGCGTTGCTATGCCTGCTTGGCCGCCCTGTGGGGGATTCCGTGGAGATAGGCTTCCCGGACGGCGAGCGCCTGGCTCTTCCTGTGGATTCTGTCTGCTCCCGGCCACAAAAAGGGGCCGAGACGTGGCCGACGTGCAGCGCGACGGTGATAAAGGATGCCGGGGACGACCCGGACGTGACGAACGGCGTCGCAATCGTGGCCACCGTGGCTTTCAGTGAACAGCCGGGCATCCATTTCCTGCAAGGGGAAGGCGTGGGGCGTGTGACCCTGCCCGGCCTCGGCCTGCCCATCGGCGGCCCTGCCATCAACAGGGTGCCCAGGCAGATGATGGAAAGGGAGCTCTCGGCCTTGTGCGACCGCGGCCTTGACGTTACCATCAGCGTGCCGGCCGGCCGCGAGCTTGCGAAGCGTACTTTCAACCCTAAGCTGGGTGTGGTGGACGGCATCTCTATAATCGGCACTTCCGGCATCGTGAGGCCTTTCTCGAACGAGGCTTTTCTTGAATCGATAAGGCGAGAGGTGGAAGTTGCAATTGCTGTCGGCTCTCCGATGCTGGTCATTAATTCAGGCGCCAGGAGCGAGGCTTTCCTGAAGGCTCGTTATCCCGACCTGCCGCCGCAGGCTTTCGTCCATTACGGCAACGCCATCGGAGATACGCTGAAGATTGCGGCTGAGCTGAAGGTCCGCAGGGTGGTGATGGGCATAATGCTCGGCAAGGCGGTGAAGCTGGCCGAAGGCCATCTCGACACCCACAGCAAAAGCGTGGTGATGAACAAGGCTTTTCTGAAGGAATTGGCTGCGGAAGCCGGATGTTCTGCTGCTGCTTGCGATGCCATCGACCGCCTGACTCTTGCCCGCGAGCTGTGGGACGGTCTGCAAGCCGCAGACGCCCGCCGTTTCTTCAGCGCCATAACAGCGCGCAGCGCAGCTGTCTGCGCTGCCGCCTATCCGCCTTCGGCCGGAACCCTGACCATCCTCCTGATGGACGAGAGGGGCAATTTCCAAAACGCCTGATCAGAGTTCGATGCGGATGATTCCGCCGAAAGGGGGGAGGCTGGCGAAGGCGTCTTCGGGTTTGACGTGGCCGGCGTAGATGAGGGCTGAGACCAGCACTCCGCCGTGGGCGAAGACTGCTACCCGCGAGTAGGGTTTGCGGCGCAGTTCTTCGAGGAATTGGCTTACGCGCTGATATTGCATCATAAATGATTCGCCGCCGGTTACGGGGACGTGTATGTGGTCGGCATACCATTCCTGCAGGTGCGGGTCGTCAATTTCGTCGAAGAGTTTCATCTCCCATTCTCCGAAGTTGATTTCCATTATGCGGGCGTCCCGCTCGGCGTCGCCGTAGCCGCAGTACTCTGCCAGGCGGAGGCAGCGGGACAGCGGGCTGGTGTACGCGTAGTCCACCGGCCCGTAGGTCTCAAGGGCTGCCTTTGTCGCCGCGGCTTCTTCTTCGAAGCTGCCTCTCAGCGGCACGTCGGTCTGTCCGTAGCAGGTCCCGGCGGGCACATCCACTGAGGTGTGGCGTATGAGTATTACTTCCATTATATGTTCTTTCCGTCGACTGTCGAAATGCGGATGGTCGATGATTCTTCGTCACGGCCCTGGTGTACCTTGACGTTGCGGTAGATGTACGATCCGACCTTGGTGTTGGGGAAGTAAAGATACAAAATAAAGTCGTAGCTTTGTTAGGTAACGATGCTTAAGATATGAAAAGACTGCTTATTCTTACAGCGGGGATGATGCTCCTGCTGGCTGCCGGCTGTGCGGACCGCAATTCAGACAATCTTCCTGACTGGGCGCTGGGTGGCTTTGAGAGGCCGCAAGGCGTCGGCCCGGTGATCAGCCCTGACACGTCTGCACACTTCTTCTGTCCGATGCAACAGGCAAACGTCGGCTGGATGGAGAGCGACACTTTCAATCCGGGAGCAACAGTAATTGACGGCAAGATTGCAGTCGTTTTCCGGGCGGAGGACAATTCTGCAACTGGCATCGGAAAACGCACGTCCCGTCTTGGCCTGGCCTACACTACTGACGGCATCCACATGGACATCCAACCTGAGCCTGTGCTTTTTCCTGCCGAGGACGAATGTAAGGACTATGACTGGCCGGGCGGCTGCGAGGATCCGCGCATTGCCGTGACTGAGGATGGATTATATGTGATGATGTATACTTCTTGGAACCGCAAGGTGCCGAGGCTGAGCGTAGCAACTTCCCGCGACCTGGTACACTGGACGAAGCACGGGCCGGCTTTCGCTGATGCCTGGGACGGCCGCTTTGCTGACACTCAGAGCAAATCGGGGTCGATTGTGACTACTTTGAAGGACGGAAAGCAGGTGATTGCGAAAGTGGCAGGAAAGTATCTGATGTACTGGGGCGAGCACATGGTGAACATCGCTGAGTCGCAGGACCTGATCCACTGGACGCCGCAGGTTGACGCGGAGGGCAAACTGAAGGGCGTCCTCTTCCCGCGCGACGGTTTCTTCGACAGTGCGCTGACTGAGTGCGGCCCGCCGGCGCTGCTGACTGACCGTGGCATCCTGCTGCTCTACAACGGCAAGAACCGCAAGGACGAAAGGGGAGATGCCCGCTACCCCGCCGGCACCTATGCTGCCGGGCAGGTGCTTTTCGACGCAACCCAGCCCTACCGGGTCCTGGAGCGCCTCGACGAGCCTTTCTTTGTTCCGACCGCAGACTTTGAAAAGAGCGGCCAATACGTCGACGGCACCGTCTTCATCGAGGGCCTGACCTTCTACAAGAACCGCTGGTACCTCTACTACGGCTGCGCCGACTCCTTCGTCGGCGTCGCCATAAGCAAGAAGGTTAGAATCTAACTTGAACGGCAAGGCCTGCGCTCGGTCTCATTGAACCGGACTGAGATGGAACGAATGATACTGCAGGCGAGAATGCCAGTTCAATCGGTTTGTCTTTGCCAATGAGATCCTGGTAATACATATTCTTTACTTTCGCTATTCTGCTGGCGTCTATGCTTGACCAAATTGCAAGCCCAAGATCTACTCCAAGGGCGCTGAGCATTACTGCCATATTTGTCTTTCCTTTTTTTTCGTCAGTATAACCGATAAGGAAACCTTTGTCATTAGTTATTGCAATCTCTTTGATGGTAGATGCGGTCTCTGCAACAATAGACATCAGGATAACTTCTCCAGCTATGAAAGCAATGCCTCGTCCTACTTCGCCTGACAGGAGCTGGCCAACTCCGGGTACAAAGAATGATGCGCACTCGTACCAACCAGCGTTATACGGATCGGTTGCTTGCTTTTCATACTCTTTAAAGTTGTAACTACCCTTAAGATCTCTATAGTGGGTACTGTTTGCAGATTGTGCATTAGCCGTTGCAAATGCTGATAAAGAAATGAAAATGATGATGAATAAACGTTTCATGGTATTTGATTTTTATGATTATTATCCTTGTCGTTTGCTGATGCAAATATGAATACTGAATCTGCCCCTTCCAAATACCAGGGACAGACAGCTAAAATGCCGGACGAATAACTATGTGCCCGGACGAATTACAAGGGAAAAGGATAAGTCGCTATGCTATATACGACTTGAGTTTGGGGACAAAAGAGCGTGAGACGGGTACTGTGGCAAGCCCTCCGCCAAGCCCCAGGACATAGCCGTTTGAGTTTCCTTTGGCGGAAGTGATGTTATTCATATTTACCACAAATGAGCGATGGCACTGGAAGATGTTATGATAATTATCGAGTTCTTCCAGCAAGGTGGAAAGCGTGGTTTGAACTTCTTTTTGATTGAGCTTGCCTTCGTCAACATAGTAAACCACTACGTTGTTTTTCTGCGCCTCCGCATAGAGCAGATCGTTGAGGGGAAGTTGCACGTCATTTCCTCTGACCCGGTTATCGTGGATGGTTACTTGAATTCCTTCCTGCTCTTGAGTGGTTTTGTCCAGCAGAGAGTTCAACTGTCCACGCATATATCGCTGGTATGAAATTGTTGTGGACAGGACCGTAACGATGATGCCGATGAGTGCTGTCCAATAAAGGATTTCAAGGCATGACTTCAATTCTACAGGGAATTTGAAAAGGATGCAGGACAGTAGAAAATTGCAAAGCCCAATGATCAATATTTCTATGAAAAGGGTTAAGGCATGATGCCAGATTCTCCACGGTTTGGCTCGCTTCTGCAGGGGAACGACTATCAGCGAATCCATCGCTACGCTACATACGAAAGTGACCAATCCAAATGCCAGAGACATTATAAACTTGTTCCCCTCATACTCGCTGATACCAAACGGTTGCAGAAACAGCAAGATTAAAAACACAATGACAGCCGCCAGCAAACCTTCCTTTGCCGGATTGTCATTTAACTCAAACGGGTACTTTCTCTGAAGGATAGATGCCAAGCCTCTTTACTTTTCGCACTCCAAAGATACGATGTTTTCCCCGAAACTCATTTTCCTGTTGCGTAATTGCGGTGTCGCCATAAGCAAACGCATGCGGTAATTGAACTCGAACTGGTTAGTGACGCTAACCAGTTCGTCCTCATTGCAGATGTCGTGAACTCGTGAGTGACGCTCACGAGATGAAATCTCCGAAGACTTCTTGATAGTATTCTTCTACGGTATAAGTGGGGATTGTTGTGAATCCTTTGAATTTCTTATCGCGAGTTACGATGCAGTCGAATTCTTCTCCCATGGCGCAACTTAGCTGGACGGCATCTTCATAGTCGGGTATTGTGCTGCCGTTTGCTTTCTCGATGTCATAGCTCAAGACAGGATAAACCTGGATGATGTCGCAAATAAATGACATCGCCTGGCGGAAAACCTTCAAAGGAACTTTACCGGCTTGTGTTATGACGTATGCGGCATCCACGATTGATTGAGTCGTAGCGGCAAGTTTGATGGCACCTTTCTGCGCAGCAGAGAGCAGCAAAAGAGCTTTTGCATGATCTTCTCTTTTTCTGTCGAGTATATCAATGATTACGTTGGTGTCCAGGAATGTCATTTCGATAGAATGTATTGCGATTTGGGATCAAGCTTGTACATTTCCTCTGTTGTCCCTTCGAGCAACAAACCCAGTTCCAACAACTCCGGAGAGGGTTGATAATCCTTGGGATTCAATTTGGGCAAAGTGCTGGCAACTGCTTCGTCAAGCAGAGTGTTGATATAACCATTGACAGAACTGCGCTGTTTTTTTGCTGCTGCCTTGACTTTCTGGTATAGGCTCTCGTCCATCCGGACAATAGTCTGCCTCGTAACTGTTTGCATCTTGTCTTGAATTTTCGGCAAAGATATAAAATGTTATCATAATTTCATAAATATGATAACAAATTACTGGTACTCCAGTCATTATTTGTTTAATTCGTCTATTTCTTCGAGGAGGTTGTAGAGGCTGTCCTGGCCGAGGACGCTGCGGTCGACGGCTTTGCTGATGGCTCCGCGTTCGTCGGCTTCGTAGTCGTCCTGCCAGCTGGTCGTGAGGTACTGCTCGAGTGCGCGGATATCGGCCTGTCTGGCTTCGAGGGCTGCAAGGCCGTCCTGGGCCTGCTGCAGGGCGCGGCGCACCGCATTCATCCTTGCGCTCTGCGCGGCGACCCGCCTGTCTGCCTCGGACAGTTCAGCGGCAGCGCCGGGCTCTTCGAGATACATTACTTCTTTGCCTGTCGCGCGTGCGTATTCTATCTCTGACCGGGTGCTGGAGCCGATATAGCCGCCGACGTTGATGACGTAGATTGCATCGGCCATATCGATCTTGCGCTTATGCATATCGTCGAGCATCTCTTTCGTCCCTTCGGTCCACACTTCGTCGTCGCCCGAGTGCCCGAACAGGCCCACGCTGATCACGATGTTGCCGGCGAGCGTAAGCTGTTTCTGCGCCTCAAAGAACTGCTCCTTGAAGCGCGTGCTCCCGCACAAGGTGATCACTTTGTACTTTCCGGTCATATCAAATAAACAATGTATAGAGAAAAGTTACAGGTTACGATTATAGTGCCCATATGTTGAGAGAATTAAAACCTCGACAGTATCATCATATATTTGGTATATCAGCCTATGCTCTTTTGTAATTCTCCTGGAATACACATTTCCGTCGTAACCTCTAAGAACTTCAACATGCCCTGATCCAGTGCGAGGGTGTTCGCGTATTTCTTCCAAAAGCTTTGAAAGCTTGTTTATGGCTTGTGGAGCTCCCTTGTGAAGTTCCTTAAAATCTTTTCTGGCTTCCTCAGAGAATGAAATAGTATACATAGGTTAATCCTCGTTGAGCATTCTTCCAAGGAAATCATCAATAGTCTCCCCCTCTTTCATCTTATATGCTTTGCCATTTTTGTAATCTTCAATGCCCTTACGGATTTTTGAATTCAGAGTTGCACTGTCCATAAGCAAATCATCTTCTTTTACAGGCACAAGACGATAACTGCCGTAGGATCGAGATGTGATCACGACATCATTAGTTTGAGCCAAGTCAAAGTATTTCCGCTGATTGGCTCGGAATTCTCTACTGCTTACTACAACCATAGTTATACTTTTTGCGGCAAAAATACAACATTTTTATAAGTGTACCAAATTGGTACACATTTATTCTGTGAACTTCTTGCCGGCGCCCCAGGCTTTGCCTACTTCTTCGCCGATGACGCGGTAGGACATCGCTGCGGCGTCGAAGACTATGGGCTGGAGCTTGGTCAGGTCGACCTTGCCGTCGGTGAGAATGCTCTCGGCGGCGCTCATATTGACTACTTCGCCAACGAGGATGCCGTCAGCCCAGCTGAGGACCTTGCATTCGAGGGTGAGGGGATACTCATTGATGATGGGGGCGTCGACGTTGGGGCTGGGGGTGACGCTGAAACCGACTTTGGCTACCTTGTCGGCAACTTTGTTGCCGCTCACCAGGCCGAAGTAGTCTGACTCGGCCACTGTGCGGGCATCTGCGAAGCTGACTGTGAAGGCTCCTGTGCTTTCGAGGTTCTTGGTGGTCTTGTGCTTCGACAGGCTGACGACGATCTGCTTGAAGTCGTACTGTCCTGCCCAGGCGGCCATCATCACGTCGGGAACGCGGTTTTCATCCCAGGTGGCGATCATTACGCAGGGCTGGGGCGTGGTCACGAGTGCGTGGTCCGGGCCGAAGTTCTTGCGGCCTGCTACTTCATTGAATGTATTTTCTGTTTTCATATCCGTTTGTTTTTATTCGTTTTGTTCGTAGTAATAGGAGTAATCGATGCCCTTCATAAACCTGCCGGTCGCCCCAGAATCTTATCGATTTCTTCTGCGCCATCATCTATGCAAAGTAACAAAAACGCAGCAGTTTTCGCAATAAGACTACAATTCGAATACTGCCCGTATCAAACAAACAAGACAAACTTATTCATCACGTAGCTTCGTAAGCCATCGGCCTCCCGCCATCCCTCTGGGGCAGAGTGCGTCTGGGCGGCGTACTCCCCTCATCCGCTCTCTCGCCCTCGCGCCAGTGCCCTCTACTGCACCGGCCTGGCGCCTGGGGCAGTTCGTGTCAGTTTTGCAAGATTTCCGCCAAAGCGTGACACGCCAAACCCTTCTGTGCGTTCTGTAGAGCTGACGCTTGTGTCACGGGGGCCTTTCCGACAGGGTGCGTGACACAACCACCACCGCTGGAATGCACTCTGACAGGGGTCAGCGTGTCACACTTTGGCGGAAAAACAACAGCGGTTTATAAACAATTGCAGAGTAAAAAACAGACTTACAATAAATAATCATCATCTGCTGGAAAAGGCAAAGAATCGCTCACAGAAAAGATGTAGTACTCACCGTCTGCAGACGTAATGACCTCATGTACATAATATGTTTTGTTACCGTCTACTTCAATAGTGTTTATTGATTTTAATTGATCATTTCTATCTGAAATATCATCGAGATCTTCTTTTCTTATGGCAATCTTATTTGTGATCCTCCTACCGCCAGAAGAAACAGAAAGACTTGTAAGTTCATTAATGCATCCTGTAATCTTTATATCTAAATTAGCTTGAGCTGCCTCTACAGAAGGAATGTGACTCTTAAGATAATCCTTGACACTGGGATGGCATGCATAGACATAACAGCCTCGAATGCCGCGTTCCATCATAACCTTATAAGAACGAATCGTTAATTCGAGAAGATAATCTTTATCCCTGGTTTTAACGCCAGAATCAAATATATTATTCCTGTTAATTAAGAATCCTTGCTTGGAGTCATATTTGATTTCAGGCCCAATTATTATTCCTACATAATTTAAGTCAAAACCTTGAACGGTATGAACACATCCGATTTCATTTGTATCGGCATCAAAAATAAAGTTACCATTTTGTGTGTTCCAAAAATAATCGTGCCCATCAATGTGGATATCCCAATCCTTCGTGGGGATGGATTTTATTGAGCTACGTTTTTTCCCTTGAGTTAACCATCTCCATCCATATCCTGCTACAACTCTGCTCAATCCGCATTTATCATGTACATTGAATGAATTTATATCTGATATCATTTGAGCTATATCGTCATAATAGCGGAAATCATATCCTTTCCATGGTGGGATAGGAGTTTCCCTATTAATGTTATTACTGAAAAGGTCATTCAAGAATGCAACATACTGATTGCCAGCTTTGCAACGCATCTGCATTTTTAGAGTATAAGGAACAGAGTGCGTTTTATTAAGCACGAGGGTTTCAAATACTTTATTTGAAATAGATTGATGACATCGAACCTTCTGGTTTTTATCGTATACGAAGACACAGTTATTCGATTTGGCAATAATCCAATCCAGTTCTGTTGGAGAGTTTGACATCCCGCTCACATAATTAATTCCCAAAGCGTTTCTGCAGGCTTGCTTATATGGATCTTTATTGACGCCAAACTTGTTGATTGTCCCTAAACGGTGTGCTTCATCTACAAAAATGACATCAAATCTATCAGGATCATTAGCGATTTCACTTGCTGATTTTACAATGCTAGGATCCCCGCTCACAGATTTTATAACTGCTCTAAATGGTTTTAAGAGTTCGGACAAGGGAACCACATATGCTACTCTCAATCCTTTAGGACAAGCAGCTTTAATTAATGCAGACCTTGCAACATCTTTATCTTTGCGCTCAATATCAGATATGGCAGAATCACTATCGTCATCATCAAATTGAGATTCATTTTTGACATTATTGTCGTTGTAATAAGATGGAGACATTTTTGAAAGACGGATAAGTTCGGATAAGACTTTGATTAGAACTACAGTTTTACCCGTGCCAGCATATCCTTCGATAATAGCGTTGAACTTGTCCTTTTCTTTAAGGGAGTATATCAATTTATCTAGGATGTCATCACATACTTTTACTTGTTCAGCTGTCAAAGCTGTATATGGAGAATATTTGAAGAGATTACTATTCCTAACATCTTCGAAAGAATCTTTTGCCATGCTGACCGAAGGAGATCTCAGGTCATTCCATATTTGCTTTAGGCTTGTGTAATAAGAATCGCGCTCATAGTATTGATGTTGAGTCGACTGGCCATCATTTCTATTCTGTAAAGAATAGTTTGAACTGTCTGCGCCGAACATTCTGATTAGTTCCTGCTCGATATCCAGTATGGCTGATTTATTAAATGTTTCATCAAAAATAATGTCGGCCTCGTTAAGTTTAATTCTTGATTCGAAGTTTTTGTTTGTTCTTGAGAAATGCTCTCTCATTCTTCGTGATGCACTAGTAGATTCACCGATGTACAAAAGCTTCTCAATAGAACCAGAATTGTTCTCATAATGGTCATTGTGTAGGAGATATACTACAGGCCAGTTTTCGCCCAGAGGTGTGGATTCAATACTAGTAATGAAAGTATTAAGATTACGAGAGTCAATCTTGAACCTTTTTATTGTTCGTTTTGTCGAAGATTGCAAAAAAGCCATACTATTAGCTGGTTAAAACACGAAATAAGGTTACGATAATTCAGTATACTTTTTTGCAGATCCTTTCGCTTTCTCCACTGGATACTTGGCTGCATTCTTCTGAATCTTTTCAAGCATGATTTGCTTAATGTCGAGATTGTATTTGTCGGCCATCTGGAATGCGTAATTAAGGACATCGGCAAGTTCTTCGCGAATCTTATCGAGGTTTGCGTCTTCTGGATTTTTCCAAAGGAAACATTCTAATAATTCTGACGCTTCAACAGATAAGCCTATAGCTAGATCTTTCCCGTTGTGGAACTGGTCCCAATCCCGGTCAATGTTGAATTGTCTCAACTCTTTGAGAATAATTTCAATATCGCTCATAATGATGAAATGGAGAATTGTCGGTAATAATGATGAGAAGTAAGCCAAAAATACAAATAATACTTCGTTTCAGCTAAATCTATTTGAAAAGCTATTGGCAAATCCAAAAAGGAGAATCAAATTGCAAACTCAACTCACCCCAGCAGGAAAGAAGGGTCTGAGGGAACATGGCCACCCGGCCAGGCAATGGGAGGGTACGAGAGAGCGAAGCGAACGAGCTTCCCGAAGGCCCTTCTTTCCTGCTGGGGTGAGCCACCGCGCTGAATCCAAAAACGTGAAATCTAACGTATTAACAATTCTTTCACGATTGTCGATAGGCTATATTTTTTTCTAATGCTGATGCGTAGATTTGTGGGCGATAGTATTAATCAGGGTTGCTGATTATTATTAAATATTGGTAACTTTGCATCAAATGACACAAGTAATATGAAAACGACATCTGTAGCTCTTGGTACTCATTTCGAGGACTTTATTCAGGAAAGCATTCAAAGCGGTCGCTACAACAATGCAAGCGAAGTGGTCCGCTCTGGTCTTCGCCTGTTAGAAGAGCGGGAACAAAAGATGGCTTTTTTGCGTGCTGCTATTCAGGAAGGATTGGACAGTGGAATTGTGGAGAATTTTGATGCAGAGGCATACCTTCAGGAATTGAAAGCACGGGAAAATGGCAAGTTATGATCTTTCGAAGAAGGCAGCAGAGGACCTCTACGACATCTGGATTTTTACTTATGCAATCTGGTCAGAACGTCAGGCTGATCGTTACTATGCAATTCTAAAACAAGCATTTGAAGACATTGCATCGTATCCTATGTCTGTTGGCAAGGAGTGTGATGCCCTAGTTCAAGGGCTTCGATCATATCATATTCGACGTCACATCATTTTCTATACTTTACAAGCCAATGGCCGAACATTAATCGTGCGTATCTTGCACGAAAGCATGGATTATGCCACGCATCTATAGGTTCCCGCGCTAAAGTCGAGCTGTCATATACGATAACAAGACAAGCAAAAAAGCACTAGCTTTGCAGCACTAATCGTAAATACGATGAACCGCAGCCAACAAATCATCAAGACTAGCGTCGTCGGAGTTGTGACTAACGTCCTGCTGGCGACATTCAAGGCGATAGTGGGTGTGCTGGCGCACAGCTTCGCGATCGTGATGGACGCCGTGAACAACCTTAGCGACGCCCTGTCGAGCGTGATAACTATCGTCGGGACCAAACTGTCGCAGCGTCCTGCAGATCGCGAGCACCCTTACGGCCACGGGCGCGTCGAGTACTTCAGCGCGATCATCATCGCAGTCATCGTGCTGTCCGCAGGTATCACCTCGCTCATCGAATCCGTCAAGAAAATCATAAACCCCACCGAACCCAGCTATACCACCGCCACACTCATAGTCATCATCGTGGCAATCGTCGTCAAGCTGCTCCTCGGACGCTATGTCAAGAAACAAGGTGAAAAACTTGAGAGCGACGCACTGGTGGCTTCCGGGTCAGACGCCCTCTTTGACGCCATCATCACGCTGGCAACACTCATCTCCGCAGGCATAATGCTGATCTGGGGAGTGTCCCTCGACGGCATCCTCGGAGCGTTTATTTCAATCTTCATCATCAAAGCCGGCGTCGAGATGATAGCATCCCCCGTGAACGAACTGCTGGGAGCGAGAGTGTCACCCGAACTGATTGCCTCCATCAAAAAAGAAATAATGGAGTTCGATGAGGTCCACGGGATTTACGACATCATCCTCCATAACTACGGCCACGACCTGATGATCGGATCGCTCCACGTCAGCGTCAACGACACCCTGACAGCACAGGAAATCCACGGACTGACCCGCAAGATATCTGCTATGATGTTTATGAAACACAACATCATAATGACCGTGGGAATCTACTCGATAGCGACAGGAGAAAACAAACGCAAGGAACTCCAGACACTCGTGACACGCACCCTGGCAGCCCATCCCGAGATAGTCCAGATCCACGGATTCTACTGCTCGGAGGAAGACAACCTCGTGTCGGTGGACGTAGTGCCCGACTATTCAGTGCACGACGAGCCCGCGCTCTGCAAAGCGCTGACCGAAGAGCTTAGCGCACTCATCCCCGGAATGCGGGTGATGGTCGTCGTAGACCACAACTTCAGCGACTAGCTACTTCACGAAATCCTTCAGGACAAACAAGGCCGGAAGCGCCTTGTGCGTGTTGTCGTCCCACAGGCCGCGGTTCACCCAGTAACTGAGAACCCTGTTGTCAGGACCGTTGCCGTTCTCCTCGGGGAACCACCAGTAGAGAGCGTTCACATTGCCGTGCTTCTTCAGCTCGGCGATCAGGTCCTTGGCAAAAGCCTCCTGACCCTGGGGCGAGACAGGCCATTTCGAAGAAAAATCAAAGTCGATGCCGCCGCCCACCTTCGGCTGCCACTGGTAATAGTAAGCCGTCTCCACGATCTGCACCTTCTTGTCGGGGAAAGAAGACGCAAGCATATCCAGCGACTGCGACAACACAGAAAGCGAATTGTGCCAGAAAGGATAGTAGGAGAGACCTATCACATCATAATCCAGGGAAGCCATCCTCGAGTAGAAACTTTTCAGCACCTGCGGCTGGCCGGCACGCTCCGTGTGGATGACGATCTTCGCCTTCGGGCAGACCTCCCGGCAAGCCTTCACGGCCTGACTGAGCAAATTGACAAAACGGCTCCAGTTGGAGTCCGGAGAATCGCTGTAGCAGCGGTTGGTTTTGGAAGAACGGTTGACGTCGGCGCTCCAGAGCATTCCGTAAGAAATCTCATTGCCAGGCTGGATGAAGTCGGGAGCGGCGCCCTCCGCCACAAGACGCTCCAGACAAGCCTTAGTGTAATCGTATACTTTAGCGGCGAGCTGCGCCTCGCTCAGCGACGCCCACTCCTTCGGGATCCACTGGTTCGAAGGATCCGCCCAAGTGTCGCTGTAATGGAAGTCCAGAAGCAGCGCGAAACCCTTCGCCTTGATGCGCTTGCTGAGACGAACGACATAGTCAAGATTCTGGCAGACCTGTGCGTCGGTCTTTCCGTCAGGATCCTTCTGCGAAGGATTCACGAAAAGACGCACGCGCTGCGCATTCCAGCCCACGGCCTCGCCGCCCAGATAGCCCAGCACATCCGCAATCTTCTTGCCGTCAGGATCCAGGAAATCGACCCCGGCATCCTCATAGCTCTGCAGGACGGAAATATCCCCGCCCACATACATAGCAGTCTCCTCGGCAGGCGGCTCCGGCTGCGGCTGCGGATCCGGGACCGGCGTTTGGCCGCAGGAGAAAGCCATAGCGGTCATCATCGCGGCGACGGCGATGTTAATTATAAACAGCCTTTTCATCTCAGTTCTGCCCGCTGATGGCGCGGTAACCTTCGAGACTGCCTATGTCCAGGCGCTTGCCCGGCATCTTCATAGCGTGGAGCTCGCTGACGCGGGAGATGTGGCCGGCCAGATTGCCGGGAGCGTCCCACTGACAACCGTTGGCGATGGCGTCGAGGATTACAGGGATGTCCTTCGCACCATAGATGTAGAAAGGCGGAGTGACGTGGTGGCTCTTCGGCTCGGCGGGCTTCTCCTCCATATCGGTCACGCGCCCGTCCTCATCCATACAGATGACGCCGCAGCGGTGCAGCCTAGCCTCGTCCATCTCGTCGTAATAGAAAATCACGGCAGTACCCTTCTCCTTGAAGAAAGACACCAGCGAAGAGAGCGAAAAGTCCAGCAGGTTGTCGGCGGCAGCGACAAGGATGTCGTCCTTGATGTCGAATTGCTTGATGGCGGCGATGAGGTCACCCACGGCCCCGATGCGGTTGTCGTTCGAAGTCGAGCCGTCGTCGAGCAGGCGGATGGGCTTCGCGTAACGCTTGGAAGCCTCCTTGCTCCACTCCTCGAAAATGCCGATGAAGCGGTGGTTGGTGACTATGATGTGCTCGTCGATCTCTTCCAGGGCGTCCACATCCTCCAGCATCTTGTCCAGAATCGTGCTCGAACCTACGGGCAGCAGCGGTTTGGGAAAATTCTCAGTGAGCGGATACATCCTGGTGGCGTATCCGGCAGCCAAAACTATATTTTTCATTTATTCACGTGCTTAAAAAAGTGATATCACCACAAAGTTAAACTATCTTTGTGGAAAACAATTATAAATAAATGGCATACGAAATAAGGAATCCCGAGCTTTGGCCCGACGGCAAGCTCAAGATAGACTGGGTGGCAGCGCATATGCCCCTGCTGTCCGCCCTCAAAAAAGAATTCGAAGAAACCAAACCCTTCGCCGGACTGAAGATAGCCCTGTCGGTGCACCTTGAGGCAAAGACAGCCTATCTATGCAAGACCCTGGCCGCAGGCGGAGCCCAGATGTTCGTCACAGGCAGCAACCCCCTGTCCACCCAGGACGACATAGCCGCCGCGCTCGTGCACGACGGTCTGAACGTCTTCGCCTGGTATGACGCCAGCGACGCGGAATATGACCGCCACATCACGAAAGTGATAGAAGCCGGCCCCAACATCATAATAGACGACGGCGGAGACCTGGTCAACAAGATACACACAGCCTTCCCGAAGCTGCTCAGCGGCGTGATGGGAGGCTGCGAAGAGACCACCACCGGCATCCTGCGCCTGAACGCGATGAACAAGGCCCGCAAGCTGGCCTTCCCGATGGTGCTGGTGAACGACGCGTCCTGCAAACACCTCTTCGACAACCGCTACGGCACCGGCCAGTCGGTATGGAACGGCATCAACCGCACCACCAACCTCATAGTGGCCGGCAAGACGGCAGTGGTGGCTGGATACGGCTGGTGCGGCAAAGGCGTCGCTATGCGCGCCAAGGGCCTCGGCGCCAAAGTCATCGTGACGGAGGTGGACCCCGTCAAGGCGATTGAGGCAGTGATGGACGGCTTCCAGGTGATGCCGATGCGGCAGGCAGCCCCTCTCGGCGACTTCTTCATCACCGTCACCGGCTGCAAGGACATCATAACGGCCGAGGATTTCCGCGTAATGAAAGACGGAGCCATCTGCTGTAACGCCGGCCACTTCGACTGCGAAGTGAACATCCCCGACCTGGCCGCTATGTCAGTCAGCCACCGTCCCGCCCGCAAGGACATCGAGGCATACGAGCTGCCCGACGGCCGCACCATCTACATCCTGGCCCAGGGCCGTCTGGTGAACCTCGCCGCCGGCGATGGCCACCCCGCCGAGATTATGGATATGTCCTTCGCCATCCAGGCCCTGAGCGCCCGCTACATAGCCACTAACCACCCGCTCGGCCGCGTTCCCGGCGATATGGTCATCCAGGTTCCCGAGGCCATCGACGACGAAGTGGCCCGCCGCAAGCTCGCCACCCTCGGAGTCAGCATCGACTGCCTCACCGAAGAGCAGCACCGCTACATCTACGGAGAATGACAATTCCTGACACTAAAAATATGAAACGCTTCAGTCTATTAATTCTAATGCTGGCCGCTCCGCTGATGGTGTGGGCCCAGCACCCGTCAGACTACAATGCCGGCGGCAGATTCCCGCAGATCAATGCGGACAACTCCGTGACATTGAGCATCCGTGCGCCCCAGGCCAAGGCCATCACCGTAGACCTCGGCGGGCGCTATCCGATGACCAAAGATGAGAATGGAGTCTGGACGGCCACTACGGCTCCCCTTGTTCCCGGCTTCCATTACTATTCACTCATCACCGGCGGCCTGTCATTCGCAGACCCTGCCACCTACACCTTCTTCGGTATGAGCCGCTACGCCAGCGCCGTCGAGGTCAACGAGACACCCGAGGAAGCCGATTTCTACACCCCGAAGAAAGACGTGCCGCAAGGAGCCGTGCGCTCCGTGCGCTTCTGGTCGGACGCCTGCCAGCAGTACCGCAGGATGTATGTCTACACCCCGGCCGAATATGAGAAAAACCCCGGCAAACGCTATCCCGTGCTCTATCTGCAGCACGGCGGAGGCGAAGATGAGACCGGCTGGATATATCAGGGCTTCGCGGACATCATCCTCGACAACCTCATCGCAGCAGGGAAGGCAGAGCCTATGATCATCGTGATGAACTCCGGCTATGCCAGTCTGCCCGGCAGCAGCGACAACTTCGACGCATTCGAGAAGATGATGACAGAGGATGTCATTCCCTTCGTAGACAAGCGCTTCCGCACCATCGCCGACCGTGACCACCGCGCAGTCGCCGGCCTGTCCTGGGGCGCCAAGCAGGCATACGACCTCGCCTTCGGCCACAAGGAATATTTCTCATGGGTTTCCGGCTTCAGCGGAATGATCGTGGTGGGAGAGTTCAACCCCCGCAATCCCGGCTTCAAGGATCCCGAGCAGTTCGCGGCCGCATACAATGGCATCTTCAAGAATGCAAAGGCCTTCAACGATGCCTTCCACCTGGTGTTCCTGACCACCGGAGAGGCAGAGGGCACCCTCATCGAGGAGATGCACAATCTGCTGCTTGCCAACGGCCTCAAGAACGAATATTACTGCTCGCCGAATACCGCCCACGAGTGGCTTTCGTGGCGTCGCAGCCTCTACCAGTTTGCCCAGAAAATCTTTAAATAGACCACGATGAAAACAAGACATATATTCATTGCATTGCTCGCCGCTGCGACAGTGCTAGCTTCCTGCAAGGAGAAACCGGTCATCGGCCTCATCACCGAACCTACGCCGGCCAGTTCCAACGTCCCGGGCAAAGAATACCCCAAGATAAATCCCGACCTGAGCGTGGTCTTCCAGGTGAACGCTCCCGAGGCTGAAAGCGTAGCGCTGGACCTCGGCAAGACTTATCCTATGGCCAAGAATGCCGACGGCATCTGGGAGGTGACCAGCGATCCCCAGGTTCCCGGCTTCCACTATTACTCCATCATAGTCGACGGAGTCCGTATGGCAGACCCTTCGAGCCAGCTTTTCTACGGCACCGGAAGGATGTCCAGCGCGATAGAGATTCCCGAAGTGGGAGTGGACTTCTATCTGCCCAAGGACGTGCCCCACGGAGAGATCCGTATGCAGAGGTACTGGTCGGAGCTTACCCAGGCCTGGAGGACCTGCTACGTCTATGTGCCGGCCGAATATGAGAAGAAGCCGGACAAACGTTACCCTGTGCTCTATATATACCACGGCGGCGGAGAAGATGAGACCGGCTGGCCCGTCCAGGGTAAGATGGACAACATCCTGGACAACCTGATCGCAGCTAAGGAAGCAGTCCCGATGCTGATCGTGGCCGACAGGGGAGAGGCTCTCATCCCCGGAGCCGGAATGGCCGGCGGCCCGCGCGGTATGTTCAATTTCGACCCTGTCGACAAGCTGGCTTCACAGGAGCTCATCCCTATGATCGACTCCAAATACCGCACCATCGCAGACCGCGACCACCGCGCCATCACCGGCCTCTCTATGGGCGGCTTCATCGCCTGGAGCGTGGGTCTGAACCATCCTGAGCTCTTCGCATACATCGGCGGCTTCAGCGGCAGCGGTATGGCCCAGACTCCTGACGCCTATCCCGCAAGCCTCAATGACCAGTACAAACTGCTGTTCATCAGCACCGGCAGCGACGAGTCTCCCCAGATGTACGCCACCGTCACCAATTTCCGCGACGTGCTGGAGAAGAACGGCGTGAAACACGTCTACTACGAATCGCAGGGCACCGGCCACGAGTGGCTCAACTGGCGCCGCTGCCTCAAGGAATTCGCTCCGAGACTGTTCAAGGACTAGTAGCGGATGAAGTTCCTCAGACTCTTTCTTCTGACGGCAGTCGTGGCCTCCCTCTTGCTGCCGCTTTCTTGCGGCAGCAATGATTATCGTGTGCGTGGCGACAGCGTAATCGTGCGTCTTTCCTCTCCGGCCGAAGGCGGGCCTTCGCAGATCCGGCTGCAGGTCCGGGGCGAAAAGATTATCCGGGTGAGCGCCACGCCTGACCGGACGTTCCACGACCGCAGCAGCCTTGTGGTGCTGCCGCAGCAGTCTGAAGTGCCGTTCACTGTATCAGAATCGGACGGAGTGGTCAGCGTCGCTACGTCTGAGGTCGTAGTCTGCGTCGACGTTGCTTCCGGCGCCTTGTCGTTCCGCGACGCTGCAGGCCGCGAACTGCTGTCGTCCGGGAAGGGCGGCAGCATCAGCTTCGTCCCCACGGAGGTAGAAGGCCGGCAGGCATATTCCACCCGAGTGGTGTTCGATTCGCCCGAGCGAGAGGCTTTCTACGGCCTTGGGCAGCAGCAGACGGGAGAACTGGACCACAAGGGCCTCAACGAAGAACTGTACCAGTACAATACCAAGATAAGCATACCCTTCGTCGTGTCGTCCCGCGGCTACGGCTTGCTCTTCGATGCCTATTCTCTGAGCCGCTGGGGCAATCCAGCCCCTTACCGGCAGCTCGGCGAAGTGTTCCGGCTCTATGATGCACACGGCCGCGAAGGTGCCCTCAGCGGGATATACCGGACTGCCGACGGCCAGACTCTGGAGAGGCGCGAAGAATCCCTGTTTTTCGAAAACGAGCAGGTGATAGCCAACCTGCCGGAGCTGCGGCTGAAGGGCGCTGTCGTCACCTATGAAGGCGAGATAGAGGCCCCGGCGGCCGGCGATTACTATTTCACCCAGTACTACGCAGGCTTCCAGTCTGCGTTCATCGGCGGCGAGCAGGTGATGCCCCGCCGCTGGCGTGCCGCCTGGAATCCCAACAGCTGCCGCTACTGCGTCCACTTCGAGGCTGGCGAACGGAAGTCCTTCAAGGTCAACTGGGAGCCGGACGGGGATGTGTCGTATCTCAGCGTGAAGGTGGCCGAGCCCCGCTCCGCGGCAGAACAGTCGCAGCTGAGCTTCTGGTCGGAATTCGAGCCGCAGGCCGACTTCTACTTTATGGCGGGAGAGGACTTTGACGAAGTTATAAGCGGCTACCGCACCCTGACCGGCAAGGCATCGCTCTACCCCAGATGGTCCTTCGGCTTCTGGCAGAGCCGCGAGCGCTATACAACACAAGATGAGCTGGTCGGCACACTCGCCGGGATGAGGCGCCGCGGCATCCCTGTCGACAACATAGTGCAGGACTGGCAGTACTGGGCTCCGGACCAGTGGGGCAGCCACGAGTTCGAGGCTTCGCGCTATCCCGATCCTGAGAAAATGCTGGACGACGTGCACGCGATGCACGGGCGGTTTATGATCAGCGTATGGCCCAAGTTCTACACCAATACCGAGCACTACAAAGAGCTCAAGGCCGCGGGCTATGCCTACACCCACGCTGAGGATACGGCGCTGGTGGACTGGCTGGGCCATCAGCAGTCTTTCTATGACGCTTACGCCGAGGGCGGCCGCAAGATGTTCTGGCGCCAGATGGACGAGACCCTCTACAGCCGTTTCGGCCGTAAGATTGACGCCTGGTGGATGGATGCTTCGGAGCCGAACCTGCGGGACTGCCTGCCGATGGACTATCTCAAGTGGCTGCTGACACCCACGGCGCTTGGCCCGTCCACGGAGTATCTCAATGCCTACTCGCTCGTGAATGCGGATGCCATTTATACAGGGCAGCGCAGCGTCAACCCCGACACCCGCGTGTTCCTGCTCACCCGCAACGGCTTCGCCGGACTGCAGCGCTATTCCACCGCTTCGTGGAGCGGAGACATCGGCACTACCTGGGAAGATATGCGGATGCAGATGGCTGCCGGACTGAATTATTCAATGTCCGGCCTTCCGATGTGGGGAATGGATATCGGCGGCTTCTCGGTCACCGACCGCTTCAACGCTGCTATGCGGGCTTACCTTCGTGACGGACGTCAGAGTGAGGCTCTCGACGAGTGGCGTGAACTTCAGACCCGCTGGCACCAGTTCGGCGCCTTCGTTCCGCTGTTCCGGACTCACGGGCAGTGGCCTGCGCGCGAGCTGTGGAACATCGCGCCCGAGGGTTCGCAGACTTATGACTCCATACTTTGGTATATGCAGCTGCGCTACCGCCTGATGCCTTACATATACTCGCTGGCCGCTGCGGTGCATTTCGATGACTACACGATTATGCGCGGTCTGCCGATGGATTTTCCCGGCGACCCCGAGGTGCGGGACCTTTCCGACCAGTGGATGTTCGGCCCCGCCTTTATGCCCTGTCCCGTTTATGAGTACAAGGCCCGCAGCCGCAGCGTATATTTCCCGATGGGGTTGTGGTATGACTTCTACACCGGAGCCAGTATGGTAGGAGGTAAGCGCTTCACGATGCCGGCGCCCTATTCGCGTATGCCGCTGTATGTCCGTGAGGGTTCCATCGTGCCTGTAGGTCCTGCGATGCAGTGGTCCGACGAGAAGCCTGCGGACGACATCCTGCTTGTGGTGTATGCCGGAAGCGACGGCTCTTTCACCCTCTACGAGGACGAGAATGTGAACTACAATTATGAGAAAGGGGCTTATGCGAAGATTCCGCTTGTGTGGGACGATGCTTCGCGCACCCTGGCCATTGGAGAGCGTACAGGCAGCTTCGACGGTATGCTCACCTCGCGCACGTTCCGCGTAGTGGTCTGCGACCGCACCCATCCCTTCGCCTACGACCCCGATGCTCCCGGCACTCCGGTGCAGTACGATGGCTCGGCAGTTACCGTTCATTTTGACGACTAGAAAAATATTTTTGCACTAATTCTAAAAATATCTATCTTTGCAGTCCCTTATGGGAAGGAGAGTTGGCCGAGTGGTTGATGGCGGCAGTCTTGAAAACTGTTGATCCGAAAGGGTTCGGGGGTTCGAATCCCTCACTCTCCGCAAAG
>JAEEGL011338894.1_pt1 | contig 38344 bp, 26 predicted proteins | sample 9134231 | NCBI WGS metagenome assembly JAEEGL01 (sample SAMN16246548, study PRJNA631951) | gut metagenome | biome: gut microbiome; feature: rumen; material: fiber-attached | host: Bos | place: Iran: Karaj | collected 2018-10
ATCAATTCCATATTTACTAATAAATCCTTTTGTATCATTTAAATATAAAATAAAGAAATCAAATATAATACATATTAAAAATGATATTATATTGAAAATCATTATTATTTTTTTATTTATTTTTATTTCACTTTTAAAAAACATTTTGATATATTTATCATTTGTTTTAATATTTTTTTGTTCAAAAAATGCAATTATAATTCCAAAAAATAGATATTCATTTATATAAGGAGTAATAAGTGATATTATTGTTATTATCCATACTAAATATTTTATTTTATTTTTGATATTAGATAATTTACCTATAAATTTATTTAATTTAATTTCTTCATTTGTTATTTCTTTTTTATATAAATTGTTTAACCTGAAAAATATAGATATAAAATATAAAAATAAAGATAATAATAAAAGTAATATAAAAATACATAAATATTGATAATGTTTTGATATTATATGAAATGATGAATCAAATAATAATAATTTTGATAATAATGAATATAATGAAGTTATATTATTTTCTTTTGATTCAAATTTCCTTATACTTTGAGTTGATAAAATAAGACTATAATATTTGATAAAAAAATAAACAAAATAAAACAATTTTGAAGATGGTAAATTTTTTCTAATATTCAATAATAGTTTTAAATATGCTCTTTCTTGAATATTATTCATTTTTTTTAAAGTTTTATTATTTATTTTTTTTCATTTGTTCATATAGTTTATTTTCATAAAAATAAGTATTAAACATTACTTTTAAATTTTTATTATTTTCTCTCATATAATATTAATAAATTTTATTTATAAATTAATTGGCCAATGAATTAAGTATATTTTATAAAAAATTTATATTTAAAAAATTTATAATAAATCATTACTTAATTATAATAAATTTAATATATTTATTACTCTTTTATATTAACTAAACTCAATAAATATTAAACAATTGATTTCTAATTATATAATTTTATTTTTAATATTTTCAGATAAGTTTTCATATATAAATGAATCAGTTTTAGATATATTAATATTTCTAATCACATTTTTAAAATAATTAACTACAGAATTTTCTACATTATTATTTTTGATAGTAATTAAATTTTCTTTTTCATCTTCATTTTTAAGATTAATTTTTTTCAAAAAAAATAAACTGTTAATTTGACCATAATTTAATAATAATTTTTTTATAAATTCAAATTGTTTTAACATTTCTAAATATCGATGTAATTGAATTAAATAAATATAATACCAATGAAATAAATTTGAATTTTTTGTATTAAAAGTTTTAGCAAATTTCTTTTTTGTGAAGCAACAAAACATTAAATTCATTTTTAAATTTTCTTTAATCATATAACCTAAACTTAATTCTTCATTCTTATTAATATATGAATGTACATTAGTTGTAAATGATTTTGCACTTTTTACTCTTAAAATTAAATTCTCCCCTGATTTTTCATCAGCAATTTTTTCTATATTATTATGTACATTATTATTAATTAAACAAAAATTAACATTTTTACTATTTGACAAATTACTATTTACAATTTTAATTTTTTTATTATAATTTTCATTTTCATTTAAATCTAAATTAAATAAAGAAACTTGTTTTTTATTATTTGTTTTTTTAATAGAACAATCTAATTTAGATTGTATATCATTAAATTCATTAGTATAAAGATGTTTTAAATTAATATCAGTTCCTTGATGAGAATATTCTTTAATTGATCTAATTTTTTTACATTTATTATCATTATATTCAAAAGTATTTTGAATAATTTCTAATTTTTGAATATTTTCTCCAACAAAATGTGAAATTGCTTCAAATAAATAAACAAAAATATTAATAATACTTCCAGTAATAGCAATAACATTTTGTAATTTAACATAATATCTCGTATAATAATTTTTTTCCATTGTACTATATAAATTAATTTCATAAATTTTTGTAGAAGAACCATCTTTTATTAAATCTTGATCTGAAAAATATGCATATGTTGATTTAATTGAATCAACTCCCCATTTTGATAAATTTTTATTTGTATTAAATAACCATCCTTTATCATCATTAAATATTGTTTTTTTTAAAAAAATATCATCATTTCTTTGTAAATTATAACTAAGACAATAATATAAATTTTTATATCTTCTTATTAAAGGTTGATTATAAGAAAGAGGATTAAATTCAATTAAAGGATAATAAAAAGCAAAAAATTTAGGATGATCTTGATTAAGAAATTCTCTTAATGTATTTAATGATGTACATTTTGGATTATTTATTGAATATTGTGTACCATTTTCACAAAAAAAAACTTGTATTTCAAAATAATATAAATTTGGGCTATCCCAATAACCACCAAATTTATTATCTTCAAATTCAGGACAAAATAATTTTCCATATGTTTTTGTTAAATTTATATCTGGAAAATCACTATCATTACAAATGTGATAAGGAAGAAAATTATCTTTTATTTTTGAATGATATTCTCCATTTTCTCCTTGTTCAGTAGTATAATAATATATTTTGAAATATAATATATTTGTTACATCTATGAAATGAGCATCATAATCTTCTATTCTAAATGCAAAGAGAAGTTTCTCTTTTTTAAAATTAAAATATTCATATTGTAAAGTATTTTCGATTGACATTGTTACTGATGGATTTTTTTTATATATAAAATTATTACCAAATATTATAAAAAATAATATTGATAAAATTACTATAAGAATAGTTAATATTCCACCAAATGGTGTTCTTCTTTTTTTATTTTTACCTGAATATAAATGAAATTTTAAACCCAAAACATCAATTTCTTCAAGAAATTTTAACACCATTTTTTTTTATTGTTTATTATATTTTTTGTTTTTATTACACATTTATATCATAATAATTATAATATCTACTACTGATATAAGATTGAAATAATTAATTTTTTATTGGAATTATTTATTAAATTAAAAAAATTATTAGAATTCTTTCATTTAAAGAATTTAATATAATTTTTTTAAATAAGCTTAATAAAAATTAACTTACGAGACTTAATATAAATTTTATATTATAAAAAATTAAGAATAAATTTAATAAATAAATGAAACAAGAACTTTCACCAAACTAATTTATTTACAATTATATACATTTTTTCCTAATAAAATATAAATACCGATTAATTTTAATAGGAAAAAAATAATAATTTTCCCAAGTTCAATAAACAATTCTTATTATTTGATACATAATATGTTAATTATTCATAATCTCAATTTCATCTTTATAATCCAAAACTTCACCAAGTTTTTCTAATAAAGATGAAATCCCATTACTTTCTTTAATGGAAATATTAAATAATTTCAAATTATTTAATGAAACATAATAATCTAATAAATCTATATCAACACTCATTTTCAAATCAATTTTATTTCCGATTAAAAAAATTGGCTTTTTAAGATTTAAAATTTTATTTTCTATTAAATTTTTTGCAAAATTTAAAGATTGTAAACTAGTAACATCATAAAATATAAAATAACAATCAGCATTTTTAATAACATCATTATTATTAGTTACAATAAATTCTAATTTAAATCTTTTTGAATAAGGCTTTAAACGTAACATTTTTTCAGTTCTTTCATCATTAAAACTTGGAATATAAAAATTTTCAAATTTATGTTTACATATTTTCATAACAAAACTTGTTTTCCCTGTTTCTTTTTCTCCATAAATTAAAATTGTCTTTTCAAAATTTTTTTTTATATTTTCACCATTTAAAAATAATGGTCTATTTAAAGTAAATTTTTGTGATTGAAGTTTATTTAATTTATTATTTATTATTGGTTTTTTTTTTTCTGGTAATGAATTATGATATTCTAAGTTAAACTTTTTTTTTTGATCAAATTTATATTTTGTAATTGCTGTTGGACTTGTAGTATTTTTTGTTTTAAAACTTGATGCACCGTCATCTTTTATTTTTTGTTTTTTTAATTCAGATAATATTATATTATCTAATTTAATATTTTGAAATTTATTTTGTGTACATGAACATATACCCATATCAAATTATAAAATATTATTTTTTGACTTTTATAATTAATCTGAAATTAATTTTTTATTTCATTTTATATATTTTTATGATAGTATTTTTGAAAACATAGATACTTAAATATATATTATAAATTATATTAGGATAATTATTATTTTTTTTAATAAAAAATTATTTTTTTAAAATATTTTTAATTATTTTAATTAAATTAATTTCATTTAATGTTTCATTGATCTTTATTTAAAAATAATATTTTTAACATTAAATTTTTTATTTATATTTCATTTTAATTAGATATTAATTATATAAGATTTTTTTTTTTTTGAAATTAATATTATATGCCAAATCTAATAAAAGTATATTAATCTATATAAATTTTGCTTATTATTTATATATTTTTAATAAAAATATTTAATATTCGTATTTCTGATTTCCTTTGGATAAAATTTTGATTCAAGGTAATTAATCTTCTCCTCAAAAATTAATAGTAAATATAGAATTTCATGATAAATTATAAAATAAAAAAATATTAAAAAAAAAAATAATAAATAAGTATTGGTTAATTTTTATAAATATTGTAATAACTACTTAGCCTTTAGTAATAATGATTAAATAAAAAAGAAAAATATCTCTTATTCAATAGCTTTATAATCACCAACTTTAGTCAAATCGTATTTACCCATATTTTCCTCAGCAATAAGTACCATACAAGTTCTAGAAGGAATATATAATTGAATATAATTAGGTCTATTCATCCAACTTTCATGTATAGCAGGGAAAGTATGTTCATGTCCATAAGTCAATCTAGTTTTACCAAAGAATCTTCCTTCATCAGAATCAAGTAAAATTTTATGTGGTGTTCCCCATAAAGTTCCAATTCTATAATTATCAAAACTTTGATTAGGATGGAAATTAAAAATAAATAACAAATCACCTTTTTCAAAAACAATTAATTTATCACCTTCATGTTTTAAAGTAATATATTGTCTTTTATCAGGTAAGAAATGGAATACTTCATCTAAATTATTCATAGCCATATCCCAATTATAAAGATATTTATATCTTAAATAACCAGCATCACATAAATCCCATCTTCTTCTACAATGTGCATATGACCATCCATTACCAGGTCTTGGGAAATCAACCCATTCAGGATGACCAAATTCATTTCCCATGAAACAAAGGAATGCTTCACCTCCTAAAGCAAATGTTATTAAACGAATCATTTTATGTAATGACATACCACGATTAATTACTAATGTTTCAGGAGCATTACATGACATATTCCAATAAACTTCTTTATCAAATAACCACATTGATATTGTCTTATCACCTACAATTGATTGATCATGACTTTCACAATAACCAACATGTTTTTCATTATAACGTCTATTTGTTAATGTAAATGTAATATTACCCATATTCCAATCTTCATCTTTATATTCTTTTAAAAGTTGAATCCATTTATCTGAGATACTCATATTCAAACGATAATCAAAACCGAAACCACCATCTTCAATTGGACGACATATACCAGGCATTCCTGAAACATCTTCTGCTATTGTAACTGCTTCAGGATTTAATCTATGAATAATTGTATTTGCTAACATTGAATAAACACCACCATCTTCATCGAAATTATCACCAAAGTATTCATGGTATGCACCACTGAAACCAAATCCAATACCATGATTTCTATAAAACATTGAAGTAATACCATCGAAACGGAAGCCATCAAAATTATATTCTTGAATATAGAAAGCACAATTACTAATTAAGAAACGAAGTGTTTCATATGAAGAATAATTAAATAAACGAGAATCCCATTGTGAATGATGTCCCATTGCACCACCATGGAAATAAAGATAATCAGTTCCATCCCAATTATTAAAACCATCAGCAACATTAGAACTAGCATGTGAATGGACAATATCCATAATAACAAAGAGACCATTTTCATGAGCAGTATCAACTAAATATTTTAAATCTTCAGGTGTACCACTTCTAGAAGCAATAGCATAAAAATTATTAACATGATAACCAAATGAAGCATAATTTACATGTTCCATAATAGCCATTAATTGAATAGCAGTATATCCAGTTCTTACAATACGTGGAATAACAGTATCAGCAAATTCTCTATAAGTAGAAACTTTCATATCAAAAGAACTCATACCAACATGACATTCATAAATTCTAAGTGATTTAGGTGTTTTCATATGACCAGGACATTTCCATTTATAAGGTTCTGGAGGATTCCAAAAGACACAATCAAAAATAAGACTTTCTTTATTTTGTACAAGATAACGACACCAAATAGGATTTCTATCAGCTCTTTGTCCATTTGCAAGAACAACATTACATTTAACTTTAGTATTATGTTCAATCCTTGGTTTACCATCAATACTAGGAATAGTCAATTCCCAAAAACCATATTTATCTCTTTTAGCCCAATATTGATCTCTATTCCATCCATTAAATTCACCAAATACTGCAATACCTTTTGCACCAGGTGCATATTCTCTATATAATATATCACCATTTTCTAATACATTAAGTCCCATTGTTTTATAACTGTTAGCAAAATTTTCAAGACTTTTTTCATTTCCTTCAATTTGATTTAATTGATTTTTATAATGATCTACTCTACGACGAATTGCCCATTCGTAATTTTTTAATGAAGGGTCTTGATTGATTAATTCAAAATCTGATATTTTTTTTGGCTCGTAATTATCTTTTGGTGGTTCAACTTTTTGAGTTTGAGATTGTGGAACTTCATTTCCTTTTTCATCTTTTTTTTCTTCTTTTACTGGATCAACTGGGTTTTCTTGTTTTACTATCTTTTCTACTACCTTTATTGGTTCTTCTGGTTCTTCAGCTTCCATTTTATTATATGAAATTATTTTTTTAATTCTTGGGTTTTAACATAAATTTAATGGGGGAATTATTTATTTTTTACTTCATTTACACTTTTATTTTTTTTTTTTTTTGTTGGTTTTTTGATTTTTTGAGAAGTGGATGTGTGTAATAAAATTAATTTTTTTTTAGTTTTTTTTTTTGGATATTTTTCACTCTTTTTATTGTTTTTTAGAGTGGTTTATCTTATATTTTAATGTTTATTTATAGAATTGGAGAATATAATTTTTTTATAAAGGAGTTGTGATTTATTTTATATAGGAAATCTTATATTTTTGTTTTATATAATCATATTTTTAGTTATTAATTTATTTTTTTTTTATATTAATAAAATATATTATTTATTATTCATATAACATTTATATTATTCTTTATCATGACGTTAACTAAAATGAATAAATAAAATTTTTAAATTTATAAAATTAAAATTTTCAAAATTTACTATTATATATGATATATGAATTATTTACTAATAAAAATTCACAACAATAAAACAAATTTGTTATTAAAATAAATATATCCTTAATTTAAAAAATAAATAAATAATTGTTTTAATAAAAAAGAATTGTTTCCAATTTTTTGACTTTTAGAAATAATAAATTTATTTTTCCTTTAATTAATAACTCTTTTACTATAATTACATAATGAATCTATTATAAATGTATCATCCTATGATTATTACTTTTAATATATGAATAAAAAAAAATATTTATCAAAATTTCAGACTTTATCTTTTTGTAAAATTTAAATTATTAATTAATTTGAATTTAAATTAAAATTATTTGAATTATAATATACTATCACTTTCATAATATTAATTTTGTTTTGGTAATTCAATTTTTTATTTAGAATAAGTAGTTTTGAAATCAAAATATTGGATAAATAGTTCCAAACAAATAAATAGATATATATTTTTATTGTAATTTTTTTTCTGTTTTTTATTCTTCTATAATCTTATTAATTTATTTATTATTTCTTTGTACTATTATAAAATTATATTTTATTTTTTTTGAGTTTATTAAATCAAAAATAAATATATTATGTTTAATAAATAATAAATTCAATAGCATTTTCATCATTATTAATTTAATCCCTATTTTTCAAATATTTTAAATTGATTAGCTAAATATAAAAAAAATTCATTGGAAAAAAAGATAAAATTTTATACTTCATTATTTTAATTAGAATTAATTTTATAAATAAAAAAAAAATTATAAATAATTTAAAACTTAATAAATTTTCTTATTTACATAAAAAAAAATAAATTAAAATGGAAAATTCAATAACAAATCAAATAAGACATATAGGATATCATAATGCAAGTAAAAGCCAAGTAAATATTCTTTCTTCTCCAAAAAGAATTTCTATTCCAAATATAAATGAAAATAATAATTATAATATTCAAAGAAAAGAAAAATTTAAAAATTTATTTAGTGTAATTGATAAAAATATAATGTTTTTAAAAATTAATATTTCTTCAAGTATTAATAATAATAAACCTTTTGAAAGATTAATAAAAGAGAATAATAAATTAAAAACAATAAATTCAAAATTAAAAGATCAAATTAAATCATATGATAATAATGATAATGACAGTTTTGAAGGTGAAATTATAGATCAAAAATCAATTAAACAAAATCAAAATAAAATAAATTTTGAAAAAGAAAAACATAAAAAATTAAAATATAAAAATATACAATTAAAGAAAAAATTAAAAAGCATTCAAGAAAAATCAAAAAAATATTTTCCACATGCTCATTTATTTACACATAAAAAAGAAATTATTTCCTTAATGCAAAAATTATATTTTAATATGAGTAATTTTTTTTCAATTTTAAATGGTTCAATTGAAGAAACAAATCTAAAAAATAATATAAATAATAATTTTTCTCAAACAAATTATATTGAAAATGAAAGATTAGATAATGATAATTCAAGTAATTTAAATATTAAATTCACAGAATGTGAAAATTTATGTGTAAGTAAAGATGATTTTGACGAAAATAATAAAATTCAAATTCCTTTAAAAGAATTTGAAAAAATTAAAAATGAAAAAAATAAAATTGATAAAAGTTACATTAATAATCCAACAAATAATACAAATAGAACAACAAGAACAGAAGGAAGAAAAAATAATATTTTTAATATAAATAAAGGAATAAATGAATCAAATGCTATAACATATGTAACAAATAGAACAAGTTCAAATATTAGAAATAGAAATATAAAATCAAAAGAACAAAATGGAAGAATGAATGACAAATCAAATAAAAGTAATGGTAAAGTATATAAAAGAACCACAGTATAATAATAAAATAAATTAATTAATTTATAAATAAAATGAAAAAAAAAATTAAAATAAAATATAAAAATTATAAAAAAGTAAATATAAAAGAAAAAAAAACTACAAAAATAAAAAAACAAAAAAAATGTATTTTATCATAATATTAATATTAACAATAAAAAAATCAAATGAAAGTTACTGTGGTTCATACATTCCAAAAGACGAAGGTACATGTCGTCATTATACAAACTCAACAGAAATATGTTGTTTTCTTAGAGGAGCATTTAATGGACAATATCATTCAATGTGTTATCCATTTTCAAGAGCAACATATTATAAATTAGGAACATATGTTAAAATAAATGGATTTACATATAGATTAGATTGTGGTAATCAAAGAGGAGCTTCTTGTGGTAATGTTTTTAATCCTAAAAATTATAAAGATTGTGGTGTTTATAGTAAAAAAGGTAATTCTTGTTGTTATTATTCTTATTATGCTAATATTACTACTAATGATACTAATTGTGTTTGGTTAGGTACTTCTGATGTTGGGGTTATTAGTTATAGGAAAGTTATTACTCAAAATGATGGAACAAATTATACTAGTAGTTTAAATGTTATTTGTTATGGAAATTTTATAAAGGTAAATATTTTATTTTTGTTATTTATTGGGTTAATTTTTTAAAAAATGGTTTTTTTATTTTTTTTTATTTTAGAAGCTATTTTAATGGTTCATTTAATAGGTTTTTTTTTATTAAATTGAATTGGATTTAATTTTTTATTATTTGAAATTATTAAATATATCATTTTTTTATACTTCATAAATATAATTTAATTAATAAAAATATTTATAAATTTAAAAAAAATAAATATTCATAAATAAATGTTGAATGATATATATAAAAAAAGTAATATAACAAACTATTATAGGAATAATTTAGGGAATAGTAGAAGAGATAAAATAAAAACTTCTCTAAACTCTAAATCAAGTAGTAGACAAAGAAATACAATTTCTAATTTAAATAAAAATGATGTTTCAAATAATTTATATAAAAAAAAAAGAGAAATTAGTTTAAATAGTTTTGAAAATAATAATAGTCTTTCTTCAAAAAAATCAATTTTTAAACATTCAAATATTCTTTCTACTGATTTATCCAAATATTCATATAATAGTAATTCAAAAAGTTCATCTAAAGTTTTGTATCAATCAAATGAATTTAAAAAAATTATGAGTAATAATAATACAAATAGAAAAGGAAAATATTTATCATCATCAACAAATTTAAAAAAAATAATAAAAGATAAAGAAAAAGAAATAGAAAAAATATTTGAATATAATAAAATATTAAAAATTAAATACGATGGACCTCCTATAAAAAAAAAAAAATAATAAATGATTTATCAAATTATAATAAAATTAAAAATCCGAATACAACAAGAAAAATAACAAGTAATATTTTATCAAGAAATAATCATAAAGAAATTTATAAAAAAAAATTAATTCCAAATTCAGCAAAAGAAACATTAACAACTACTGAAGAAGAACAAAAAGAATTTAAAGATGAATCAATAAAAAGTGAAATTTTTTTTTCAAATAGATTTATAAATAAAAGTATTAAAATTAATAATAAAATTGCAAATAAAGAAAATAAGAAAACAGTAAAAAAACCTATTAATAATTTTAAGAAAGTTGTATTTAATATTAAAAATGAAAATGAATCAAAAAAAAAGTTAGAAAAAAAAGTATTGATTATTCAAAGATTTTGGAAAAAATGGTTTAATAATGTTTATTTAAAAAAAATTATTAAAATACAAAGTTTTTATAAAGGTTATTCTGTAAGGAATAAAATGTTAAATTTAATTCAAAAAATTATTTTAATTCAGATGTTTTTGAAAACAAAATTTTTAAAACAAAAAATTGATAATTTAAGAAAAAAAAGTGTTATAATTCAAAAAATTTTTAAAAGATATTTGAAAATGAAAAATATAAATAAATTAAGAAAATCAATTTTAAACATTCAAAAAGTTTATAAAGGTTTAATTAAAAGGAAAAAATTTAATGATTTTAGAAAAAAAATTATGAAAATTCAAAAAGCATATAGAATAATGATTATTAAAAGAAAAATAACTGATTATGAATTAGTTTATAAATTAATTGCAATAATGCATGGTTTTTTAATTAGAAAAAAAATTAATCTATTAAAAAATAGTGTATTAATTATTAAAAAAGTTTTTAAGGGATTTAAAGAAAGGAAAAAAATATATGAATTAAGGAAAAAAATTATAAAAATTCAAAAACTATTTAAAGGGATTAAACAAAGGAAAAAATTTTTGAATTTAAAAAATAATATAAAATTAATTCAAAGGATTTGTAAAGGATATTTAGATAAAAAAAGAATGATTAATTTAAGGAAAAAAGTAATATTAGTTCAAAAGACACATCGAGGATTTATTTTTAAAAAGAAATTTAATGATTTCAAAAATAAAATAATAACAATCCAAAAAATTTTGAAGGGATATAATATAAAAAAAGCCTTTAAAAATTTAAAAAAAAAAGTAATTAAAATTCAAAAAATAATAAAAGGTATATATCAAAGAAAACAAATCTCAAATTTAAAACAAAAAACAATAAAAATCCAAACGTTAATAAGATGTTTTTTAATTAAAAAAAAAATTAAAAAATTAAAAACAACATTATCAAAATTAATTAAGAAACTAGAAATAAAATTGAAAAAAAAAGGTTTCAAATTTTTAATATTCCAATATCAAAGAAAAATTACTTCTTTTAATTTTAATAGACAAAATAAAGAAGGAATTGATGAAGGATATAAAAGATTAATAAAAATATTAAATGAATATGGTTCAGGAATTAGAAATTTTCCAAGACCTTATTGTGAAATTGGAACAAATTTAAAAATATTAAAAAAAATAATTGATAAAACAAATAATTTAGATGATGATTTATTTTTATTTAAAGCATTTGATATTAAATATTCTGGAATTACAAGTCAATTAATTTTAAATGTATCTGAAAAAAAAAATAAATTATTTAAATTAGTAAATGAAAATAAGAATAACAATAATGTAGAAAAAAAATATCAAAAAGAAACTATTGATGAAAATAATGAAAATGAAAATAAAAAAATTGAAGAAGCTAAAATTTTAGCTGAAGATGTTTATGAAACTAAAAGCTTTTTAAAAAGTAAAAATATTACTTCAAAAATTGAAAAAATTCAAGAGAAAAATTTTCTTAATAATAATTGGAATTATTTTATTAAAAAAAAACTAATTATAAATTATATTGATGAGATGAATAAAATAATAAAAATTCAAAGAAATATTAAATTATTCATAATGAGAAAAAAAATTATAAATCAATTAAATAAAAGTACAAAATTTTATACAAAAGTTAAATTTTTTGAAATAATATTAAGGGAATCAATTACAAATAATGTAAGAAAAACAATATTAATTTATTTTCAAAAAATTATTCCTTTATTACAAAAAAAAAGATTTAAGAAGAAAGAATTAAAGAAAATTCTTCCTCTCTCACCACAAAAGCAAAAAATTTCATTTACTCCAATTATAAGTAGGAAAAAGAGTAAATTGGATAAAAATATAATAATTAATAATATAAATAAAAAAGTTATTAATAAAAATAAAGAAAAAGATAAAAACAAAGAAAAAGATAAAGATAAAGATAAAGAAGATGTTAATTGTAGAAAATATAGAAATTCAATTACATTTAAAAAAAGAACTAATTTAATAATACCTATAATAAATAATAAAGAAGAAAAACCAATAAAAAGAGAGTCAACTACAAAAAATAAGAATAAAAAAAAAATATTAATCCATACTAAATTATTTGATGAACCTGAATTAAATAATAGCTCTAAAAAAGAAATAAAGAATAGACCAAGTTTATTTTATAATCAAAATGATGAATTTATAACATTAAGAAGTGGAATTGATAATAAAGAATTAGATGAAAATAATAATATAAAAAATCAAAAAATAAACGAAAAGTCTTTTGAAAGTTCTAGTAGTATAATTATAAATGATAGAGAAATATATATTAATACAAACAATATTATTCCAATTAATATTAATGATCCTAAAAAAAAAAATAAATCTGCTTTTTTCAATATTATTGTTAATAATATAAAGAAATAAAAATTTAATTGTTTTATTACTGTATAAACTAAATTTAGAATAGTAATATTGTAAATTCAATATAAATGTATATTATATTTGAATATAATTATTAAATTTTATTTTGATGAACAAAATTTAAACTTTTATTAATTTAATTTATTTGAAATAAATAATAATTTTCAATGTTCTTTTTAAATTGCTGTCGTTCAAATGAAATTCAAAATGATTATATAATAAATAATGAAAATATTCAAACAATAATAAAAACTGAATTAAATAATTCTATAATATCATTAAAAAACTATAATAATAATAGAAAGGAATTAAATACATATAATCATAATAACATCAATAAAAATAATAACAATAATCATAAAAATAATAATAATTATGATATATTAAAAGAAAATCAATCAAATATAAACTTAACTCAACTTTCATTTGGAAATATAGATTTTTCATATGGAAATAATTTAATTACATCAAATAAATTATTATTAAGAGGAAATTTATTTTTTAATAAAGAATTAATAATAACTCAATATGGTTTAATTAATAGTTTAAGGAAAAAAACAGATGGACAAACATATTTTGGAGTATCAGATTTAAAAGATTATACTGGTACATTTTATAATGATTTTATTTTAAATATAAAAGAAGAAAAAAATGATAATGAATTAACATCTCATACAGGAAGAATTTTTGGTATTTCTTATAGTAAAATTACAAATGATTATCAAATATATTTAATGAATACAAATTATTTTTTAAATTATGAAATAAATACTTTATTTTATTTTCAAAATGAAAAAGAGAATTTAATAATTTTAGGTAAAATTTTAATGAATATAGTACAAAGAGAAATTACTAAAGAAAAGTTTCTTGAAATAAAAATTGAAGTTGAAGGAGAAAATGAAGATAAAATATATAATTTTCAAAAAAAAGATTCACCTATTACAATAGGAAGAACTAATTCTTCTATAAATTTAAATTATTCTTTTATTTCAAAAAAACATTCTATTATTGAATTTTCTGAACAATATAATAAATTCTATTATAAAGATCTAATGAGTACAAATGGTTCTATATTAATTTTAAAAGAAGATGATACTTTGAAAATAAAAGGTGATATGAAATTTAAATTAAATGATATAAATTTTCATATTTTAGAATTACCTTAATTTTTTTATTTATTTAGTATATAATTTTATATATATTTGGTAATATAGATTTAAATTGTTATTTTTTTAACCAATAATTTTAAATTTATAAAATATTCGTGAATAATTTTTTAAATTTAGATTTTTTTACTTAAAAAAATGAAAAATAATAACTCAAATAATTATATAAAATTAGAAGAAAAATCAAATAACAAAATATCAAATATAAAATCTTTACAAAATCATTTAATCGAAATTAAATCAAAATCTATAGAAGAAAAAAAATCAGAACTACATTCAATTCTCTTATTTACATTATCAATGATAATGAATGGAATAAATCACTTTCATTTTAAATATATGAAAAAATCAATAGGATTAGAAAATTATAATGAATTTTCATTTGTATGTATTCGTTGTATTTTCATAATAATTTTAAACTACATAAAAATGTATTATAATAAAGAAACAATAAATCCATTATCAGAATTAATTTATTTAAATTGGTTTTGGATAAGAAATTTATTTCAATTTTTCACAGTAATTCCAATATTATTTTTAGTAAGTTTTTTTAGAGTTTCATCAGCATCTTGTTTTGTTTCAATGGCACCTGCAGTAATAATAATTATGTCATGTATTATTTTAAAAGAAAAATTTTATTGGAGATATGTTTATGGAATGTTAATTTGTTTTTTTGGAGTAATTTTAATAATTTATAATGATTATATTAATGAAGATACTTCAAATAAAAAAAAAGGTTTTATTCATTTAATTGAAGGTTTCTTAATTGGTTGTTGTCAATTAATTGGTGCAGCATTACATAGAGTTAGTTGTAAAGTTTTAGTTAAATTAAAAGTAAATGATAATGCTCAATTAATTTATCCTTCTTATACTTGTATTATTTTAAGTATTTTTTGTTTTTTTGTTTTTAAAATTGATTTTAAATATGGTTTTTGGTTAATTTTTCATTCTTTTATTAATTCTATTATTTGGTTAATAACTACTATTTTAATGCTTATATCTTTAAAAGGAGTAGATTTAATTAAAACTACTGCTTTAAATTATGTTAATATTGTAACTGTTTTTATTTTAGGTGTTGTTTTTTTAAGAGAAAAAGTACATATTACTGATGTTTTAGGAAGTTTAATTATTTTAGGATATAATGTTTTAAATACTGTATATCCTCCTAAATAATTTTATAATAAATAAAGTGTTTCTTATTATTTAATTTATTTTATTATATTATTAATTTTTATATTATTAATTATTGTTTATTTCATTTTATTTTTCTATAATAAACTATAATATTAATTTTTTTATATTTATAATAATAAATCAATATTATTATTAATTTATTTTACCTAATTTCATTTCTCTAATTTCCTCTTCTAAACTTCTTCTTTCTTTAGATAAATCTTCAATATCAAAATTAATGTTTTCAATAATATTTTTATTATGATTATTAGTTAATTCTTTATTATTAAAAAAAAATAATTTTTTCTTTTTATCATATTTAGTTAGTAAATTATTTTCACTTAAATTTTGAATAATTTTTGTTTGTTTTTTCTTTTCATTATTTTCTTTTTTTTTTAAAAATAATAATTGTTGAATTTTATCTTTTAAATTTCCTTCATCATTTGTATTACATTCTTTAATAATTTCAAATTTTTTTTCAGCTTCTCTTTTTACATTCATTAAATTAAAGTTATTATTTTCAAATAATTTTTCTTCACTTTTAATTTTTAATAATTTTTTTAAAAATGCAGTTTCTCTATCTCTTAATCCATTAACATATATTTTCTTTTGTTTAAAAGAATTACTTCTTTCAAAATTATTATTTATTTTCAGTCTTTCAATTCTAGTTTTTTTTCTTTTAAATTTATTATGACTTAATGATATTATATCATATTTATCATTTTTAGTATTTTTAGTATTTATAACTTTTGAAGATGAATTGTTTTTTTTTAATTGATAATTATTAATTATAAAAGTATTATTATTATTTATACTTTTATTTAAATAATTTCTCTCATTTAAAGAATCATTTTTATTTTGTTGGAAAATATTAGGAGAATATTTTCTTAATTGAATTGATGTTTTTCTAAATGATTGAAAATAATTTTTATTATTATAAAATAATTGTTTTTTATAATTTTTTCTTTCAAATATTTTCTCTAATTTTTCCTTTATAGAAATATCTAAATCAATCAATTTAATTTTTTCCATTGAATTTAATGTTTTTTTGAAACTATTACAACTAAAATCATCTAATAATCTTAAATCAGATAATATATAACTTTTATAACTAAAAATTTTTTCACTTGAAGAAGCATTTAAAGATTGTTTTAAAGGTGTTAATTTTGATTGTCTATTTATATTAATTTCTTTAGGAATTTCAATTTTATTTATTTTTTCTTCTATTTTTTTCATTCTTTTATTTAATGAAATGAAATTGATATCTTTTTCATTTTTTTTATCATTTATTTTTTGAATTTCTTCTAATTTTTTTTTTCTTCTTATTTTTTCTATTACAACAATTGAATTTTGTTTTAATAAATTTAATATTATATTAAAATAATCTTGACACCTTTGTTTAACTGATAAAATAAATTTATGATATAAATTATAATTTTTAATTTTTTCTTCATTTTCTTCAACTTCATCATCATTCAATAATAAATTTTTAATAATCATTTCACTTAAACTATAATATTTCAAAGCCATATTAATATTCCCTTGATTTTCTTTACATATTCCTATATAAAATAAAGAAATACTTAAATTTAATATTACTTTTTCTTTTGTTTTAAAAGAAATTTTTTTTAAATCATCATTATCAATTTTAATTAATAAGAAACATTCTTTAATACATAAATTGACAGTTCGGACACAATAACTTTCTGCATTTTGAAAGTCATTATTTGAAATTAATGATTTTGCAATAATTAAAAAAATTATACTTGAAGTAGTTAAAGAGAAAGAATTTCTCATATATGGATAAAAATTATTTATTATTTGTTCACAAAAAGATAAATAACAAAAATTATTTGGAATTTTATTTTCTATTTTATTATAATATTCTCTAGTTATTAATAATTTTAAATATAATTGAATTATTTTTTCTATAAAATATATTTTATTATTTTCTGAAATTTTTTCAATATCTTCAATTGAGCCTTCAAATAGATTATCAATTTTATAAAAATAATTTTCAATTGAAATAAAAGATTTTGTTGATTTTGTTGATATTGTAAAATTTGTTGTTGCTTTCTTAAAAATTAATTTATAATGTTTTAAATTTAATGAATTTACTCTCTTTATAAAATTATTTTTTTGTTTTGATTGATAATCATTTAATAATTTTGATTTATGATATTTTTTAATTTTATTGTTTAATATTTTTAGTAATGCCTCAATTTTTAAAAATTTTAATTCATATTTTTGATCTAATTCTAGATATGAAAAAATATTTAATTCAATTTGATAAAGCACAAATTTATATTGTTTTTTACTTAATTTTTCATATAAAAATTGTTTAAATTCAAGATATTTATTATTTGAATCAATAAATTGATTATTATGATTTCCATTATCATCATTATATTTTTTAATGAAATTATTTTTTATTTTATTCTCATCTTGAACATAATTTCTATAATTAATTATCTGGAAATTTTTTTCTTTATCAGTCTTATTTGAATACATAATTAATTAATTTTTTAAATTATTTTATTTATTTTTAATGGATAATGATATTGATTATTTTACAATTGATGGGAAAAATGAATTAAAATTAATTTCAAATAAAAAAATAAATGAAAAATATATTGATAATTCAAAATCAGAAGAAAATGAAAATATTGAAAATGTTATAAATTCATATTTGAATATATTATTTCCAAAAATTAAAATTAAAAATGATAAATTAAAAATAAATAATGAATTAAGTAAACAATATAATGAAAAATTCAAATTAGAACAAGATGTTTTATTTGAAAGTATGAATCGAATTTTATCTTTTAATTCAAATGAAATATTTATTTTTAATAAAAAAAATACTAATGATTTAACATATATTTTAGTATTTATCTTTTATAATAATATTAACAAATATAATTTGAAAAATTATTCAGATTTACAATCTAAAATAAAACAATTTAGAGATGACTCATTTGATGCAACACAATGTTTTATTGATAAAAAAAATACAAGTAAAAATTCAAATAATTTAGATAAAAAACGTTTGAATGCAGATGATTATATGGAAAAACTTTATTTTAAGGATAATCCTTCTCAACAATCAAAAAACAATTCAATAGTTTATAATTATCCTTATCAATCAAAAAAACCATCAAAAACTTATTCTTTACCAATTGAATTAATTATTATATTAAATAAATTTACAAATATTAAAAAATTTGTTTTTCCAATTTTACATTCTGATGAAAAAAGAAAATTTCAAATATTTTTTATATTATTAAATCAGGAATGGATTTTTCCAAATATAAAAGAAGTTATTTTTGATTTTTCAGATAGTGAATTACAAGAAGGAATAAATAAAATATATGAAAAAGATTTATCTATAATTTTTAAAAAAAAAGATATAAATTTTAAAACAACAAATTATAAATTTAAAAGGACAAAATTTATATCATGGAATGCAATTGGTGATATATCTTTAATAAACAATATAAATGATATATCTAGTAGAACATTAAGTTATAATTCAAAAGATAGTAATAATAAATCAGATGAATTGTCAAGTATAGATTTTAGTAGTCTTAGTAATCCTTATTCATATAATGAACAAACGGAAAATTTAAATTTAAATTATAATGATGTTATTTATTATAATAATAATAATAATAATACTAATAATTTAAATAATAATCCTGATTCTATTCCTGATGATTCAATTCAAGAAAGAATTAATCAAGTTTTAAATATTAATTATACTGAAAAGAAACAAAAAAGTTTTAGTGATTTTTTTCCTTTATTTAAAAACTTAAAAAATTTTAAAATTAAAAATAATTTTAAGAATGATAATAATGATGAAGATGAAAAAAATAAAAATAATAATAATGAAGATTTTGAATTTTTATTATTAGAAAAATTTATTAATCTTAATTCAAGTCCTTTTGAAGTTATTATCATTTATTCTTATTTTTTGTCATTGTTAAAATTAAAATCCTTATCATTAATTTTTAGTGATCATTTTTCAAAAGAAATAGAATTATTTTTAAAAATGAAAAATTTTTTAATTAAAGATTTTCATTTTTTATTATTATTAAATAAATTAAATACTTTAAATGAATTGAGTATAGAATTTAATTCTTTAGATTCAAAATCTTTTGAAAGAATAATATATTTAATAGATAAAAATCCAAATTTGGAAATATTAAGAATATCATTTTTTGTTTCTGATGTAAATTATTCACCATATTCATTAATGAAGTTATGTAAAGGATTAAATATGAATACATTTGAATTAATAAAAGAACAAAAAAAAATAATTACTGATGAAATAGCAAAAAATTTTCAATACAGTGATATTGATATTTTTTTAACATATAAAAAATTACATAATACTTTTTCATTAAATATTTCAAAATTATTTTTTATTCTCACCAATAAACAAAATTTAAAAGAGTTGATTTTATTATTTGATATACCATTTATTTTAAGTGTAAATGATTTGTATACAATTATTTTCTTAAAATTAATTATTAATATTATAACCATGATTTCTCATAATCAAAATAAAATTGAAACATTAAAAATAATATCTCCATCATTACCATTAGATAATAGATTTTTCCCTTTATTAAGTGATCTTTTTCAAGTAAACAGTTGTAGAAATAATATAAATTTAAGAAATTTCACATTTCAATTTAAAATATATCAATGTATTAATTTATCTTATATTATTCCAAATAAAGTTCAAATTTTATTTTTGGGTGACTTAGATGAAATAACTTTTAATTCATTTATAAAAGATTATAAAAAAAGTGATTTTATAAATGAGTCTGAATTAGTTTCAATTAAAATTAATTTAAATTTAACTGTGATTTTATTAGATAATATAATACAAAGTTGTATTGATTATTTACAATATTCACCTAGATATTTAAAAGAAAAAGTACTTTTATCGAACATGAAAACAGATGATAAAAATATTATGAAAAATTTAATAAATGCACTTTTTTTTAAAACTTATTCTGTTGATAATGTTTTAATTACATTTGCTAAATCAGCAGAAAATATTTATTTAACTGCTTTATCAGAAATTAATGTTGAAAATAGTATTATTATAAAATATATTGATCAAGTAATTTTTAATAAACGTAGAAACATTAAACAAATGTTTGAAAATATTATTAGTGAAGAATATAAAAAACAATTTAAAAAATCTTTTATAAAAAGTAAAAAAAGAATTAAGGAATTTTTAATGATTCCAAATAAAAATAAAAAAATTTTTTGTGGGAAAAGATAAAGTGAATATTGTTTTTAATTGAAATATTATATATATTTAAAATAGAAGAATAAATATATATTTAAAAAATTATATAATTTCAAAAATAATAAAACAATAAATTTAAATTTGCAAAAATAAAATTATTTTTTTTTTTTTGATAATACAAAACTTGTTAAACCAGTTAAAAGAATAAGAACTATAATTATTCCAATAGAAGCAAAAATAATAATTAATCTATTATGTCTTTCATCATTAACAAAATTAAAATCATAATCATCTTGTATATTAGAATTATTATTACCAAAATTTAAATCATTTTCATTATCAAATTTCTTATGTATATTTGAATCATTTTGAATTTGTACTTTATTAAAAATATCACTAATATTACTTTCTTGAATTGATTTATTTTTATTACTATTATTTTCTTGATTTGATATTAATTCATTGTTTTGATTATTTTCATCTGTATTTTCATTTCTTCCTAAACTAATAGCATTATTTGCTTTATGATTTATATATTTTTCTTGAGACTCTTGAAATTTATTTTGTAAATTTTGAAATTCTAATTTATAATTTTTTAATTTATTATTAAATTGTTGTTGTATACCTAATTTATTTATTTCTTCTTCCATAATTTTTAAATTATTTTCACCTTCTTTTATCATTGAATTTGCATTTAATATTATATTTTCTATTTTATCTCTTGATAATGTTGAAAAACTTTTTAATAAATTTTTAAAATTTACTATAATTGAATTTAAATTATCTTCATTTTGTAAAAAAAGTTCAGACATAAAATTTTAAAAAATAAATTCAAATAAATAAATATACTAAATAAAATATAAAAAAATTTAAATATAAAAAAATAAATAAAAAAAAAATAATATAAAACAACCTTAAATAATTTATTTTTTTTTATTTTCAAAAGGATTTGGATATTTAATAACTTTTCCATTACCATTTTCTCTTATTTCTCCAAATTTACTTCCACCAAAATGAATAATTTCTAATTCTTTTTCAGTAACTTGTGCAGAATCTAATTGTTGTAAAATTGGACACATTTCAATAACAAATTGTCTATAACCAGGAATTTTAATAATTTTATTTCCAATAAAACTTAAACTTATTAAATTTTTCATTTCACTTAAATTTGTTATTTTATTTATATCTGTAAATAAATTATTATTTAAATTTAATATTTTTAAATTTATTAATGTACAAATGTCTTTATTAATAAATGATAATTTATTATTTGATAAATCTAACCATTGAATTAAATCTATTTTTTTAAAATTTGAAGGAATTTCAAATTTTATATCTGGTAAAAGTAAATTTAAGCTTTCTCCTATATTTTCTAAAGTTTCTAATTGACAATAATTAATTATAACTGAAGAAATATATTTTTGAAATTTAGCAGTTTTTTTATTCTTTTTTTTTAAATCTATATTAAAATTAAATAAAGGTGATGTTAATGAACGTAATATATCATTTTGATTTCCTTTTTCTTCTATTTCATCACTATCACTATCAATATCAAAAGTTTGTTTTTTTTTTACTTTTTTTGAATCTATATTTTTAATTTGATTTTCTTTTGAATTATTTAAAGAATTTTCTTTTTGATAATTATTATTTTTAAATGATTCATCTTCAATTGAAATATCTTCTTCTTCTCTTTTTTTCTCTTTTTCTATTTGCTTTTCTAATTCTTTTAATTTTGAATCTATTTTTTTCCGTTCTTTTTCTTCTTCTTTTTGTTTTGATAAAATATATTCATTATATTTTTCAAAATATTTTTTAAAAAATTCTTCTGATAAATCATCATAATCATCTCCTGTATTTTTTTCTTTTTTTTTATCTAATTCACTTTTATTATTTTTTTTTACTAAATCACCGACTGTTTTTATTTTTCTTCTTTTAAATACTAATTTTTCACCTATTAATATTTATTTTTTAGATTTTTTTTTTTCTTCTTTTTTTTTCATTTTAATTTATTTTAATTTATTTTTTTAATTAAATTTTTATTTTTATTTGATTATTTTTAGATGTCACAAAAAAAAAATGAATTAAAACAAAAACTAGATAAAAAAATAAGAATAAATAAAGATAATAATAATGAAAAACTTAAATTCCCAAATACAAGTAGGAAATCAAATAATAATAATAATTTATTTGAAAAATATTATAAATATATTCAGAATGATACAACAAAAAGAATGATAAAAAATATTGAAAATGAATTATATCAATATAGAAGAAAATCTGAAATAATGGAAAAAGAAATAAAAGAAATAAATCTTCAAATCTCAAAAAATCAAAAAAAAATATTTGGAAAAAAAGATATTAATATTAATAAAAATAATAAATCATTTACTTTGTCAAAGAAGAATAATAAAAATGGAGAAATGACTAAAAACTTAAGTCAAAATTTTGACAAAAAGAAAAAAGAAAAAGAAATACAATTAGAGAATAAATATGAATTAATAATTAAAAATTTACAATCAACATATAATTTATTAATTGATATAATTGAATTTTTTTTATTTCCTAAACAAAGAAAAGAATCAGTTAATCAAGTTCAAGAAAATTCGAATTCAATTGATATTTATGATAATAATAGTATTATAAATGATGAAGAAAGAAAAAATATTCTTTTTGAAAATATTCAAAAAATATTAATATATAAATTAACTTCAATTTCTTCTTATCTAAATTTTGAATTAAATTCTCAAATTTTAAGAATTAAAAATTGGAATTTTTCAAAAGAAAATAATTCAAATTTAAATATTTCAAATATTTCTTTCAATAGGAAAAATAATTCACTTACTTACTCTGATATTAGTTTTTTACAACAATCACCAAAATTTTATGACAATAAAAGAGAAAGTATATCTGATATTTATTCTAATATTGTTGATGATGATTTTAGTCAAAGTATTATTAAACAAAATAATAATGAATCATTCAGTTTAGAATACAATGATGGATTGAAACATAAAGAAGATGAAAATAATATTCAAAATAAAAAGTTAATTGATATATCTTTTGAAGATAATTTAAATAATAATAATTTTGAAAAAAAAAATTATGGAAATAATAATAAATTGGATAATAATAATATTTTAAATAATAATGAAAATAATATTATTATTAATAAAAATGATATATCTTTTAATTAATATAAATTATATAGAATGTATTAATAAAAAAGAAAATTATTTTATTATTATTTATTTATTAATTTATCTTAAAACTGATATAATATATTATTTATTATTTTTTCATATTTCTATAAATTAATTATTAAAAAATTCTTACTTTAAATTTTTTAATCTTTCTTTTTTTTCTTCTCTTTCAATTTTTTTCTTTTCTCTCTTTGTTAAAGTTTTATTATGAACATTTCTTCTATTTCTCATTGGATGATTTAATAAATCATTAATATCTTTTTCATCTAATCCTAAAGTTTCATTTGCTTTATCAAATTTCATTTTATTATAACTAACAATAGGTTCATATTCAATTTTTTTTTCTGGAATTTTTTTTTCATCTTCATCAGAAGAATATGACATTTTTTCTTCTTTTACATTTTTATTAATATCTTTATTAATAATATTTTGATTTTTTTTATTTTGTTCATATATACTTTTTTTAATAATATTTTTTGATAATCCACTTTTAAATAACTTACTTTTTTTTCCCATTAAAAATAATAAAAAATTTAAAAAAAAAATATTTTTCTTTAATAAATAAAACACACTAAATAATAAAAAAAATGAAAAGATTAGAATCAAAATCACCAAAACAAGAAAGTCGGCACTTTAATATTATTCCAAGATCAAAAAGTCAAGATCTTTGGGAAACATTAGAAAAAATAAAACAACAAAAACAAAAATTAAAATTAAAACTAGAAAAAATAGTAGAAAAATTAGATACTTTTACAAATGCAAGAACAACAATAACATTTTTTTTTATATTTTTCTTATTAGGACAGAGTTTAAATTATTATTTAATAGGAATATTAATATTATATATTTTCTTAATAATATATCGTTTTATTCGTTTTTGGTTAAAACAATCATTAATGTATATGTTAGACTTTATTTATTTTGGTAATATTTCTATGATATTATTTTTATTATTTTATAGAAATGATTTAAATTTATTTTTAAATGTTTTTTCTTGTTCTTCAGGAGTTATTGCATTAACTGTAATAATTGATAATAATAATATTGAATTAGGAGATTCTGATTTTATGTTATCAACTTTTTTAGACTGTATTCCAATTTTAAGTTGTTGGGCAATTAGATGGAAACATATTTTATATAAAGATATTGATTGTAATTCTGTTTTATATATTGGTAATATTTTATTAAAAAATGATGATTATTTAAAAAAATTAATTATTCTTCCTATTATTTCTTGGTTTATTTGGGCTTTTTTTTATTTGATTTTAAATGGTAAAATTTTAAGAAGTTTTGCTTATTCTGATTTGTTTGAAAGTACTATTTGTAAATTTTATCATTCAAATAGTTTTTATTCTATTTTAGGAAATCATAAAAAATATACTATTTTAAAATATTTATTTATCCAATTTTGCTTTTTGATAATTTCTGTCCCAGTTGTTTTAACTTGTTTTTATAATTTTTATTTTTGTACTGGATATTTAATTTTTATATCTATTATTCTTGGAATTAATTCTGGTAGAATTAAAAACAAGGAATTACAAGGTATAGTTAATAAAATTAGTAATTAATTTCAATTTATATTATTTTAATTTAAATTATTATTAAAATTAATTATTTTATAAAAAAAAATACTTTTTTTAAAAAATTTCTAACAAAATATGAAATATATAAAATCAGCATTAATAAAATGTGATGCATATGGTACAAATTTTCATTTTTATGTAAATCATCATAAAAAATATAAAGCATTTTATGGTGGAATATTAACAATATTCACAATAATATTATTAATAATATCAATAATAGTATTTGGAAGTAATTTTTTCCAAAGAAAAAATCCCACAATTACATCATCATCAGTAAATGGAGAATATTCAATAATAAATTTAAAACAAGAAAAATTATTAATTGCATTTAGATTAGAAGATTTAGATGGAAATTTTATGGATTTTACAAATAAAATTTATCCTAGAATTTATTATTATTCAAGAGATATTGATAATAATACTTTAAGTTATCGTTCAACTGATAATGGACAATATTTATCATATCATATTTGTAATGATTCAGATTATGAAGATGATTTTAATTTAACACAACATTATGGTCAATTATTTTGTATTGATTGGAATAATAATAAATTTGGTGGGTATTGGGATAATAATTTTTTATTTTATTTTGAAATTAGATTATATTATTGTAAAGATGGACAATCTTATACAAAAAATAATACAAATTGTACTTCTTTAGAAACTTTAGCAGAGTTATTTGATTTAGATAATCCTATGTTATTTAGTTTATATTATCCAATTTATGATTTTAATCCAAATTCTTTTAAAACTCCTTTAGTTAAAAGTTATAAAAATTACTTTTATTATTTAAGTCATAAATTGCAAAAAAATGATAGATTATTTATTAAACAATATACTTTAAAAGATGATAGAGGTTGGTTATATCAAAAAAATAATTATTCGAATGTTTGGGGAGTTCAAAAAATAATAAGTGATTATTCATATTATACAGAAGAAGATTTATTAAAAGAAAATTCTTCATCTTTATTTTATACTATGAATATTTATATGACTAAAGAAGCTACATTTTATAATAGATTTTATACTAAAATTCAAGAAGTTATTGCAGTAATTGGTGGATTAGTTGGGTTTTGTAGTACTATTATTAAACTTATTTGTAATTTTATTAATGGAAAAATGGTTAAAGTTAGAATTATTGATAATTTATTTGATTTTGATAATTATGAAAATAAAAAAAAAATTTCTTTTTTTAAAAATAATAAAAATTGCAGTACGGATTATGTTAATGAAAATGATTTAAAAAATAATTTTGATAATAATACTATTAAAATAAATGGAAATTTTATGAAAAAATATACAAATAACTTTTCTGTTAATGATATTGTTTTTCATAATAATCATTTAAATTCTTTTCATCATAATTCTGGAAAAAAGACAGAAATTATTTTAAAAAATAATTCATATTATGAAGAGAATAATAATATATTATTAAATTTGAAAAATAGAACTTCAATGTCATTTAGAAATTCATATAATTTAAATGATTCTTTAAGTTATTTAGATATAAAAAGTCATCAAAAAGTGAAAAAATTTCCAACTTTAAAATTGATCAATACAAAAAATTCAATTATTCAATATAAAAAATTATCATTATGTCGAATTTTAATCGAAGATATATTTTGTATTAAAAAAAAATTAATTACAAATGGAAGTGAAAAAACTTTTAATAATATTTATTTTTTATTAAATTGGATATATCATGAATCAATTGAAATAAATAATTATTTAGATTTATATAAGCTTTTTTATTTTTTAAGGAAATTTGTATTAAATAACGAACAAATTAATGGAATATCACATTTAAAAAAATTAAATTTAGTTGAAATATCAGAATTAAAAGATAATTATGATAATAAAAATAGTTTTGAAAATATTTCAAAACTTATTCATTATTATCAAAATTTTAATACAAAAAAAAATCTCTCTCAAATTGATTATTTTACATATGAAATATTAGATGAAAATATAAAAAAACATATATAATTATTATAAATGTATTTATTTTAGTTTTAAATATTATCTTTTTGATATTTAAAGTTTTGAAATGTATCAATATATTAATTTAAATAAATTATAGATTTTCCAATTTTATATTTCTAAATTTATTTATTTATAGAATAATTAATCTTAATTTTTTATTTTGTTAATATTATTTTTTTAAATAATAATAATATAAATGATAAATCTAAATCCAAATGATTATAAAGAATTAGATAGTAAAGATACTTTTTTTTTCAATAAAAAAGACTTTGAAAAAATTCAAGGAGCAATTAATTTAGAAGAGAAAAATAAACTTGATAATATGATTGCTCCATTAAATGATGAAAATGATATTAAACAAAAAAGACTTGATGCAATAAATGCTTTTCAATATTTTGATAAAGATAAAAATGGTTTAATTAATGCAACTGATTTTAAAGAAATTTTATCTATAATTGGACAAATTAATAATGATGATATTAATGAATTTTTAGGAAGAGCTGTCGCTGAAGGAAATGGTTATATTAATTATGTTGAATTTGTTAATTTTCTTATTAAATAAATTTTTTTATAATAAAGAATTTAAAAATTAAAAAATTGTTTTTTTAAATTTAATTAATTTAAAAAAAATATGAAACAAGGAATTTCAGATTTTAAATCTGAAATGAAAAAAGAAATTGATAAAGGTAAATTTTATTATATTTAAATTTTTATTTTTTATAAATAAATAGTAATTTTTTTTCCAGGAATAAATGAACAAATATCTCAAATTCGTTTTTATCAAGTTGAAAAACCTATTTTAAATTTATCTTTATTTAAATCATTTCAGCAGAATTTAAATCAAAATTTATCTCAAGCTTCACAAGATGAAATTTTTAATATAAATTTTAATTATTCAACAGAATATATAAGTAAACCATATTCATATTATCAAACAAAACCAATAAATAAAATTTTTTTCTTATCGAATTTATATAAAATTTTTGTATTAAATATTCCTTCTAATTTACCTTTTACAACTTTTGATTTTTTTAGTTTAACTACTTTATTATGTCCTGATTTTCCAAAAATGACTGTTAAAAAATTAAATATTATAATTTCTAATTTTTCAAATAATAATTTAACTCCAGAAGCTTTTAATGAAAATATTGAATTGAAAAATAAAGTTAATATTTTTGAATTTTTTTGTATTTTTTCAGTATATTATATATTTAATGAATTTTTTTTTGAAATAGATAAATTATATATTAATATAAATAATTCACTATGTCCTATTAAAGAATTAAAAAAAATTAAAGGAATGAAAATAGAATTTTTATACACAAGTATAATTTTATGTAGTCAAAAATTACTTAGTGAATATAATTTAAATTCAATTAATACTATTGAAGATGTTGAAGAAATTCTAGATAAAAATGGTGATATTAAGGTTTCTTTTGTTAATATATATGAAAAAATACTTAAAAATAAAGAAATTATTGATTCTATTTTTTCTATTGATGAAACTGCAAATAATTATCTAAATTTATTAAACTATATTAATTATTAAATTTTTTTAATTTATTTTATAATAATTGAGCTAAAAAAAAATTAATTATAAATAAGTAAAATGAAATATTTATTTTAATTCAAATATTATTTTCATTATTAATTTCATTATTACTATTAATAATATCATTAAAATTATTTTCATTATTACCACTCACATCTCTTTTACTATTATTGTTAGAATCATTTTTACTCACAAAATTCTTTTTACTGATTCCACTAATTTCAGAATTATTTAAATGATTTTTTTCTCCAAAACAAATTCTTTCTAATATTGTTTCTTCATCTTTATTAATATTATTATTATTTTCAATTCCTATTGGTTCTGTTTGAAAAAAAGAAATACATTCAGAAAAAGTAATTTTCTGATTATCAAAAACATCTATTTTAGATAAGAAATTAAATATTTTATCATCAATTTCATCTTCATTATAAATTTGAAAACTTCTTACTAATTCAGAAAATTCTTCTTCATTTAAAATACCATTTTTATCTGTATCAATTCTTTTAAATAAAATAACAAAATTCTTTAATTGTTTATCTCTAAATTTAATATGATAATTTAAAACAATTTTTAAAAAATCATTAAATAAAATTGTATTTTCTGCTGTTTGAGTTAATAAATAATATTTTTCCATTCTTGAAATTTTATTATTTGAATTAATAATTAATTGTTTATCTCCTTTTCCAGAAATATCATAAATATAATCATTATTATTATTTTTTCTACTTAATTGATATTTTTTATAAACTTCTTCTTTTTTTAATTGAAATTTTTTATTAATATAATTTTCAATTTTATTTTCAATTTCTTTTGCTTCAGAATCTTCATAAATATTATAAATTATACCTTTCCATTCTTCTTCAAATAATTCAGAATTTTTTTTATCTTTTACCATTTTATCAATTTCTTTAATTGATTTTAAAGGATTATTTGATTTAATATAACATAATAATAAATCAGAAATAGAATCAATTAATTTTTGAATAATAAATCTTGAATCTTCTTCTTGTTCATTTCTCATAATTTTACCAAATAATAAAACAGTAGAATCTAATTTTGAATATTCTTTTATTCCTTTTATTATATTTCTTGCCCAATCAATAACTAAATTTTTTAAACCATATTTTTTATTTAAAAAAGTATACATGTGTTGTTCCATTGTTTCAATTGGTAATTTATTTTCTTTACATTTTTTATCATATATTACTTTACTATTATAAATTTCATTAATTATTTCTTTCATAGTTTTTAATGTTATACCACAAGATGTATATTTACCTAATTTTTTTTCATTATTATTATTTTCATATGTTAAAGTTTGAATTGAAGAATGATTTGGTGATCTTGTTCTACTTGTTAAATTATTTCCATAAATATTTGATGTTGTATTATTAAATGTATTACTTGATGAAGAATTTATATTATTTGCTTTTCTTTTTAAACTTGGAACTATTAATTTATTTTTATTTGATATATTATTATTTTGAATATTATTATTAATATTATTATTATTTAAATTATTACTTGTATTATGTAATATTGTTTGAGGAGTTTGATTTAATGAATTATTTGGTGAAGTTTGAGTTAATTTTTTTGTATATCTACTTGAACTTTGACTATTTACTTCTGTTATTATTTGAAATCCTTTATTTAATAATTTATCAGTCATTATTTTATTTTCATTTTCTAATTCTTCGATTCTTTTTTCAAATAAATCTTTATCTTCTATTAATTGTTTTAATAATTGTTGTTTATTTCTTTCTAATGTTTGAACTTTTTTTTCTATTTCTTCATAATTTTTACTAAAATTCTTTATATTTTCAATATTTTCTATTAATTCTCTATAATTATTTTCAAAATTATCAATTTTTGGTTGGAGATATGAAATTATATTTGTTAATGCATTTAAAGAATTAAAAATTTCACTACTTAAATTAATTAACATATTATTTTGATTTAATTCTGGAATACTTTCAATAATTATACCTAAAATTTTTTCAAATACTGTTTTTATTATTTTAAATTTTGAATTTTCAATAAGAAAAACATATAAATAATTAGAATATGAATTTTTGTTCTCTTCAATTTGAGAAAGATCTTTATTTAAATTTTGAATTAATTCAATTTTATTTTCATTTTCATTTGTATTTAAAAATGTTTCAAAATTTGTTATTGTATTATGAAAACTTGATAAACTATCTTTTATATTTAAATTATTATATTCTTCATTTGATAAATCAATACATATATCTTGTAAATTCTTATTTTTAATAAAAGAATTAATATCATTTGAAAAATTATTTTTAGAATTTTCAGAATTTTCTGTTTTTGATTTTGAATCTTTTAAAGAAGAATTTTTAGGATTTAATTCTTTTTCATTTAAAATATTATTATTATTTCTAGTTAAAATTTTTTCTTTATTATTTTTATTAGTATTTAATTTATTATTATTCAAATTATTATTATTATCAATTGATTGACTTTCAGATTCTTCTTCTTTTATTGTATTAACATTATCAATATTATTAAAATCATTTCCATTTGCATTAAATGTGTTATTATTATTAATATTAGAATTTTTATTATCACTTGAATTAATATTATTATTATTATCAGTACTAGTATATTCAGAATTACTTTCTAAATTTTTAATTTCTTCTATTTGTTCCATTTGACTATATAAATATCTTTGTTTATTACTATTATTTTCATCTTGTTTATATTCATCTTCTTCTATTTCATTTATTTCTTCTTCATCATCATCTTCTTCTTTTGTTGATCTTCCATTTAAAATTTGAACATTTGGTAAATTATTTAATACTAACATTGCTTCACTTGAATCAATTAAATCAATATTTAATTGAGTTAAACTTTTAATTTTTGCTAACATTTTAACAGTGTCATCAAAATTTGAAAAATTATTATTTCTGATATCTAATTTTGATAAACAAGTTAAAAATGTTATTTCAATTGGAAGTTTTGTAAGTGAATTATTACTTAAATCTAATTCAGTTATTTCTGGATAATGTAATAATAATGAGATTAATTCTTCAGAACTTTCTGTTAAATTTCTATTTTTATTTTAAATTTATTTTTTATATTTTACTTTCCATTTAAATCTGTATTTGGAGGATCTTGATTTTTTTTATTTTCTTGCATTTTACTATTTTAAAATTTTTATTTAATATATTTTTTTTCATAAAATATAAATAAAATAAAAAATAAATTAAAAAAAACAAATAAGTTCAAATAAAAAAAAATTTAAAAATATACCTCAAATTAAAAGTGAATAAATGGAAAAATCAAATTCAACTGATATATTACCACCATCAAAAAAGCAAATTCAAAATAAAAAAACATTTAATTTTTACACATTAAAAAATGGATCTCAAATTTCATGTCATGGGAGACCAAAAGAATCAGACATAAAAAGATTAAAAGAAGAATATAAAGTAAATTACATATTAACAATACAACATGAAAATGAAAAACCAGAAACAATAAAAAAATATACAGAAGATATAAAAGATATAACATGGCATAATTTACCATTAAGAGGAGCAAATATGGCAGTTTTTATGAATAAAGAAGTTCAAAAAATGATAATTGATAATATTTTAATATTATTAAATGTAATGAAAAAAAATAAAATTGTTTTATTTCTTCATTGTGCTGCTGGAATACATAGAACTGGTACTATTTTATATACTATTTTAAGATTGTGTAATGAAAGTATTGAAAGTTCTATGGAGGCTATGAAATTTATTAGAATTGATACTTTTAGAAAATGTGGTGATAATAGACTTAAATATGCTGAAGAATTTCTTGTTCAACCTCTTATGAAAATTTGGAAATTGTAAGATAGAAAATAATATTTTTGGTTTTTTTTATTTTTTTCTAAAATTTATTTTTTTTATTTTTTATTTATATTTTAGAGGATGTTTTGATTTTGGAAATTTATATTCTTTTTTGGGAAGATGTTTTTTGGAAAAAATTAATTAGATTTTATTTATATTTTTTAAATTTGTTATTATTTTAAATTATATTAATTAATGTTTTCAGAAAAATTTTTAAGTTCTAAAAAAATTTATTCTCATTTATTTAAGAATAATTTTCTAAAAAATGTAAATAAATTGGATGAACAATATTCAAATTTAAGTAATATTGATAACAAAAAAAAAGATTCTAAAAATAAATTACATATTTCAAAAAAAAGAAAGAGAAATAAACCTTTATTAAATTTATTAAATAATAAAAATAAAGATAAAATTACCAAAAAAATAAAAAATAAATGTTTACAAAAAATAAAAGAAGAATATAACAATGAAAGTGAAAGTGATTCTGTATCAATATCTTTTAATGAACAAGATGAAATTAATAATAAAATATTTCCATCAAATGATATTATTTCTAATATATTAAATCAATCAGAAGTAGTAATTAAAAATAAAAATAATTTACCTGAAATAATAACAAATATTAATTTAAATGAAAAACAATACATTTCATATGATAATAATAATACTATTTTTTGTTTTATAAAAATTAAATCAATATACCTTTCAAGAGATTTTTCTTATGCTATTTTTAATTTTTATAGACAATTGATGAAAAATAAAAATGAAGATTATGAAAATATATTATATAAAATAAATTCACAAAATGAAGAAGATTTTATTGAAGTACTTCAACAAATGAAAAGTTTAAATTCATATATAAAATGTGAATTAATAAAAAAAACCTTTTTATCAACCAATAATAAAAATTTAATTAAGAATAATATGGAAATATATTTTTTAAAAAAATATTATTTTAAAAAATTAATTAATATTAATAATTAATGTATAAAAAAAATTCAATTTGTAAATTTGTAAAATATAATTAAAATAAAAATTTAAATTTAAAAATGGATTATTCAAACAAAAAAATAAATATTCTAATATGTGATGGAAAATGTATAATAACTAAATGTGACACAAATAGTTCATCAAAAATAAAAAAAGATATAATAAAATCACCAAATTCAGTCGAAGATATCTCAATGACAATTTCTCAAAGTATTGATTCAAAAATAAATTATAATGCACCTAAAAATTCAAATATAAAAAAAGATGATTTAGAAATAAGTATAAAAAGTATATTTTTTTCAGATAAAAAAAATGAGAATAAAAATACTTTAAATATAAAACCTGAATTTGTTAAAAATATAGATTTTTTAAAAGAAATGAAATTATCAAATGATAAAACAACTGCATTTTCAAAAGAACAAAATACAAATCAAATAAAAGTTTTATATAATGATATTTCAATTAATCCTTTTAATAATGAATTAAATCAATTAACAGAAAGAAATGAAATTTTAAATAATTCTAATAATAATTCTTTATTAAATTTAAAAATTAAAAAAATAAAAATTCAATCAAATGAAAAAAAAAATGATAATAATAATAATAAAAATCAACTTTTTCTTCCTAATCCAGGAAATAAAAATACAAAAAAACAAGATTTATTAAATAAATTTATTCAAAATGTTCATCATAAAAAATATACAAATTACAACATAAAACAAAATAATAATAAAACTAAAAGAAATCATTCATTTACATCATTAAATAATTATAATTTAATGAAAACAAAAAAACAAATAAGTCATCATTCATCAGCATCATGTTTATTATTAAGTAAAAGTATAAAAAAAACAAATCATTCAGAAAAAAATTCAAAAAATAATTCACCAAGTATAATAAATTCATCAGGAAAAAAATCAACATCATTTATTATGAATACTCCAATTATAATTAAACAAAATAAAAATTCAATTTTAAAAAATACTTTAATTCACAATAAAAATAATACTAATAAAAGTTATAATAATATAGATACTCCAAAAATAAATTATAATACTGATAAAAATAATAAAATATATTTTAAAAGTCCATCAGTTCAATTACAAAATAAATTTCAAATTCCACATTTAAATAAGAATATTAAAACAAGTCCTTCTCCGCCAAGAATTACTAGTCCTTTAATTTCTGCTTGTAATATTTCTGGTTTGAAAAAAAAGAAAGTTTGTACTATTAATAATTTTAGTAATTATATAAAAAAAAGTAAAAGTAAAAATACAAATAATAAAAATAAAAAAAATAATATTAACAGTTATGAAGAACAAAATAAAAGTGTAAGAAATAAAAATTTAAATACAATGAAATTATTCCAAAACTATAAATAAAAAAAAATTTAAAATAAAGAAATAATATAACCTATTTAATTAAAATAAAAAAATTATTCTTCAACATTTTTTCCTTTCAAATTATCAATATAATATTTATAAGGAGGATTAATTGGCATTTGAACAGGATTTAAAACTTCTTTATAATCAGTGCATTCTAAATCATAAGTTTTATCAGAATCATATTCATCATTACCAACTTGAATAAAATCAACATTAAATTTTTCATAATCAAAATCTTCTTCATCTTCAACAACTTTTAATTTATTTAAATAAATAATATCACTATCACTTAATTTTTCTCCTCTTAATTTTTTAATTACATTATTATCAATTTTAAAACCTTGACAAAAAATAAAAGATTCATAAGAAGCATTTCTACAAGCTTTTGGTTTAGTAATTACAACTTTATCAAAACAACATAAAAAAATTTGAATGATTTTATTAGTATATTTTCCTTTAAAAAGTTTTGTTATGAAATTACCTCCAATTTTAATTAATCTAATACAAGTATTTAAAGCATTTAAAACAAGTTGTGATTGAACATAAACATCAAATTCATTTAATCCTGTTATATCAGGAGCACCATCACATATTATTAAGTCTATTGGATTATTATTTGCTTTTAATATTATTTTTTCTATTATTTCTTCATTTGTTATATCTCCTATTATTATATCTACATTATCTATTGGAGCAAATTCTTGAAGGTCTACTGATATTATTTTTGATTCTTTTTTTGATAGTTTCTCTGAACATACTTGAGACCAACCACCTGGTGCTGCACACAGGTCTATTATTGTTTTTGTGTTTTCAAATATTGAAAAATATGAATCTATTTGAAGGAGTTTAAATGCAGATCTACTACGATAGTTTAATTGTTTTGCTAATCTGTAATATATATCACGTTTGTCTTTGGAAAGTTTACCCATTTAATTTTTTTTTTATTGTTTATATTGAGATTTTTTTTTTTTTTAAATTTTTCTCATATAAACATAATAAAAATTAATATATATATTTTAATTTATGATATAAAATAAAACTTAAAAAAAAAGAAAAAAAAAAACTAAAATAAAAAAAAAAATGTCTGAAATGATTTCAACATTAAAACCTCGTCCATTAGTAAACCACTTAAACAAGTTAATAAAAATAGAAAAAAATGACATTTTAACAGAAACAGAATACTTATTATTAAGTCAAAGATACAAAGATGCAGAAGAATACTTAATGACAACTTACCCAAAAGCTTCACTTTCAAGTGAAGTAGAATCCTTAACATTATTAGGTATAATTCAAAAAAAGCTAAATCAAAAAGAGATGGCATATAAATATTTTGAAATGGCATCAAAAGTAAATAATAATGCAGATCCATTTGTAGATGATTGTTTAGGAATGTCATTATTTGAAAAAGGAGAATATGAAAAAAGTATAATGTTTCTTGAAGAAGCAGTACATCTTAATAAAAAAGAACCAATTTATCATTTACATTTAGCATTTGTAAATGAGAAATTAATGGATGTGAAATCTCAAAATCAAAATGATAAAATGATTGCTGGTGAAGATGTTAGAATTAATAGAGTTAGAAATCCAGAATTAAAAGTTATAAAAGATAAAATTAAAGATGAATATGAAAGTACAATTGATTTAGATAAAAATTGTTATTTAGCTCTTTTAAATTATGGTGTTTTTCAAGCTAAAGAAGGTTATTTTGAAGAAGCTGAAAAATTATTAAAAAAAGCAATTGAGATTGAAAAATTTGATTATAAACCATATTTAAATTTAGCTAATTTAGAATTAAGGAGACAACAATATAAAAAAGCAACTGATTATTTTGAAACTGTTTTAGAATTAACTAAGAATAATGTTGGTTTAACTGTTTTAATTCCTTATATGACTACTTTAAGTAAACTTGAAGAATGGGTTAAATTAGAAAAAATAAGTAAAAAAATATTAATTATTGATAAGAATAATATGAAAGCTCTTGCTTGGTTAATGAAAGCTTTAAAAGAAAATAGAAAATATGAAGATTTGGAAAAATTATTAAAAAGAGTTAAAAGAAAATTACATAATTATAGTCAAAGACAATTGCAAGATGTACAAGGAATGAAAAAAGAAATATATTCTAAATTAAAAAAGAGAATTAAAGAAGAAATAAATGAAGTTAAAGTTGTTAAAAAAAATATAAAAAATATAGCAATGAATTCAGATAGAAATGAACATGATGGAAATTATCCTCATTTAAATAAAATTGATTTAGACACAATTAAAGCATTAGGTTTTGATGAAAAAGAAACAAAGGAATTAGTAGAAAAATTAAAAGATGATAAAAATAATTTAGATGCTTTATATAGATTAGGATTAATTAAATTTAAAGAAGAAGATTATATTCAAAGTGAAGTTTTCTTTAAGAAAATATATTCAATTGATAATAATTATAAAAAAAATATTGTATGTGAAAAATTAGGAGATATTACTTTAAAATTGCATAATGAACCAAAAACTGCTTTAATTTATTTTGATAAAGCAATTCACACAGATGCAAATGAAGTTTTATTTATAAAAGAAGGAAGATGTTATGAAATGATTGAAGATTACGAAAATGCTTTAAAAGAATATAAAAAAGCATATGAAATAAATAATAATTTTGTTTGGTCAATTTTTCATATTGGAAATGTAATGTTAAAATTAAATATTCCAGAAGCAAAAGATTGGTTAAAACAAGCATATGAAAAAGAAAAAGAAAATGTAGATATTTTACAAAAATATGGTGACGTTTTAGTAAGAAGTGATA
>JAEEGL013234669.1_pt1 | contig 38344 bp, 24 predicted proteins | sample 9134231 | NCBI WGS metagenome assembly JAEEGL01 (sample SAMN16246548, study PRJNA631951) | gut metagenome | biome: gut microbiome; feature: rumen; material: fiber-attached | host: Bos | place: Iran: Karaj | collected 2018-10
CAAGAATGAATTGGAAAAAATCGTAAAATCCGAAGCATTCCAAAACGTGGCCCCGAAGAGCATGGTAAAGTCAGAACTCCGTGAGTTTCTTACAGAAAGAAAACATGTGAGAGACTTCCTTGAGAAGTTTAACAATGAGCTGATTCGTATTGAGACGCGTGATCTGAAGGCACAACAGAAGAAGGAATTAAATGCCCTTCAGAACAAGACTGTCAACAGCGGTGCACAAAGAGGTCGCTCCAATGCAGTAGCCGGCAAGGATCAGGTACAGACCAGACCACGTTCAAACACCGTAAATGGCAAGCCTCAGCCGAAAGCACAGGGCGATCAGCCGGAAGGTCCGAATGCCGGACGTGCCATGAACGGACCGAAAGGATTTTAAAATAAATATAAAAATCCTTAAAAAAAGCACATTCTTGTTGGACAAATGTTGGACATGTAATGTTATAAATATGTTGTTGAATCAATAAATCAGAGGTTCCTTATGGATAATCAGAACTTACTCAGAAGAGACAGTAATCGAAATCAGAATAATCAAAACGGGAATAACCCGCCGGGACCGCAACAGAACAATCCCGTACAGAATAATCCGGTTCAGAATCAGGTTCAGCCGCAACCCCAGCCGCAGCCCGAAGCTCCCAAAGAAGAGGAAATTAAGGGCCGTACTTTAAAGACCGATAACGAGCTTAAAGTCAGGGGCAAGAGAGTTGCAGCGGATTTAAAAGGTTCGGAATTATGGATGCGCGGCAGCGAAGAGTTTAAGAACGCGAAGAGTAAGTATGACCGTGTTCAGAAACTCTGGGCCGAGTATGCGGCAAAAGAGAATCCCACCGAGGAAGAAGCAAGAAAACTCCGAGGTGAGATGCTCAATGCGCTCTATATGGCGGATAAATATCTCGGTAAGAAATATGAGGATAAGGATACCAGCAAGAACGCTACCAAACGTAAGGATTCCATGGCAAATGCTTTTAACCAGCTGGAAGAACAGATTGCGGTCATGGATTCCAAACTCGAGGAAATCAGAAAGCAGCCGGCACCGAGTGTCAAAAAGATTTCCTCGAATACAAACGATGCGTTAAAGCAGATGAAGGACGCAAAACTGTTCCTTCGAGGCAGTGAAGAATATGATAAGGCGCTCGAAGAATTCGAAAAGGCGCAGAAGAAGATGGAGGCCCTGAACAAGAAATATGCAGGGAAAGAAGACCAGATTCCGACGACCGAAATCGAAGATGTCAGGGAGCAGTTTAAGAATGCCAGAGAAAAGCTTGCAACCTACTGCTACAAAAAAGACGGCGATGTCGTTAAGGAAAATACGCATAAACGTGTAAACGCGTCCAGAGGCGCAATTGCAGTCTGCGATCAGACACTGCGCAAGATGGATGAGTTGGAGGAGGCGTGGGAAAAATCACCGGCCAAAACCAACGAACAGATTAAAAAAGATTTTGATAAGGCGATTGCGGAATTGGATGTTGCCGATAAACTTACGACCGGCAGCAAGGAATTCAAAATTGCCGCTGCAACGTTCTATCAGTCCACTAAAGCGATGGACAAAGTAATAAAAGCCGAAGCTGGCGGTAAGGAACTCGATTTCGAAACGCTTGCTTCGCTGGAATACAATTGCAATTTAAGCGAGAAAAAGATTGACGAGTATCTTGATACAAAGAAGGGCAAGAAACTTTCCTCCACCGCTCAGACGCGTGTGGATGCCATGAAGACGTCAAAGAACGCCATCCGCGAAAATCGCAAGATGATTAAGGAAAAGTATAAAGTCCTGCAGGAAAAAGCGGTTGCAATGACCGAAGAAAACTTAGGCATTTCGGATGATAAGGTTGTTACAAACCTGAAAGAATATCATAAGCATGTAGACGGAAAGCGTGTATGGTTCGGAAGTCAGGAATTCAAAGACGGCATGAATGCATACGACGACGTGACCAGAAAAGCGCAGGAAAGAGCCGACAGCGGAAAAGAACTTTCCGAAAAAGAGCTGAAAACCGATATCGAAGAGTACAAAAAAGCACTTGAAAAGATGAAGAAGTACATCGTTCGAAAGACCGAGCAGCTCAGGGATAAAGGAAAGCTGGATGCAAAGGGCAAGGCCCGTTTGGAAGAGATGCGAAAAGCGTATACCAATACCGCAATCCGAATTGCCCGTGCGGAAGCAAAGCTTCAGGCGAAGGATAAAAAGACCATCGAAGCGGACAACAGGAAGATTCGTCAGCGCGTAAAAGATTACGACAAGAGTATTCGCGGTAAGACCGGTATCGATAAGATTTCCGCAATGTTCTGCTCCAATGCGGCTGTCACGTTGGAACGTTACGGTAACCAAAAGAGCAATCAAATGACTAAAGCGGAAATCGTCGGAGCAAGAAGAGCGCTTGCTACTCTGTTGCTTGAAGAAAAACTGAAAGGCAAGGAAGGCGAGAAGCTTAAAGAGGCAATTGCTCCAAAGACTTTGAAGAACTATAGCAAGATGATCAACCAGATTGCGAATTCGAAGGAGTTTAAGGAACTCTTCCCGGACAACAAGATTAACAAGGAAACCATTCGAAAGATTATGTCCGATCCGAAAGAACTGAAGAGGAACCTGAACACGTATAACGAACTGGTTGCAAAGACCGGAGAGAAACAGAAGAACAAAGAAGCAAACATGGAAAAGAACCAGACCAAGAACCAGGAAATCGAAATGCAGGATCTTGGCAAGAAGACAGGTCCGAAAAAGTAAAGGACGGACTACAATTGTAGGACAAATAGAAACTAAGGGATATTTGGCATATGGACGGTATTACAAATTCCAATTTGAATAAAACGAATACTGCGGAATTCAGTCCGAAAGAACGCCTGGAAAAAATCACCGCCAGAATGGCGGAAACACGCCTTCCCGCAAACCGTATCTATGAAGCGATGCGTGTGCAGCTGGAAGGTTTAAGAAGAGAGTTTGAGCGTTTTGGCGGAACTTTTTTCCGCGAACAGGAGCAGAAGGATTTAACCGAACGCATGGATTCCATTCTCAAGTTATCCGATATCTATGAGAAGACGAATCGTCGGGCGGGATATTCTCCGGATGCGATAAAACAGGAAGAAAGCGTTAAACAGGTAATTGCGACCATCGAAGAACAGAAGCTCTATGTAAAACAGCATTCTGTGGAGAATGAAATCGTGTCTGCAAAGAACCTTGCAAAAGAGTATTCCGAAGCGGTTCGTAAGAGCACCGAAAGCTATGTGGTATCCCTTCGCGAACTCGGAAACATGAGTAACGCAAGAGAAAACGAAGCGGGAAAAGGTGCAACGTTTGACGAAAGAACCTGCGACAAGATTCGGATCGGTATGGCTGCGATTGCACTTTATGACAGACTTACGGATCCGGACGGCGGCGAGAAATTCTTCGAGAATTTTGTCCGTCCGCAAAAAGATTTCGGAAAGGCGATTCAGTCGATTGCCACGTCAACGGAATTTAAGAGAGCGACGGTAGGGATTATGACGACGGACGGGGTGAAAGGTTTCACCGCCGATCCGGCAGCGCCGAAGAAACTCTGGAATTCCTTTGAGAAGGAAATCATGAAGAAACAGGCTTCGCCTGTAAAAGAACACGGCAAAGAAATCAATCGGGATGCGGCAAAGGAAGCCGCAAAAACTGGAACAAAAATGATGTAAGGAGATAGAATCATGCCGGCTAGTGAAGGACTCAGCTCATATTTTAAAAAATTGGACAGAACTCAGAAAATGCACTTTCTGATGGATTTAAACATGGCCTCGAAGCAGACCGTGCTTCAGGATGAATACGAGGAATCCCGTAAGGAATTGTTTCAGGAGTTTTTTTCTCCGAAGAACGATCAGGGAGAACTTGATACTGCCGAGCTTGGACAGCGCCTCGGCGAACTTTGCATTTATAAAGCCAGACTCGAAGAAGCATTCGGAGAAGAGGTACAGAAGCAGTTCCATGCGCTTACCGATGAGCAAACGGAGGGCTTAAGTGCGGACGAAAAGATGGCGGTTGCGGTACAGAAAGCGGCAAACGAATCCGTAGTCGGACTTAAGATTAAAATTGTCAATGATTTTATCAAAGACGATCTTTTGGGCGGCGGTTTATTATCGCCGGCTGACCGCAACAAGTTCCTGGAAAGCAACAAAATTACGCCGAAAACCGCAAGAACGAAGGACATGCTTCCCGAAGCGGAAAAGGCAAACAATGCGGCATTTATGGAGAAGCTTAAAGATGTGGATACCCGATTTAAAGCAGTATACGCAGAAAGCATCCGAAGAAGAAAAGATCAGGAGAAAAGAACAAACGGAGAAACCAATTTCAAATTCGGAAGTATGTATCCGGTGGAATTGAAACTTCTTGCTTCCGAAAAGGTGCAGAATCTGATTAAACCCAGTGCCGAGAAGAAGAGCGATATTTATGTCGCAAATACCGAATTTGGGCATAATCTGGCAGGACAGATCGATCAGTATAGCAGAGAAGGCCTTTCGATTGTTGCATTGGGAGAGACCGTAAACCCGGTTGTGGTCGGTAAGGTTCATTCGATTTTAAGCAGCACGGGTAAGGGCGATGCATGGTGGCATAAGAACAACAGCGAGAAGTTTGAAGATGTCATCAAATACGTAAGCGCATACGAAACGGTTGCATCGAAAAAAGGCGTAAGCGCGAAGACTCTTGATGAAGCCGGTGCAGGTATCGTAAAAGTCGGACTTGCATACGTGGAAGGCAAGGAAAAGGTTCGTGACAGCAAATTCGGACGTGAACGTTTCGATGCGGTTATGACTGCACTTGCGGTATATATGGACAGAGCCGAGTTCAAAGCGCTCTTAAACAAGATTAACAAAAAGCGCGGATTGACCGGAAAGCCGGAGGATCCGAATTATGTATCGGTTGAAAAGTACTTACAGAAAGCCAATGCTTATTCCAGAAAGATTCCGATGAGCGAGAAAGCATCCGAAAAGATTATTGAGGATGCGGTTCGTTTCTCACCGCTTGTAGGTTCTCAGATTTATTATCTGCAGAATATGAAGGGTATCGGTGACAAGCCGCTTAATAACAGGGACTTTGCAACACTGGCATCCGGGGCGGCCAAAGAGGAAGGCAAAGACCCGAAGGAAGTAGCATACAAGGCTTTAGTGGAATACAATAGTGGCAATAAGGAATCGCTTGCAAAGCTGATTGCGGATTCCATTAAGAAATTTGCAAAAGAAAACAACGGTAAAGAAGAAGTCGGTACGGACTGGATTCTGAACGGTGAAAAAATCGCCAACCTTTTTTCCTTCCTTGAAAACGACCCCGAGCTTCTTGAAAAGGCAACGGAATCGGGACTGACCAACGAAGATGTGTTGTTTGCAAAAGGTGTTGTGGAAGCTTCCAAGATTATGTCCAAGGCGGAAATGGCGGAACAGCTTCTTAAGTCGGATGAGGAATTAAAGCCGGAAGAGAAGAGAAACCTTTATGTGGATATGATGAAGGGATTCTACATAAATACCAAGTTTTCGATGGAAACCGGTTTCAAGGATGCAAAACGCGATGATATTAATATGGCACACAATGTGAATGATATTGATTTCATCATGCAGAGGAAGAATACCGCGGTAAGACAGCATGCGAAGGATGTATACCGCGGAGAGAAGAGAGAGTATTCTTCCGTGATTAAGGGACTCGGCGATCCTGCGAACCGCAAAGCACTCGATGCCGGATGTAAGAATGTGGCGAATGAGATGAAACCCGAGACGAAGAAGTTGGACAAGGCCAGAGAAGAAATGAAGAATTATGATTTCCTGTGCAGAAAGGTTACCAATGCCGTGAGTGCTGAACTGGAGAATGCAAATAAGGCGCAGAAAACTTCTCAGGTTCTGGCACAGCCGAAGTAAGATTATTGTAAGAAGGACAGAGTATGCTGCAACGACTCATTGCCGCTGCGATCAGCGCCGGCATCATCATTTTAATCGTTCCCGTGGTAGGATTGCTGATTGATTTTATCACCGAGGAAATTGCGAAGAGCCTGGCCAAAGGGGTAGGTGTGAGTGTTGCAATCTTCATCATGGATTATCTGACCTTTATAGGAACAATTCATCACGAACTTTCGCATGCACTGTATGCATTAATAACCGGGGCGAAGGTCACCAAAGTCGAGGTCTTCAAACCGACCGGAAATCGCCTGGGGTGTGTGGAATTCAAACCCCGCGGAAACTGGATTACCAAGTCTTTGCAGTATACGTTTTCGGCGGTGGCGCCGACGGTACAGGGCTTTGTTTCGGAGGTACTTTTGTTTAAACTTTTTACGTATCTCCAGGGTCCGTTGTGGCTTAAAATTGTCATCGGATATGTGATGGCATCGATTTTTATTCATATGACGATGAGTAGCGCGGATGTAAAGGCGGCTTGGAAGGGGCTGCCTTTTGTCGCGCTTTTGATTCTTGTAATCTGCTTCGCATTTGGTGTGGATCTTCTGAGCGTATTTCAGGGATTCTTCGCATCGACCGGAGTTGCTTAAACTTCTGCGGGACAGGAATGCGTGCCATTTTTGCCCCAAAAGGGGTATAATATTCCGAGTGGGATATTCCTTCGGGCGTAAAACCGGAAAGGATGATGGAATGGATACAGAAAGAAAACAACAGACAAGGGAAGGATTTATAAGCCTCGGTGTTTATACGCTTCTGATTGCCCTGACGATTGTTAATATCTTTCAGAGAAAACTGACGACACTGGAGCCGGCCTATATCATTAATATTACGGCAGATTTGTTTGCCATGATTCTCGGTACGGTTTTATATATCTGTATTCAGTTTGATTTGGAGAAGACCGGACCGAAAATCAAATATTTCCGCTATCTTTTAAACATTTCGTTCCTCGGTGCGTTCACCGACGCCTGTGCATGGCTGGTGGACGGAATTCCGGAGATGAGAGTCATCAATATCATTGACAATACGTTCTATTATGCCTGCTCTCCGCTACAGGTTTATTTTTTATGGCTGTACATGTCAGCTTTTGTAAAGCTGGAGAAGAAGGCTTATAAAATCATGGGACACATAATCCATGCCGGCATGGGTGTTGCTCTTTTTATGAGACTGATGAACTTAATCTCCGGACAGTATTTTACCGTAGGTGCGGACGGTATTTATGCAAGAGGAAACCTGTACGGTCTTTCCAACATCTACACGTTTTCAACGCTGATTGCCATTGTAACCGTAATCATTATTGAGCGCAGGCAGTTAAAGAGTTACCAGATTGCGGCGTTTTTCATTTATGCGTTCGGTCCGCTGGTGGTCGGCATATTTACCGCATTTGTATACGGTCTGTCCGTAATTCCCGGGTTCGTAATGCTGATTCTTCTTCTGGTTTACTGCGTGCTGAATATTTCGCAGGGACGAGCCAAGGCGGTGGCGGATCATGACCTGCAGATGGCTTCCAGAATTCAGGAGAGCGTTCTTCCGAGAATATTCCCTTATCTTCCGGAGCGGTGTGAATTCGATGTTTTTGCAAGTATGACTCCAGCGAAAGAGGTCGGAGGAGATTTCTACGATTTCTTTATGATTGATGACGATCATCTTGCAATGGTAATGGCAGATGTTTCCGGAAAAGGAATTCCGGCATCGCTTTTCATGATGATTTCCAGAACCATGATTAAGAACTATGCCCTTGTCGGTAATTATTCCACCTCCCAGATTCTTCATGAGGTAAACAACAGACTCTGCGAAGGCAATCAGTTAGAGATGTTCGTAACGGTCTGGATCGGAATTGTGTCGCTTTCCACCGGTAAAGGAATTGCATCCAATGCGGGACACGAACATCCGGCACTTTGCAGAAACGGCGGAGAATTTGAACTTGTAAAATATCGTCATTCCATGGCAGTAGCGGCTATGGAAGATATGCAATTCGAGGAACATGAATTCCAGTTAAATCCGGGTGATGCATTTTTTATTTATACGGACGGTGTTGCGGAAGCAAATGACTCCCAGGGCAATCAGTTCGGACCGGAAAGACTGATTCAGGCACTGAACAAAGCACCCGATGCGAGCGCAAAGGGAATTCTGATTCGTGTTCAGGAAAGCATCGATGAATTTGTAAAAGATGCGGATCAGTTTGATGATATTACGATGCTGGCATTCCGTTACTTCGGACCGGATGCGGAAACTGTATCGAAATCGGCAAATGACTAATGAAATGAGGAAATCGATATGGACAGGATAGAGGAAATCAGGGAGTTTTTCAGTAAGGACAGATATGCGACCGAGAGCGGCGCGGTAATCGAGGAAGTCGGCGACAAATACGCCAGATGCTCCATCGAATTAAATGAAATGCACCGCAATGCGGTTGGCGGTGTGATGGGTGCCGTGTATTATACTTTGGCGGATTTCGCATTCGCGGTTGCAACGAATCACGAACAACCGGGTATCGTATCGCTGGATGCAAGCATTTCCTTCTTAAGCATGTGCAAAGGAACGAAACTGATTGCTGAAGCAAATTGCATCAAGGACGGACGCACGACCTGCTACTATCAGATTCCGGTCCGCGATGAGAACGGAAATCTGCTGACGATGGTGAATATTACGGGGTATAAGACAAACCGATAGGAGATTCATTTTGAAATTACCGATAGAATTTGAAAAAAGAATGCGTGTCCAGTTGGGCGATGAATACGAAGCATTTGCGAAGGCTTTCTGCGAGGGAAGCGAAGCGAAGGGGCTTCGTTTTTCATTGTGCCGCATGCCGATGAGCGGCCTTCCGGCAGACTACCCTCCGACGGACGGCGAAATCCCCTGGGCGAATGCGGGTTACTATGTGGATGAAAAAACGCGCCCCGGAAAGAACATTTACCATGAGGCGGGTGCATATTATCTGCAGGAGCCTTCCGCAATGGTTGTGGCGACGCTTGCCGATGTAAAGCCCGGCGAAAAGGTTCTCGATCTTTGTGCCGCACCGGGCGGCAAATCCACCGCGCTCGGCGACATGCTTTGCGGAGAGGGCGTTTTGGTCAGCAACGAGATCCATCCGGCGCGCGTTAAAATTCTTTCCGAAAATATTGAGCGTATGGGTATTTCCAACGCGCTTGTACTAAATGAAACTCCCGAAAAGATTTCATCTCTCTTTCCGGAATTCTTTGACTGTGTGGTTGTGGATGCACCCTGCTCCGGCGAAGGGATGTTTCGTAAAGAAGAGGCGGCATTAGCCGAGTGGAGTTCGGAGAATGTAAAGATGTGTGCCGCACGCCAGCGTGATATTCTTCAAGAAGCGGTGAAATGTGTAGCACCGGGCGGCAGGCTCGTATATTCCACCTGCACTTTCTCATCGGCAGAGGATGAAGAGAATGTTGCGTGGTTTTTGCGGGAGTATCCGGAATTTTCCATGGCAGAGGTGCCGCAGGAAATTCGAAACGAAGTATCATGCGGATTTCAACTCAAAAACTGCGTTCGTATTTGGCCTCATAAGCAACGCGGCGAGGGACATTTTGCAGCACTGTTATTGCGTGACGGAGCGACGGACTCAGAAATAATTTTAAACGATAAAACAGAAAAAGAATCCGGTCAAAAGACCGGCAAGGGCAGCAAATTTGCGGCGGATAAGCGTGGCAAGAATATCGCCCTGTCGCGCGAACAGCGTGAGACCTTCGAAGCATTTGCGAAGGAAAGTCTGACCGATGCGGGTAAGACCCGCTTTACAGAAGTCACCACCTATTCGCCGAACGATGAACGCGTGGCGGCGCTTTACGGCGATAATCTGTACCTGATGCCTTTTTACTTCCCCGGCAAGGGCATAAAGATCGAGCGTGCAGGCCTTCATATCGGAACATTTGCAAAGAACCGTTTTGAGCCGTCGCTGGCGCTTTCGAGAGTCCTGAAAAAAGAGGACGTACGTAACGTCCTCGATTTTACGAAGGAAGAGAAGGATAAAGCATTTGCTTACATCCGCGGTGAGCAGTTATCCGGCATTCCGACTGATTTAAAAGGCTGGACTTTGGTCATGTATGACGGCTATGCCCTGGGATTCGGCAAAGCCTCCGGAGGAGCCCTTAAGAACCATTACCCCAAAGGACTGCGAAAAGAACTACAGATGTAGAGATATTATCATTCAATCAGCCTTCCGTCCTGTATTTCGATAATGCGATCCGCATAAGATGCGATATTCATATCGTGTGTTACAAATACAACGGTTTTTTTCTTGTTTTTTCTGTCAAAATCCAAAGGCATCATTTTCATACGACAATCATTCTAAACAATCGTATATAGGACAGACTTGAATTTATGCGCCCAAAAGGGTAAAATATTATGGAATATTGCCAAACGGAGCATGATTTAGAATGAAAACGAAAGTTTATATAGACGGAAGCGAGGGAACAACAGGACTTCGCATCAATGAGCGGTTTGAAGGAAGGGACGATATCGAGATTCTTAGAATCTCCTCGGAGCTTCGCAAAGACCCGGAAGAGAGAAAGAAATTTATCAACGCATCGGATGTTACATTCCTCTGCCTTCCGGACGCGGCAGCCATTGAAGCGGTAAGCCTGGTGGAAAAAGATAACGACCACACCGTTATCATAGATGCTTCCACCGCACACAGAACGGAAGAGGGTTGGGCATACGGATTGCCGGAACTCGGAAAAGACTTCCGAGAAAGAATCAAAACAGGCAACCGCATTGCGGTACCGGGATGCTACGCATCCGGCTTCGCAATGGATGTATATCCGATGATTTCCGAAGGACTGATCGGAAACGATTATCCGGTCTGCGTCAATGCACTTTCCGGTTATTCCGGAGCAGGCAAAAAGGCCATCGCATTGTACGAAGGCGAAGGAAAGACACAGGATTTATATGCACCGAGAATGTATGCGCTTTCCCAGAAGCACAAACATTTAAAGGAAATGAAGGCAATCTCGAATCTTGCAAGAACACCGCTTTTTGTTCCGGTTGTGGATGATTATTACAGCGGCATGATTGTAACCTTCCCGGTTTATACCGATCTGATGAAGAAGAAAGCGACACCCGCCGAAGTGCGCGAGTGCTTTGCCAAATTCTTTGAAGGCGAAGAATTCATTCATGTAATGCCGCTCGGCGCGGAAGAAGAACTGAATTCCTTCTTTGCAGCCAATGCGATGTCGGGCAGGGACGATGTGCTGATTTACATCACCGGCAATGAAGAGAGAATTCTGATTTCGTCGATTTTTGACAATCTCGGAAAAGGTGCATCCGGCGCGGCAATTCAGTGCATGAATATCCGCCTCGGACTTGAGCAGAGCACCGGATTGAAACTCGGAAATTAAAACAGGATTACGGGATGAGAACAAAACTACATCCGTAGTTTGATCTGGAGGAAAGAAATGGTTTATATTTTAATGGTCATGGGTGTGCTCACCGCAGTCGGTGTTGCAATTCCCTGCCATCTTTACACAAACTGGTATCATATTCCGATTTTCCTCGGAATGTGCGTTGGATTCTTTATCCTGTGGGCAGCGATTTATCTGCTCGCGGCATTGATTCTCGCCGCATTCTGCAACATCAAGAAAGTCGAATACGATCCGATTCCTTTCTATCAGTGGCTTGCGAGAGAAACAATGAAGTACATCCTTTTCTTCACCAACACCTCCGTGAAGGTGGAGGGAATCGAAAAGGTTCCGACGGACCGGAAATGTCTGGTTGTGGCAAACCACTTATCCAATTACGATCCGATTTCCATCATGACGCACATGCCGCTTAAGCCGTTGATTTTTATTTCGAAACCCGAGAATTTTAATCTTCCGGTTGCAGGCGGAATCGTCCGGAAAGCAGGCTTCATGGCTATCGACAGAGACCATGTAAAGAATGCGATTATTACGATTAACAAGGCAGCGGACAAGATTAAGAACGATCAGACTTCGGTATTTATTTTCCCCGAAGGAACCAGAAACCGCACCGAGGAAAAACTGTTGGAGTTCAAAAACGGTGCATTTAAGATTGCCACCAAGGCACAGTGCCCGTTGGTTGTTCTCGCAATGAAGAACACAAATCTTGTAAAGCATCGCACACCGTTCAGACATACGACGGTTTATATGACGGTTGTTGATGTGATTCCTGCGGAGAGAGTCGCAAAGATGAAGACCGCGGAGCTTTCCGAAGAAGTAAGAGAGAAGATTCTCGAAGCACTGTGATATACAGGCCATGGGGGTGGCCGCTAAAAAATACACGGGGTATTAAGGAGGGAAACTATGAATTACGTATTGTTCAATCATCTTTCCAACAACGGCGGCGGAGAAGCCAGAGCGGATGCACTGTTTACTTCGCTCGGTGTAAAGACGGACGATGCTGACTACAAAAAGATTGATCTTGTGGGACTTGACATCGCAGAATGGATGAAGGGTGTTACAAGCGAGGATTTGATTTATCTGGTAAGCGGCGACGGAACCTTAAACCGTATCGCAAACGATTTGTACGATACCGAAGTTCCCTGTCCAATGCTTTTAATCTCCGGCGGAACCGGTAACGATTTCTTAAAGGACATCGTTGAGAATTATCCGTCCGAAGGATATACCGATGTCAGAGAATACATCAAAGGCCTTCCGACCATTAAGGTAAACGGCAAAGAGTGCCATTTCTTAAACGGTATCGGTTACGGTATCGACGGAATGTGCTGCGAAGTTGCCGATAAGAAGAAAGCCGAAGGCAAGGAAAAAATCGACTACACCGCACTGACCATCAACCTTCTGATGTTCCATTACAAATGTCCGACCGCAACCGTAACCATCGATGACGGTGAAGAGAAAGTCTACGAAAAGACCTGGCTTGCTTCCACGATGAACGGACGTTATTACGGCGGCGGAATGAAGGTAGCTCCCGAACAGGATCGCAAGGGCGACGGCTTAACCTTCGTTATCTGGCACGGTTCAGGCAAGGTTGCAACACTTGCCGCATTCCCTTCCATCTTCAAGGGCGAGCATGTAAAGAAGACAAAAATGATTACCGTAATCCCTGCAAAGAAGGTCAAGGTAAAATTCGATATTCCGACCGCAATGCAGATTGACGGAGACACGGTATTAAACGTTTCCGAATACGAAGCATGGAAATAAAAGTCTAGTCAGCTAGACGTTCAGAAAGAAAGAGAACCGGCTGAGACCAGCCGGTTCTTTTGAGACTAAGAAGCGACGAAGAATCATGAGCGAATATCCTTCCCAAAATCCTTTAAAAGATACAAAGATGATGGTGTTAATCGCCGTCCTTGTTGTCGTGCTCATTTCTCTTCTCGGACTGATTGTCGCAAAGAGCATAAAGGATAAAAAGAAAACGGGCGAGGAGAGTTCCTCCGGAGTATTTACAAGTGAAATCACATCCGAGAGCGGACAGAAACAGCAGGCGCAGTTTCCGGAAGGAAACGGTGTAAACGATACCGGAGAATTCTCGATTTACGCAACCGAGCGTGAAGGACGCAAGGGAACGGGAGATTTTAACTACGGCGAAGCGCTTCAGAAATCGATTCTTTTTTATGAATTGCAGCGTTCCGGTGATTTGCCGGACAAGACCCGTTGCAACTGGCGCGGAGATTCCGCACTGACCGACGGAAGTGATGTCGGCGTGGATTTAACCGGCGGTCTTTACGATGCGGGCGATCATGTCAAATTCAATCTTCCGATGGCGTATACCGCAAGTGTTCTTGCATGGAGTTATTACGAGAATAAAGACGCTTATGTTGAAAGTAAGCAGGACGAGTATCTTCTCGGCGTCATTCGCTGGGTGGATGATTATTTAATCAAATGCCATACCGGCAAAGAAGAATTCTATTATCAGGTTGGCAATGGCGGAACCGATCACGGCTGGTGGGGTCCGTGCGAAGTCATGACCATGGAAAGACCGGCTTACAAAGTAGATGCTTCGAATCCGGGTTCTACCGTAACCGCGGAAGCATCGGCAGCACTTGCTTCAGCTGCGGTTATCTATAAAGACATCGATGCAAATTATTCCAATGAGTGTTTAAAGCATGCAAAAGAATTATACGATTTTGCGAAAAAATATCAGTCCGACGCAGGCTATACGCAGGCGGCCGGATTCTATGATTCCCACAGCGGTTTTTACGACGAATTGTCCTTTGCAGCCGCATGGCTTTATCTTGCAACGAATGATTCCAAGTATCAAAAAGAAGCCGGGGACTGGTTTGCAAAAACAAGCGGCGATTATAAATGGACGCTTTGCTGGGATGATGTTTCTTTAGGTACCGCTCTCATCATGGGACGCGAGACGAAGGATCGCAAGTATCTGGATTATCTCGAAAACAATCTTGACTATTGGACTACAGGTGTAGGCGGAGAGCGAATCACCTATACTCCGAAGGGACTTGCATGGCTCGATTCGTGGGGCTCTCTTCGTTATGCTTCCACGGCATCGTTTTTGGCAATTACATATTCCAATTCCGATATTTGTCCGAAAGATAAGAAAAAGACGTATCACGATTTTGCGGTTACGCAGATCGGATACTGCCTCGGCAGTACGGGATTCTCTTATGAGATCGGATTCGGCGATTCCTATCCGGTGCATCCGCATCATCGAACCTCCCAGGGTTCTCCCGCCAATAATTTAAACGATCCCGTGGATTCCAAACACATTCTTTGCGGTGCACTGGTTGGCGGACCGGACGCATCCGACGGCTATACGGATGAAGTCTCAAATTATACCGTAAACGAAGTGGCGGATGATTACAATGCAGGCTTTACCGGTGCGCTTGCGGCACTTTACAAAGAGTACGGCGGCGAGACCATCAAATACTACGGTGCAGTGGAGAATGTCGGCGATGACGAAATCCTCGTACAGGGCTGCATCAATGTGGAAGGGGATAATTTCCTTGAAGTAAAAGCCTATGTCATCAATCAGACGGCATGGCCAGCAAGAGCATTGAAAAATGCGAAGCTTTGCTATTTTATCGATCTTTCCGAACTTTACGAAGCAGGCGGCAGCGTGGCGGATCTTTCCCTGCAGATGAATTATTCGCAGGGCGGTTCGGTATCCGAGGTTCTGCCGTTTGACGAAGAACATCATATTTACTATGTGCCGGTTTCCTTCGGCGATACCGTGATTGCACCGGGAAGCCAGGATTCCTATCGGAAGGAAGTTCAGTTCAGAATCACATCTTCCAAAGCATGGAAGAACGAGAACGATTATTCGTTTGAGGATATAAAAGGAACAAGCGGAAACGCATACAATCCCTGCACGCATATGGCGCTCTACGAGGGCGACCAATTGGTTTACGGCTCCGTGCCGGACGGCAACGGAAGCGTGGAGGAAGATCCGAAGGAAGAAAAACCTGCGGAGCAGAAACCTTCGGGGCAGGAGAAACCCGCGGATCCCGCGAAGCCCGATCCTGCGAAGCCCGATCCCGCGAAGCCGGACCCTGCGAAGCCCGACCCCGCAACCCCCGATCCTGCGAAACCGGATCCCGCGAAGCCGGATGATCCGAAGGGCAACCACAATGTGGAAATCCGTGCGGGTGAGTTGCGGCTTGCAGTCGATAACCAGGCTACCCGGGGCAGCGGTTCCACGATTGCACTGAATATCAAGCTTACCAATGATTCTAAGAAGGATCTGGATTTATCCAATCTGACCGTGCAGTACTTTTTCTCGGATCCGGATTTGAAGAACTTAAGTTTCTACTGCGATTATGCAAGCATTGAAGGGCAGCAGTACAAAGCGATTACGGAATCTGTGGAAGGCGTTTTCGAAAAAGGCCCCGATGCGGATGCGACTGCCGGAATCAAATGTAAGATGAAGCTTAAGAACGGTCAGACGCTTCCTTCGGGACATACGCTGAATCTGCAGATTCGCATTGCAAGGTCCGACTGGGGCAACATGAATTTTGATGATGATTATTCCGCCAAGGGCACCGATAAACTGACGGTAGAACAGGGCGGCAAGGTGATTCTCGGCAAAGAGCCGAAGTAGGAGTTTACATGAGACAGACACTCATCAGAATCGGAGTGGGAATCACCGCCTATATCGCTGCGTTGTTTATCTTCAGCGCGATTTTAAACCGCGGAACTACGGATATGACGGTGGAATTATCCCCCGCATCCTATCCGGTGATTTCCTTTCTCTCCGGAGATGAAACATATAATATTACCGTAGGATACCGGAAGGAACGGAATGTGATGCTAATGAAAGAGAACATCACACCGCTTGGTGAGAACCGTTCCCTTGCATTCCAGATTCGTACCTATTCGCAACCGATTGACGAAGTGGCCGTTCAGGTCAGAACAAAGGACGGCGGACGTCTGATTGAAGACACCGAGGTTAAGGAGATTCAAAAGGACGGGGAAATCTGGAATGTTTATACATCCCTGAAAGATTTGCTGGAAACCGGCGAAGAATACGCATTGACGATTCGCCTTACGGTGGACGGAATCCCTCTTTACTACAATACACGCGTGGAGTGGAAGGAAGAGGTGGATGTCCAGACCTACCTTTCTTTTGCGCATGAATTTGCGGATAAAACTTTCGGCGAACGCGAAGAATATGTTGAATTAAAGAAATACTTAGAGAGCAATTCATCCGGCGACAATTCGGATTTTGCGAAAATCGATATTCACAGTTCCTTAGAGCAGGTTGCCTGGGGCAATCTCGAGGTGCAGCGCGAAAGCGATTACGAGAGCACGCTGATTACGGCGGAGAAAAACGTGGCTTCCTTAAACCAGTATTATCTGGTCCGGATCGGGGAAGGTTCCAAAGCGGAGCATTACCGCGTGAAAGAATTCTTCCGCATGAAGAAGGGAACGGACCGCATGCATCTGCTCGAGTACGAGCGCAGCATGAGCCGTCTTGTATTCGAAGAGGATGATATCTTTTTTACCGATACGGTTTATCTGGGAATCGGAAACGAAGATGTCGACATGAAGGAAAGCGAGAAAGGAAATATTCTCGCGTTTACCCACGACGGTGTCCTTTTTGTGGCACAGCCGAAGGAGAGCCGTTTTGCAAGGGCCTTCTCCTATTATGATAAGAGTGATTACGACAAGCGTCCGATTACGGAAATCCCGAGCGTTAGGATTCTGTCCGTAAACGAAGACGGCATCGTGAACTTCGCAGTGTACGGATATATCCCGCGCGGCATGCACGAAGGCGAAACGGGACTTGTCGTGTATACCTTCGATTTTATGAAGAACACGTTGGAGGAAAGAGCATTCTTATCCTTCAAGGGTTCGAATGAAATGCTTCGTGCGAATCTGGATTCACTCCTTTATTTAAACGAAGCCGAAGAGCTGGTATTTTTCCTGGACGGCGGCATCCATCAGATTTCGTTAAACGGCATGGAGTACAAATCGCTGGCGACGGACTTAACGCCCGAGAGTTTCTGCGTGAACGAAGACGGAACCAGAGCGGCGTGGATTACGAAGAAGGAAGAAATCGGAGCCACAGAACTTCGGTTTATGAATTTTGAAAATATGCACTTTGCGGATATCGCGGCAAAGAGCGGAGAACTTCTGATGCCGGAAGGCTTCATGAAGGAAGATTTGGTCTACGGAATCGCAAAGAAAGAGGATGTGTCGGAGGATGCGTTCGGAAATGTATTCTTCCCGCGTTACAGTGTGCGCATCCAGACCGAGTCCGGCACCGTGTACAAGGATTATACAAAGGACGGCATTTACGTAACCGACCTGATCTTTTCTGACAACATGGTGACATTAAAGCGGAGCACGAAGAACGAGGCCGGGGATTTTAAACCGATTGATGACGATACCGTGGTGGACAATTCCGAGGATGCGGTGATGAAGAATCGCCTGGAGCGTGTCGTTACGGAGAACTACGAAACGGTTTCCCAGATTGCACTTGCTTCGGAATACGATGTGAAAAAGATGCAGATTATGCGGCCGAAGATTAATCTGTATGAAGGGGACCGCGAGATTACGGTGCGTTCTTCCGATGAGTACAAGTGCTTCTATACGTTTGCAAGGGGCAGAATTATCGGCGAGTGGTCCGAGGCGGCCGATGCGGTAAGGCAGGCATACGAGACGAACGGTTTCGTCATGGACGAGCGTTCGGAATATGTATGGCGTAAGATGGAACTGCCGACGAAGAATCAGATTATGGCAATTCACGAGACACCGGTTCCGGAGGGAAGTTCTTCCCTTGCGGTTTGCTTGGAGACCATGATGCAGCTGGCCGGTTTTTCGCAGGATGCGGACACACCGCTTGCAACCGGCATGACACCGGTGGAAATCATGGAAAAATACATGGCGGACACCGAGGTACTGAATCTGTCGGGCTGCCAGACGGATATGCTGTATTATTATCTCGGTCGCGATATTCCCGTGCTTGCGCTTACGGGCGACATGGGAGGCGTGCTTTTAATCGGATACAATTCGAACGAATTTGTCTGGATGAATCCCGAGAAGGGCACGATTTACAAACTTTCCAAGGAAGAGACAAGCCGGTACTTTACCGGAAAGAACAATATGTTTATTACCTATTACAGGACGGAAGGAGTCTAAAATGGAACGTATCATTACAAGCCTTTTGGAAACGGATGCTTACAAGTTCTCCATGGGACAGGCGATTTATCACCAGTTCAGCGATTTTAAGACGACATGGAGTTTCAAGTGCAGAAACGAGGATGTGCATTTTACAAAGGAGATGGTTGATGAAATCAAGCGTCAGCTTCTTCTTTATACCGAGCTTCGTTTTAAGGAGGACGAGCTTGAGTATCTGCATAATATTACATGGATCAAGGGTTCCTATGTGGACTTCTTAAGACTGTGGAAACCCAGATACGAGGATTTTACGATTACGCAGGATGCGGAGTGCGGACTTTCGATTGAGACGAAGGGTACCTGGTTAAATACCTCCATGTACGAGATTCCGACGCTTGCCATCGTCAATGAAGTATACTTCCGTATGGCATATGATTACGATCATCTGATGGACAGCTTCCGCGAACGTCTGGATGATAAAATCGCCAAACTCGAATCCGGCGAATACGACCTTGCGGCATTCTCCGAATTCGGTATGAGAAGACGTCTTTCCGGCGAGGCACAGGACCTTGCGGTGAAGAGATTAAAGGAAGCAAAACTCGGCAATTCCAAATTTGTCGGAACATCGAACGTATACCTTGCGAAAAAATACGGCATTACGGCAGTCGGCACCATGGCACATGAGTGGATTATGTGCGTCGGACAGGGCAATCACAAGCACAATCCGGCATACTCGAACTGGTACGCACTGGATGCGTGGGTTAAGGAGTACGGTGTCTTAAACGGAACCGCACTGACCGATGCGATTACGACGGACTGCTTCTTAAAGGATTTCCAGTTAACCTATGCGACACTCTTCTCCGGTGTGCGCCACGATTCCGGTTCCCCGTTCGAGTGGGGTGACAAGATGATTGCACATTACGAGTCCCTCGGCATCGATCCGAAGACGAAGACGCTTTTGTTCTCCGACAGCCTTGATTTCGAGAGAGCAACCGCAATTAAGAAGTATTTTGACGGAAAGGCGAAGATTGCATTCGGAATCGGAACCTTCATTGCGAACGATACCGATGCACCGGCTCTCAACATTGTCATGAAGACCACGGCCTGCAACGGTATGGATGTTGCAAAAATCTCCGATGTGGAAGGCAAAGGCATGTGCAAGAATCCCGACTACATTCATTATCTTGAGCGCTGCATCAACTGGCGTATGACGCATGCGGATGACCGTTTAAGATAGGAAACACACAAATTATTAAGAATAATAAAGCCCGGCTGCAGAGATCTGCAGTCGGGCTTTTTGGCAGGAACGGCGCTTTCCTTGACATTAGGGATTAAAATCTGTAAAATACCATTGGTATTTTATGCGCTTTTTGCTTATTTTGTGCCCGAAAAGCCGCATAAAGGATGGGAATAAATCCACAAGGAGTAAAGAAAAATGTACGAGAAAGTCAGTACAGATCTAAATTTTGTACAAAGAGAAAAAGAAGTAGAGAAATTCTGGAAGGACAACGACATTTTCCGTAAGAGTATGGAGAATCGTAAGGAAGGCGAAACCTACACCTTCTACGACGGACCTCCGACCGCAAACGGAAAGCCGCATATCGGCCATGTTCTGACCCGTGTTATCAAGGATATGATTCCGAGATACCGCACCATGAAGGGTTATATGGTACCGAGAAAAGCCGGATGGGATACCCATGGTCTGCCGGTTGAGATTGAAGTGGAGAAGCTTCTCGGCCTTGACGGCAAGGAGCAGATTGAGGCATACGGTCTCGAACCCTTCATCAAGCAGTGCAAGGAAAGTGTCTGGAAATACAAGGGAATGTGGGAAGATTTCTCCGGAACCGTCGGATTCTGGGCGGATATGGACGATCCCTACGTTACCTATCATGATGATTATATTGAGTCCGAGTGGTGGGCATTAAAGGAAATCTGGGACAAAGGTCTCCTTTATAAAGGATTTAAAATCGTTCCCTACTGCCCGCGTTGCGGAACCCCGCTTTCCGCACAGGAAGTGGCTCAGGGATACAAGACCATCAAGGATCGTACCGCAATCGTACGTTTTAAGGTAAAAGACGAGGATGCATACTTCCTCGCATGGACAACCACACCCTGGACCCTGCCTTCCAACATCGGTCTTTGCGTAAACCCGAACGACGAATACGCAAAGGTAAAGGCAGTGGACGGAAAGGTTTACTATATGGCGGTTGCTCTTCTCGATACCGTTATCGGCGAGCTTTTATCCGCAAAGGATAAGGAAGGCAATGCCAGGTACGCTCCGTTTGCAGACGGCAAGGCATATGAAATTCTTGAAACCTACAAGGGAACCGACCTTGAATATAAGGAATACGAACCGCTTTACGAGTGCGCTGCGGTTGAAACCGAGAAGCAGCACAAGAAGGCATTCTTCGTATACTGTGACGAATACGTTACGATGACCGACGGTACCGGTATCGTACACATCGCTCCCGCATTCGGTGAAGACGATGCGAGAGTCGGACGCAAATATGACGCTCCTTTCGTTCAGATGGTGGACGGCGCAGGTAAAATGAAGCCCGAGACCGGTAAATTTGCCGGCATGCGCTGCAAACCGACCGAGAAGGAAGTTGAGGCAGGCGCAGTTGCCTGCGATCCCGAGGTATTGAAAGACCTCGCAGAGCGCGGAATCCTCTTTGATGCTCCGAAAGCAGAGCATGATTATCCGCACTGCTGGAGATGCGATACCCCGCTTATTTACTATGCAAGAGAATCCTGGTATATCAAAATGACCGCCGTAAAGGATCAGATGATTGCCAACAACAATACGATTCACTGGATTCCCGAATCCATCGGTAAGGGACGTTTCGGTGACTGGCTTGAGAATCTTCAGGACTGGGCGATTTCAAGAAACCGCTACTGGGGAACTCCGCTCAATATCTGGGAGTGCGAGTGCGGAAAGCAGCTTTCCATCGGCTCCAGAGAAGAGCTTGCAACACTTTCCGGTAATCCGGAGAATGCAAAAGTCGAACTTCATCGTCCTTACATCGATGAGGTTGTGATTCCCTGCCCCGACTGCGGCAAGGAAATGCACCGTGTACCCGAAGTAATCGACTGCTGGTTCGACTCCGGTGCGATGCCGTTTGCACAGCATCATTATCCGTTTGAGAATAAGGACCTCTTTGAGAAGCAGTTCCCGGCACAGTTCATCTCCGAGGCTGTGGATCAGACCAGAGGATGGTTCTATTCCCTGCTTGCGGAATCCACGCTTCTCTTCAACAAGGCTCCGTACGAGAACGTTATCGTACTCGGCCACGTACAGGATGAAAACGGACAGAAAATGAGTAAATCAAAGGGCAACGCGGTGGATCCGTTCGAGGCTCTTGAAACTTACGGTGCAGATGCCATCCGCTGGTATTTCTACATTAACTCCGCACCCTGGCTTCCGAACCGTTTCCACGGCAAGGCAGTACAGGAAGGACAGCGTAAATTCATGGGTACCCTTTGGAATACCTATGCGTTCTTCGTGCTTTACGCAAACATTGACAATTTTGACGCAACCAAGTATGCGCTCGAATACGATAAACTGCCGGTTATGGACAAGTGGCTCTTATCCCGCCTGAATACGGTAGTAAAGGAAACCGACGACCATCTGAACAATTACCGCATTCCCGAGGCTGCAAGAGCATTGCAGGATTTCGTGGATGAGATGAGTAACTGGTATGTTCGCCGCGGTCGTGAGCGTTTCTGGGCAAAGGGCATGGAACAGGATAAAATCAATGCCTACATGACCCTCTATACCGCACTTGTAACCATCAGCAAGACGGCAGCGCCCATGATTCCGTTCATGGCGGAAGAAATCTATCGCAACCTTGTATGTTCCATCGACAAGAATGCTCCGGAAAGCGTTCATTTATGCGACTTCCCGGTATGCGATGCATCGATGATTGACAAGAAACTGGAAGAGAACATGGATGCGGTATTAAAGACCGTTGTTCTCGGACGTGCCTGCAGAAATGCGGCAAATATCAAGAACCGTCAGCCGATAGCAAAGATGTTCGTAAAAGCGGACTTTGCATTGGATGAATTTTACACGGAAATCATTGAGGATGAGTTAAACGTAAAGGCTGTGGAATACACCGAGGATGTAAGAGAGTTTACAAGCTACACCTTCAAGCCGCAGCTTAAGACGGTCGGACCGAAGTACGGCAAGTCTTTGGGCGGCATTCAGAAATATTTATCCGAAGTGGACGGAAATGAGGCAATGGATACGCTCAAAGCCAAGGGAAGCCTTGATTTTGACGTAAACGGCGCGGCAATCTCCTTAACCGAGGATGATTTGTTAATCGATATGGTAAAGAAGGAAGGCTTTGAATCTCTGGCAGACGGCGGCGTGACCGTGGTTTTGGATACGCGTCTTACCGACGAGCTGATCGAGGAAGGCTTTGTATATGAGGTAATCAGCAAGATTCAGACCATGCGTAAGGATTCCGGATTCGAAGTAATGGATCACATTACCGTAAGCGTTTCCGAGAATGAAAAGATCGAGGGCATTATCCGTGCAAACGAAGCAGCCATTTCCGCAAAGGTTCTGGCAGACGAAGTGGTATACGGAAGTGCATCCGAGAACTCCAAAAAGTGGAACATCAATGGGGAAGATGTTGTAATCGGGGTTGTAAGAAAGTAAAAAACCGGGAGCGAGAGCACCCGGATTACGGAGGAAAGAAAGATGGCAACAGCAAAGAAACCGGCAACGAAGGCAGCAGCGAAACCTGCGGCGAAGAAAGAAACCGCAGCAAAGAAGGCGCCTGCAAAGGCAGCAGCGAAAGCGGCGGCACCTGCGAAGGCAGCGGAGAAAAAGCCTGCAACCGCAGCAAAGAAACCTGCGACCAAGGCGGCAACCAAGCCCGCGGCGAAGAAACCCGCAACGAAGGCAAAGAATTCTGCGCCTCAGATGGAATTCGATAAAGAACTGTTTAAAAGAAGCGTCCTTTACAATGTAAGAACGCTTTACAGAAAGACCATGGAGGAAGCAACCGATCAGCAGATTTTCCAGGCAGCAGGTTATGCCATCAAGGATCAGATTGTTGACCACTGGTTAAAGACTCAGGAAGCTTATGAAAAGCAGGATCCGAAGACCGTTTACTATCTGTCCATGGAATTCTTAATGGGCCGTGCGTTCGGTAACAGCTTAATCAACTTAACCGCATATAAGGATGCAAAGGAAGCACTCGAAGAACTCGGTGTGGACATTAACGTAATCGAGGATCAGGAACCCGATGCAGCTCTTGGTAACGGCGGCTTGGGAAGACTTGCGGCATGCTTCCTCGATTCCCTCGCAACTTTAGGTTACTCAGCATACGGCTGCGGTATTCGTTATCGTTACGGTATGTTTAAGCAGGAAATCAAAGACGGTTATCAGGTGGAAGTTCCCGATAACTGGCTTGCAGACGGCAACCCGTTCGAACTTCGTCGTCCGGAATACACCAAGGAGGTACGCTTCGGCGGATATGTAAGCTGCCGCACCGATGAATACGGCAGAAACAACTACTTCCAGGAAGGCTACCAGGCAGTTAAGGCAGTTCCTTACGATCTTCCGATTGTAGGATACGGTAACGGCATCGTAAACACCCTCCGTATTTGGGATGCACAGCCCGTGGACTGCTTCCGTCTTGATTCTTTCGACAAGGGTGATTATCAGAAAGCGGTTGAGCAGGAAAACCTTGCCCGCAACATCGTAGAGGTTCTTTATCCGAACGACAATCATATCGCAGGTAAGGAACTTCGTTTGAAACAGCAGTACTTCTTCGTTTCCGCATCCGTTCAGGAAGCAGTTGCGAAGTACATGAGAAATCATGACGATATCAAGAAACTTCACGAGAAAGTAACCTTCCAGTTAAATGATACCCACCCGACCGTAGCGGTTGCGGAACTCATGAGAATCCTCATGGACGAGTATTATCTTACCTGGGACGAAGCATGGGCAGTTACCACCAAGACCTGTGCATATACTAATCACACCATTATGTCCGAAGCTTTGGAAAAATGGCCGATTGACCTCTTCCAGAGATTACTTCCCCGTATCTATCAGATTGTGGAAGAAATCAACCGCAGATTTGAGGCGGAAATCCGCAGCAAATATCCCGGAAATGAAGAGAAAATCAAGAAGATGGCAATCCTCTATGACGGAAAGGTTAAAATGGCTCACCTTGCAATTGCAGCCGGCTATTCCGTAAACGGTGTTGCGAGACTTCATACCGAAATCCTTAAGAATCAGGAATTAAAGGACTTCTATGAAATGTATCCCTGGAAGTTCAACAATAAGACCAACGGTATTACCCAGAGAAGATTCCTTCTTCACGGCAACCCGCTTCTTGCGGACTGGGTAACCAAGAAAGTCGGCGACGGCTGGATTACCGATCTTCCGAAGATTGCTGCTTTGAAGGATTATGCAAAGGATGAAAAGGCACAGGAAGAGTTCATGAAGATTAAGTATCAGAACAAGCTCCGTCTTGCCGCTTACATCAAAGAGCACAACGGAATCGACGTGGATCCGAATTCCATCTTCGACGTGCAGGTTAAGAGATTACATGAGTACAAGCGTCAGCTTTTAAACATTCTTCATGTAATGTATCTGTACAACCAGCTCAAAGAGCACCCTACGATGGAATTTTATCCGAGAACCTTTATCTTCGGTGCAAAGGCAGCAGCAGGATACCGTAATGCAAAGCTTACAATCAAGTTAATCAACTCCGTTGCGGATAAAATCAATAACGACGTATTCATCAACGGAAAGATTAAGGTTGTGTTCATCGAGAACTATTGCGTATCCAACGCGGAAATCATTTTTGCCGCATCCGATGTTTCCGAGCAGATTTCCACCGCTTCAAAAGAGGCATCCGGTACCGGTAACATGAAGTTCATGTTAAACGGTGCGCTGACCTTGGGAACGATGGACGGTGCAAACGTGGAAATCGTGGAAGAAGTCGGAAAGAGCAATGCGTTTATTTTCGGTCTGTCCTCCGATGAAGTTATTAATTACGAGAACAACGGCGGATACGATCCGATGGAAATCTACAGAAACGATCCGGATATCCACATGGTGCTTAACCAGTTAATCAACGGAACCTACTCTCCGGACGATCCGGAAAGATTCCGTCACTTATACAACTCGCTTTTGAATACCGAGAGCACTTCCAAGGCAGATACCTACTTCATCTTAAAGGACTTCAAGTCCTATGCGGAAGCACAGAAGAAGGTGGAAAAAGCCTACAGAAACCGTTCCAAGTGGGCACAGAGCGCTATTCTTAACGTAGCATGCTCCGGCAAATTCACCTCCGACCGTACCATTCAGGAGTATGTGGACGATATCTGGCATTTGGACAAGGTAGTATTATAAGGAGTAAACCATGATTGAATTAAAAAATGGCGGGGCCTATCTCGTAAACGGCACCGAATGGATTGAGGACACCGCGGATGCGGCAGCGGCAATCGCTGCGAAGACCGGTAAAAGTGTTTCGAAAGAGGAAGCAAAGCAGGGTACGATTGCGTACGGCATTTTAAAGGCGCACAATACCTCCGACAACATGGAGAAACTTAAAATCCGCTTCGACAAGCTGACTTCCCACGACATTACTTTCGTCGGCATTATTCAGACCGCACGTGCATCAGGTCTGGAAAAATTCCCGATGCCCTATGTTCTGACCAACTGCCACAATTCCCTTTGTGCGGTAGGCGGAACGATTAATGAAGATGACCACATGTTTGGTCTGACCTGCGCAAAGAAGTACGGCGGAGTTTATGTACCCCCTCATCAGGCGGTTATTCACCAGTTCGCACGTGAAATGCTTGCAGGCGGCGGCAGAATGATCTTAGGTTCCGATTCTCATACACGTTACGGTGCACTTGGTACCATGGCAATGGGCGAGGGCGGACCGGAGCTTGTAAAACAGCTCTTAAACCAGACTTACGATATCAACATGCCCGGCGTGGTTGCGGTTTATTTAACCGGCAAGCCGGAGAAGGGCGTTGGTCCTCAGGACGTTGCACTTGCGATTATCGGCGCGGTATTCGGCAACGGATATGTGAAGAATAAGGTTATGGAATTTGTGGGACCGGGCGTTGAGAATTTAAGTCCCGATTTCCGTATCGGCATTGACGTTATGACGACGGAGACCACCTGTCTTTCCTCCATCTGGAAGACCGATGCGAAAGTGGAAGAGTTCTACGAAATCCATGGAAGAAAAGAAGATTACAAGGAACTGAATCCTGCAGACGTGGCATATTATGACGGCGTGATTTCCATTGATTTAAGCACCGTTAAGCCCATGATTGCGATGCCGTTCCATCCGAGCAATACCTATACCATCGAAGAGTTGAACGCAAACCTTTACGACATCTTAAAGGATGTGGAGAAGAAGGCGGAAGTATCTTTAGACGGCGCTGTAGAGTACACGCTTCAGAACAAGGTACATGACGGAAAACTCCTGGTAGATCAGGGTATTATCGCAGGCTGCGCCGGCGGCGGATTCGAAAATATCTGCGCTGCAGCGGACATTTTAAAGGGTAAGTATATCGGCTCCGACGGATTTACTTTAAGCATTTATCCGGCATCCATGCCGATTTATATGGAATTAATCAAGAACGGTTGCGCGGCAACCCTAATGGAGACCGGTGCGGTATTAAAGACTGCATTCTGCGGTCCCTGCTTCGGTGCAGGCGATACCCCCGCAAACAATGCATTCTCCATCCGTCACTCCACGAGAAACTTCCCGAACCGCGAAGGCAGCAAGCTGCAGAGCGGACAGATTTCTTCCGTGGCTCTTATGGATGCAAGAAGTATTGCGGCAACGGCTGCCAATAAGGGCGTACTTACCGCGGCTACCGATTTTGACGGTAATTTCAATGATTATAAGTATTTCTTTGATGCGAATATTTACGCAAACCGTGTATTCGATTCTCACGGCGTGGCAGATCCGGATCAGGAGATTCAGTTCGGCCCGAACATCAAGGACTGGCCGAAGATGTCCGCTTTGCCTGAAAACCTTCTTCTGAAGGTTGTTTCCGAGATTCACGATCCGGTTACGACAACGGACGAACTCATTCCTTCCGGCGAGACTTCTTCCTATCGTTCCAATCCTTTGGGACTTGCGGAATTCGCGCTTTCCAGAAAGGATCCCGAGTACGTGGGACGTGCAAAGGCCGTACAGGTTGCACAGAAGGCTCTGGAAGCCGGAGAATGTGCAGGAAAGGCTGTTCCGGAAGTCGGCGAAGTTATGGGAGTTGTAAAGCAGACATTTGCGGATGTGGACCATAATAACCTGGGCGTGGGCTCCACGATTTTTGCCGTAAAACCCGGTGACGGCTCTGCAAGAGAGCAGGCTGCAAGTTGCCAGAAGGTACTCGGCGGCTGGGCAAACATCGCAAACGAGTATGCTACGAAGCGTTATCGTTCGAATCTGATTAACTGGGGTATGCTTCCCTTCTTAATCGAGGCGGGAGAGCTTCCGTTTAAAAATCTTGATTACATCTTCTTACCCGGCATTAAGGCTGCGGTAGAGAATAAGCAGGAAGTAATCGATGCATATGTTGTAAAGGACGGCGGTTTAAAGAAGTTTGAAATGCGCCTCGGCGAACTTACCGATGAAGAGCGTCAGATCATTCTGAAGGGCTGCCTGATCAACTATAACAGAGTGTAAATATTATAATAAACTCCCTCCGCGCAGTGCGCGGGGGGAGTCTTTATACAGAGTTATATTTAGTAAAAATGAGCGTATTACCCACAAGAAATTGTGGGTATTTTTGTGTTAAATTAAATTGTGTTTTTTTCGTGTCGTTTTATTTTTAGTTGGTGTAAACCCCCTTTTTTTTTATTTTGAGTGTGTTATATTTATATCAACAACAAGATATACAGGTTGATTCCAAAGTCAGTAGTCAGTTTGTTGGACGAAGACGGAACCGGAAGAATCCCGGCGGAATGCATCCTTTCAAATTTGAGATTTCTGAATTTTAACTAACAAAAGATAAGTGACATTGTCTTGCGAACAACTCTGTAACAGGAATCAAGAAGGAGAAAAGATACAGACCAAAAGGAGACGGAAGGCGAACTTGGAAGCCGGTGGGCTGGTTGAACGCCGAAGAATCAATTACATATCAATTGAAAGAGGAAACCGCATTGGATAATATTAGTCGATGATCGTCGCTGATGCAGTTTCCTTTTTCAATGCCATTATTTGCAATAGAAAGAGGGCCGAGAACGGGAGACGGGTGTTTACACACGGTCTAACGTTCTCGGCCCTCTTGCGTACTTGCGAAGCAAGGGCTTCACGCGGATGAGCAATCTTAGCACGTAGTGCGGGAAAGCCACGAAGTGGCGATTGTGAATCCAAGTGCAGTCTTGCAAATATGGCATTGCGAATCCTCGAGCAGGAGCAAATCGTTTTACTTTACAATCATTTTCTCTACCAAACTGCGTTTCATCATCACCTGATGGGCGCATCCGGTGCATTCCAGGCGGAAGTCTGCGCCGACGCGCAGCACTTTCCATTTGTCTGCGCCCGGCTTTCCGCAGGGATGCGGTTTTTTCAGTTGAATTACTTCTCCTACATTTATTTCCATAACACAAAAGATTATTCGTTTCCGCCCTGTCCGTACTTCTTTAAGATGTTCTGGATTCTTGCGGAAGGATTCAGAAGATCCGAAATGGAAGCATCATGATTCAGGGTGTCGATTAAGTATGCGATGTATTTGCTCATATCGCAGTTGATGTACCAGTCACGGGAGAGAAGCTCCGGAGTCTGATAAACCAGGTTGGTGGTCAGGACTCTGTAAAGAAGTCCGTCTTCAAATGCCTTGTCGAATTTTTCCAAACCGTTGGTGAAAAGTCCGAAGGTCGTTGCAAGGAAGATTCGGTTTGCGTTTCTTCTCTTTAATTCCGCTGCAACATCGAGAGCGCTGTCACCGGAGGAAATCATATCGTCGATGATTATGGCGTCCTTGCCGGAAAGGTCGGTACCCAAGTATTCATGTGCAACGATGGGGTTGCGGCCGTCCACGATGCGGCTGTAATCACGACGCTTGTAGAACATGCCGACATTCAGTCCGATGATGTTTGCCATGTATACGGCACGGGAAAGTGCACCTTCATCCGGGGAGATGACCATCATGTGGTCCGCATCCAGCTTGATGTCGGGTACGTTCTTAAGAAGTGCCTTGGTAAACTGATAGGTCGGTGTAACGGTTTCAAATCCGTGAAGAGGAATTGCGTTCTGTACTCTGGGATCGTGTGCATCAAAGGTGATGATGTTGTCAACGCCGAGAGAAGTTAATTCCTGAAGTGCAAGTGCGCAGTCCAGAGACTCTCTTGCGGTACGCTTATGCTGTCTTCCTTCATACAGGAAGGGCATGATTACGTTGATTCTGCGGGCCTTGCCGCCGATTGCCGCGATGACACGCTTCACATCCTGGAAGTGGTCGTCGGGGGACATATGGTTAATGTGTCCGCACACTTTGTAGGTTTCGGAATAATTACATACATCTACGAGAATGTAGATGTCCGCACCACGAACGGATTCGTTAATCGTACATTTGGCTTCGCCGGATCCGAAACGGGCAAGTTTCGCATCCAGAATGTAGGAATCTCTCTGATAACCGGAATACGCAAGACTTCCTTTGTGTTCGCTCTCACGTTCGGTTCTCCATTTTACCAGGTATTCGTCTACCTTTCTGCCGATTTCGGCACAGCCCCTTGTGGGCATCAGCCGTAACATTCCCACGGGAATGGTTTCCAAGTTACGCACTTCTTCGGAATGAGCCATGAAAAAGTTCCTCACTTTCTGTTTTGCATTTGTTTGATATATAATCTGATGTCCTGACCGGACAATGTACAGATTTCAAATTGAGCAAAAAGCCTTGAGAATACACGGTCCGTGTAGCGGGAGCATAAATCTTCCAGTGAAAGATTCGTGCTGATTACAATGGGCTTTTTGGCTAAATACCGCTCGTTTAACAGATTTAAAAGTTCGGCGGTGGAGAAGGAATTGGATAATTCCGTGCCGAGATCGTCAATGACGAGCAGGTCGCAGGATTTAATCGCGTTTAACGGATTCTCCGATCCGTTGTCGTATTTGTTATGGAACTTGTAATCGGAAATCGTGTTAAACAGCGTGGGTGCGCTGAAATAGATGCAGGAATATCCTTTCTTGAGCACCTCGTTAACGATACAGTTCGAAAGGAAGGTCTTGCCGGTTCCTACCGAACCCGTAAAGCAGATATTGGCATAGCGTGTGCCAAAAAGATCTGCAAAATTTCTGGCCTTGGAAACGGCCTTTTCAAAATCCCTGGAAGCTTCTCCTACCTGAAAGTCGTGACGAAGCGTTTCGAAGTTTTCCAAAGCGAGCTGTTCTTTGATGCTGCTTTGTTCGTAAATGCGGTCAAGAATGGCCTGCTTAAAGCAGTGGCAGCGTGCACCGTCGATAAATCCGGTATCCTTGCAATAAGGGCAGGAATACTGCGGATCCAGATAGTTAATGGAGTATCCGGCACTTGTTAATAAGAGCTTCTGATCTCTTTGCAGGTCCTCAAGCTGTTCATCCAGCTTCGAAACCTTTTCGGAATCCTTGCGGATCATGGCACGGGCTTTTTCGGCGGAGAGAGTAATTAATTCTTCCTCCATCTCCTTATAGCGTGGAATTCGTGCATAGACTTCTTCCCTGCGAGCAACCAGAATCTGTTCGTTTTGAAGCTGCCTTGCTTTATATTCGTTTAAAAGTTCGGTATATTCCGCACTTGATAAATTCATGGTTTATTTCGAATCAGTTCTCTTTGATGTATTGTTCCAATGCTGCAAAATCGTATTTGGTTCTTGTGTACTGATTGTATTTCGAATCATTTACCGGACGAATCGGTACGTTCTTTTTATTCCTGCGGTATTCTTCCTCGGAGGCTTCCACGGCGGCTAAAGATTTTAAATTCTGTTCGTTCCATTTGCTTAAAATACCCTCCGCGTAAGGGAAGCGGTCGGTATCGGTTTTCAGAACGGTTCTTTCGCAGGCTGCCAGGATTACTTCCTTGGGGAATGCGTAGGTTCCGAGCCAGCGGTTGATGAACTCCGATTCTTTCATCGTGGGTGCGGCATTCTTGCCGAGCGCTGCCATGATGTCCTTTATGCTGTGGTCATATTTGGAAATGCCGTCTTTGGCCTGAGCGGGTGTTTTAATGCCCTGTTCAAACCAGGATACGGCAATGCTTTCGATGTAATGAAAACTCTTCTTGTTCTTGGAAACGCAGTACTGAAGCAGAAGATCCATCATTTCGAAATCAAAGCCGAGTTCTTTATGGATGTAGAGTAAACTTCTTAAGTCGCTCGGACTGATGGTTTTGCCGAGATACGATTCCGTAACGGCAATCAGCTCTTCGGTACGGGCTTCTGCTTTGAATGCTCTTAAATCATCGGCTCCGTAGGAAGGTTTCTCCGGTGCGGACGGTTTTGCGGGTTCCGGTTTTTTCTCCAAAACCGGTTTCTTTTCCACGGCCGGTACAATGGAAAGGACCGGTGCGGCAACCGATACGGCTGCTTCGCGGCTGTTTAATTCGGTTTTCTTTGTTGCGGTGATTAAATTAATTGCGTTGATTTCTCCGGTCTCGTCGTAATGGAGAGCAAGCAGTCCTTCCTTCTCCCAGTACTTTAAGGCACGGATGACATCCTTTTCTGTATGATTAAACTCATCGGCGATGTCTCCGATTTCGAAAGAGCGATGAGCGGCCATATTGCGAAGCAGATACAGGTAAACCTTGATCTGGGCATCGTTCGCCTCTTTCATGTAATAATCGATGAACACGTTGGAAACCGAAGTGGCTCCAGGTCTGTCATCGCCGGTCAATGTGATACGATTCATTACCATATTCCCCCAATTTTCATTTAAGCATTGTGATTATAGCATGCCGTATTCAAAAAGGGAATAGGAAAATTGGCGCAAAGCCTTGATTTTACTGGGTTTCTGCCGATTGTGGACAGTGTGGATAACTGTCATTTTTCCAGTAAAATCGGCATAAAAATATCCACATTGCATTTTTGCCGGTTTTGCGAAAATGTATGTGGATATTGTGGATAACTAGTTTCCAAGAAGCTCTTCTCCTACGCGGTACACGTCTCCGGCGCCCATAGTTATCAACAGATCACCCGGGTTACAACTTTGCAGTAAAAAAATTTCAATTTCCGAAAAACTATGGAAAAACCGGCAATCTCCGCCGCGTTTTATGATTTCTTCCTGCAGGTTTTTCGAAGAGATTCCCAGGGTGTCGGTCTCACGCGCGGCATAAATGTCGGCGAGAACAACATGGTCCGCTGCCTTTAATGCCTCTGCGAAGTCTGCAAGCAGTGCTTTCGTTCTTGAGTAGGTATGGGGCTGGAATACGCACCAGGTTTCCTTATGCGGGAAATTCTTTGCCGCGGCCAGTGTGGCGGAAATTTCCGTAGGATGATGTGCGTAATCGTCTACAATGGTAATGTCTCCAAGATGTCCTTTAATCTGGAATCTTCTGTCGGCGCCGATGCATTTATTCAGTGCCGCGAGGCTCTTTTCGCGGTCGAACTTCAATACGTCGGAAAGCGCCAGGGCTGCCAGAGAGTTATATACATTATGACGTCCAACAACGCCCAGATTCACATCGCTTACGGAACCGTCGGGAGAATGCATCCAATAGGTGGGACAGCCGGATGCGTTGAACGCAATGTCGGTTGCGTAATAATCGCAGCTGTCGTTTAAACCGAAGGTATAGATTTTCGCCTTCACACCTTCCGTGATTTCCTGCAGGTTCTCGATTTCGCCGTTTATGATTAATGCGCCGTCTTCCGGTAAAAGAAGTGCGAATTTATGGAATGAATTGCGGATATCGTTAAGATCCCTGAAGAAATCCAGATGATCCGCCTCAATATTCATAATTACCCCGTATTTGGGGAAGAAGGAGAGGAAGCTGTTGGTGTACTCACAGGCTTCCGTTAAGAAGTAATCGGAGGAGCCGATGCGGATGTTTCCGCCGATGGACTGTACCATTCCGCCGATGGAAAGGGTCGGGTCCGTATTGTTTGCCATGAGGATTTCGCCGGCCATCGAAGAGGTGGTGGTTTTGCCGTGTGTACCGCTGATGGCAATCGGACATGCATAATTTCGCATCATCTGTCCCAAAAGTTCCGCACGGGACAACATCGGCAGATTGGATTCCAAAGATGCGCCGAATTCGGGGTTATCTTTACGAATCGCTGCGGAATACACAACCAGATCGATATCGGAGGAAATATTGTCCGCGCGCTGCCCGATATAGACTGTTGCGCCTTCTTTTCGAAGTTCTTCGGTCAGTTCCGATTCCTTATTGTCCGATCCCGATACGGTAAATCCTTCTTTTAAGAGGATTATCGCCAGACCGCTCATGCTGATGCCGCCGATTCCGATAAAGTGAACATGAATCGGTTTTGCGAAATCTATTTCATACATGTTTCGGCACTCCTTTCAAAAAACATACTTATTATAAAATAAGTTCGCTCTTTCGTCTATATTTCGGCTCTTTCTAATTTGATATCCCGTCTTCCGGCATTTTTGTTAAATATTTCAAAAGCGTCGAAACGATTTTACAAGGATATTTGTGATTATGCACAAAGAAATAGTCGGTTGTTCGTTAAAAAGTATGAATAATAACAGAAAAAAGTTCGCAAAACGGTAAATACTTGTCTTTTTATAGTTCACTTTTTACAAATGCCGTGTTAAAATTTTCTTATGGAAGTCGGGGGGCTTTTTTCTTTTCGTGTTCCCTTTTTGCGGGAACCCCGACAAATAAAGGCATGTGAGGTGAAAGCATGATCAAGAAAGAAATGATTGCCATGTTACTTGCGGGTGGTCAGGGAAGTCGTCTTGGTGTGTTAACCGCAAAGGTTGCAAAGCCTGCGGTTTCATTCGGCGGAAAGTACAGAATCATCGATTTTCCTTTGAGCAACTGCATTAATTCGGGCGTGGATACCGTGGGTGTTCTGACCCAGTATCAGCCCTTAAGATTAAATACACATATCGGAATCGGTATTCCCTGGGACCTTGACCGGAATATCGGTGGTGTTACCGTGCTTCCTCCTTACGAGAAGAGTACGGATACCGAATGGTATACCGGTACCGCGAATGCGATTTATCAGAATATTGATTACATGGAAAGCTTCAATCCGGATTACGTACTGATTCTTTCCGGTGACCATATTTACAAGATGGATTATGAAGTTATGCTGGACTTCCATAAGAAGAACGGCGCGGAAGTTACCATCGCTGCAATGCCCGTTCCTTTGGAAGAGGCAAAGCGCTTCGGTATCGTAATTACCGACGACAACCGCAAGATTATCGACTTTGAAGAAAAACCCGAGAAGCCCAGAAGCAATCTGGCAAGTATGGGTATTTACATTTTCAACTGGAAGACTTTGAAGGAAGCACTCCTTGCAAAGGCAAGCCAGCCGCATCTCGACTTCGGTAAGCACGTTATTCCGTATTGCCATGAAAACGGCGCTCCGCTTTATGCGTACGAGTACAACGGCTACTGGAAGGATGTAGGAACTCTGCATTCCTATTGGGAAGCAAATATGGAACTCGTGGATATCGTTCCCGTATTCAACCTTTACGAAGAGTACTGGAAGATTTACACGAAATCCGATACCCTGCCTCCTCAGTATCTGTCCAACGACAGCGTAACCGAGAAATGTATCATCGGCGAAGGCTCGAGCATTTACGGCAAGGTTTACAATTCCATCATCGGTTGCGGCGTTACCATCGGAGAAGGCACCGTTGTTCGTGATTCCATCATCATGAACGAGACCACAATCGGAAAGAACTGCGAGATTAACAAGGCAATTATTGCCGAGAACGTAGTAATCGGCAATGAGGTAAAATTGGGCGAAGGCGAAGAACTTCCCAACGAGACCGATCCTCACATCTACAACAACGGACTCGTTACCATCGGTGAGAAGACCGTGATTCCGAACGGTGTGTCCATCGGAAAGAACTCTGTAGTATCCGGTATCACTGCCGAGAATGATTATCCGGAAGGAAAACTTTTAAGCGGCAAAACTTTGATTAAGGCAGGTGATGACAGATGAGAGCGATAGGAATCATTTTAGCCGGCGGTAACAATCACAGAATGCGTGAGCTTTCCTTAAAGAGAGCCATTTCGGCAATGCCCGTGGCCGGCAGTTACAGAAGTATCGATTTTGCATTAAGCAGCATGAGCAATTCTCATATCCAGAAGGTTGCCGTTCTGACACAGTACAATGCAAGAAGTTTAAATGAGCATCTGAGTTCCTCCAAATGGTGGGACTTCGGCAGAAAGCAGGGAGGTTTATACGTTTTCACTCCCGTTGTTACGGCCGATAACTCCAATTGGTATCGCGGAACTGCGGATGCGATTTATCAGAACATTGATTTCTTAAAGAGAAGTCATGAGCCGTATGTTGTAATCGCTTCCGGTGACTGCGTTTACAAGATGGATTACAACAAGCTCCTTGAATATCATATCGACAAGAAGGCGGACATTACCGTCGTTTGCAAGGATATGCCGGAGAACGTAAACGTTGATCGTTACGGTATCATTAAGATGAACGAGGAAAGCCGCATCGAGGAATTTGACGAGAAGCCGATGATTGCAAAGACCAATACGGTTTCCTGCGGTATCTATGTTATCAGAAGACGTCTTTTAATCGAACTGATTGAGAAGAGCAACGAAGAAGGCAGATATGACTTTGTAGCGGACATCCTGATTCGTTACAAGGAAATGAAAAGAATCTTCGGATACAAGATGAAGGATTATTGGAAGAACATTGCTTCCGTGGAAGATTATTACGAGACCAATATGGACTTCTTAAAGCCCGATGTTCGCGATTACTTCTTCCGTCAGTATCCGGATGTTTACTCCAAAGTGGATGACCTTCCTCCCGCAAAATATAATGTGGGCGCTGACGTAAGGAATTCCCTGGTAGCTTCCGGTACGATTGTAAACGGTAAAGTGGAAGATTCCTTAATCTTTAAGAAAGTATTCGTTGGTAATAATTGTCACATTAAGAATTCCATCATTCTGAATGACGTATACATCGGCGACAATACCTACATCGAGAATTGCATCGTTGAGAGCAGAAATACGATCCGTGCAAATTCGAGATACGTTGGGGACGGGGAAGTAAAGGTATTGATCGAGAAAACTGCAAGATACGAAGTTCAGTAGGGTTACAAACTCTTTTTAGAGAAGTCATATGGGGAAAAAAGAAAACGGAGCGGCTATTTGCCCCGTTTTCTTGCTATAAGGAAAACTTTCGGAATTTGTTTCAAAAAATGTAACAGACATGCACCTAAACTTCGGGGGAGGTAGAGGATATGCCAAAAAGAACAAATTTAACAGCCAATAATTTGAAACAAAGACCCGGATGGTTTCCGCCGATTCCGGATACTGAAAACAGAGCAGCGGATTATCACGGAACGCCGGAAATCTATAAGAATCCCAAGAATCATGAATACTTTCATAAGATTATGAAGGAGAATCTTGGGTTTGATTTGGAAGCCGATCCCGAAGACGTAAAGAAAAGGATTGTTGCTACGTCCAAAATGGGTAAGCTTGCCATAGAGGATTACCTGAAAAGAATGGAAGAAATCCGTCTGATGCCGGATTCTCCCGAGAAAATAGAGGAGTTCCACCAGGCAGCCGGTGCATTGGAGGGTGCTTTGTATCAGCAGCTTGCCAAAGGCAGACTGGTGTTTATTCCTTTGGGCGAAACCGAACCCAGACAGCTTCGTTATAACCCGAATGTGGGAGAATTTCAGATTTCCGGACAGTTAAAGGGAATGGATCAGTATCTGAAGCTGAATGATGCATTTCTTCCCAGAGACAAAAAAGGAAATATTATTTACCAGAAAAAAGAGAACCTCTTAGAACCGAAGCATCCGGGCGAGTTTAAGTTCAGGGAGCCTCAAAAACCGAAACCGCTGAAGCCGTTCAACGAGTATTTGCGCGACATGCCCGTAATGGAAGAGCTGAAACCTCTTCGTGAGGAACCCAAAGCTCCGAAGAATCCACAGGAAGGCGGAAGGTCGAAGCAGGAGCTGATTGATGAGGAGTTCAAACGCATCAGTGCGGATGTGGTAAAGCCGGAATACAAAGGCGTGGATGTTCCTCTTCCCCGCTTTACTCTTAAAGTGCCGGATAAAATTGATAAACCGAATCCGCCCCGGGATGATTTAAAGGAGCCGGAAGTTCCGTCGGTCGAAAATGATATTAAGAAGGTGGAAGAGCAGCTTAATTCCGCGAAGGATCCGGTTTTCCCTTCCGGATTTATGCGTGTTTATGTAAGCAAACCGGTTCCCGTGGAGGAACCTTTTAAACCCGTGCTTGAAAGACCCGAACCGCCCGAAGAGCCGGAATATATCGAGGTGCCGAATGAACCGGTATTTAAACATCCTCTTCCGCCGGTAATCAGATTTGAAGTGCCGGATTTTTACCCGGGAAAACCGCCCGCGGAACCTGCACAGCCTGTCTTTGAAGTCTATCCGGATAAACCGGTTCTTCGCCCGGAACCCGCAGAGCCTGAGAGACCCGGGTTTTTCAGAAGGTTGCTCAGCAGCGCCTCTGTCCGTCAGTATGAGGAAAGACACAGAGAATGGGAAAACGACCATAATGCATGGATTCAGGAGCGCGATGCCATGCCTCAAAGAAATATGGATTACGGGCTCAGATATGCGGAAGTGGAGCGTCATAATCAAAAAGAGATGGAACGCTTCAATGAAGCGGCGGAACAATATCTCCGGGAAAACGCTACATACAAGGAACAGCTTGCCGAATACGAGAAACAGGTAAAGGAATTGGAACCAATCAACGAGGCAAACTATATCCAATTCGAAGCGGATAAGGAAGCGTATGAAGCGGCGAAAGAAAGACTCGGGGAACAGTATGACTGG
>JAEEGL011230422.1_pt1 | contig 38338 bp, 25 predicted proteins | sample 9134231 | NCBI WGS metagenome assembly JAEEGL01 (sample SAMN16246548, study PRJNA631951) | gut metagenome | biome: gut microbiome; feature: rumen; material: fiber-attached | host: Bos | place: Iran: Karaj | collected 2018-10
CCTCGTCGCGGTCTTCAAAGAGGTTGATGTCCATGGTCAGCCGGACGGCCTTGCTTCGCCGCTTCTTCCTGTCAAGAGAGATACAGGTGTTCAGGGCGACGCGATAGATCCACGTCCGTAGGTCACTGCGATGCTCGAAGCTGTCGAAACCCTTCCACAGGTTGACCAGCACCTCCTGGAACAGGTCGTTCACTTCGTCGGCATCTTGCGAGAACATGTAGCACACCGTGTAGATGGTGCTCTTGTGCTCAGCAACTGTTTGCGCAAACTGTCGTTCAGATACGTTCATTGTTTCAGCTGTTTTTTTGAATCTTTGACCTTTAGACGCAGCACTGCTACAAAAAACTACATGAATAACGAAAAAAAATAATTTTGGCTCTCCTTTTGCTAAATCTAGAGACTCTAGAAGCTCTAGATATTCTAGATATTCTAGAAGCTCTAGATATTCTAGAAACTCTAGATATTCTAGAAACTCTAGATAATCTAGAAACTCTAGAGAAATCTACCCTTCCTCTTTAAACAGCACGCTGTAGAATGTTCCGCGGGTGTTCTCCAAAGCCTGGCCCACGCGGTAGTTGAGCTTGTGGAAGCAGCAGCGGGTGGTGAGGTCGGCCATCCATTGCGCGTTGTATGGCTTGCCGAGCTGGGAGGCCAGCAGCAGGGGCAGCAGGCGGTTCTTGCGCGGCATGGCGGCCGTTTCGTCGGGATAGAGGGCGGCCACCGCCTTGAAAAAGTCGTGGAACATATAGTAGTTGAGCGTCACCCTGTGCGTGCGCCAGTATTCGGTGAGCACATCCCTGAGCACCAGCAACAGGCGGTTGTTGGTGCAGGCGGTGATGAACCAGTTGGAGGCAATTTCAAACTGCCGGTCGTTTTTCCTGAAGTGCTGGAACATGAACAGGTCGCAGTCGAAGAGCTTGCGTTGCGTCTCATAGCCGGTGCAGAGCATGGAGGCATCCATCCACGTGCCGCCGTGGTTGATGAGCAACTCCAGGCGCAGCAGGTCGGAGAAGAGCGCCGGCGGCATCTGGCCCCGTTCGTAGCGCCCGGTGATAAGGTCGGGCAGCGTGGCGTACTGCCGGTAGTTGTCGTCGTCAACCTGTATGATTTCGCGGTCGGTGAGCAGTCGCCTCATCGACTCCTGGCACACCTGCACCATGTGGGGTGCGTGGCTGAAGCCCTGTAGCCAGCATGTCCACACCTTGTTGCTACGGTGCTGGTCCAGGGTGAGCGCGTCGTAGTGGCGTTTGCGCTCGGCTATATACGGCGCATATTGTGCCGTCAGGCGCTTGTTGGCCTCATGGCGGATGGCGGTGTAGGCATGATCGGCATCGGTGCGGCGGCATAGCAGGCGCCAGCCCTGGCGCACCAAGGCCCCGCCGAGGCCCATCCTGAAATAGGCCCCGATGAGCGGGAAGCCGCCGAACTGCTGGAAGCGGTGCCAAAGTTTACTTATGGGACGGTGATTCATAAAAAAGTTGTTATGTTTGCTCTTTTGATGATGCAAAGTTACGGAGAAATGGGGGAAAAGCCAAATTACTTTTCGGATTTTCTTTGGTCGGGGAGATTGTTTTTTGGGAGTTTAGGAGTTTAGGAGTTTGGGAGTTTAGATGATAGTGCTGGCCTACGCTGTAAGAGCCGACGCTATAGGAGCCGACGCTATAGGAGCCGACGCCTCCGAGCGTCGGAGTAACTAAATCCGCCTGAACGGATAGTGCCGGCTCCTAAAGGGCGTCGGATTATATATGTTAATTTCATTTAGTTCCGACGCTTGGAAGCGTCGGCTCCTAAGTTAGTGCCGGCTCCTAAAATGTCGATTCCTTTTTGTCAAGATTTTTCAAAAAATTTTGGATACCCTAAGAGGTTTGACCGCAAATTTCGGGGAGAGATCTTGAAGATTGAGAGGGGAAATCTTGAAGATTTCTCCTTGAAATTTGCGGTCAAACTCTGGGGGATTTACAAACCGCTGAAATTCAGCGGTTTACAAAGCCAGCGGGGAAACGGCCTGTTTTGTCAAGATTTTTCATAAATTTTATCCTGCCAGCTATCCATCTTTTTAATTGGGGGCTGAATATGTTTACAGGGTTAAATAATCACATGATTCGGGTTTTTAGTTACTCCGACGCTTGGAAGCGTCGGCTCCTATTAAATCGGCTCCTGTTAAGTCGGCTCCAATAATTATAAAAACTTGAGGGCGGAGGGCCGTTGTTTTCACCTTTTTTATTACCTTTGCACCCGCAAACAGCCATGATGCCGCGCCCACGACCCGTGGGCGTCATTCCTGGCCAATGAAAAAGACTATATGAAGGCAGCTTTCCTACTTTTCTTCCTGGTGCCGCTGGCCGGCATCTCGTATGTGGCCTGGCGCAGCTATCACGTCGTACCCCTGCCCACCTGGGGCAAATGGTCGGTGGCCGCGGTGATGGCGGCGCTGTTCTTCTCGCTCTTCCTGGCCATGGGCCCCCGGCTCGACAAGCTGCCCATGGGCGTGGCCACCGTGGTCTATGAGGTGTGCACGTCGTGGCTCATCGTGCTGCTCTACCTCTTCCTGGCCTTCCTGGTGATCGACGTGTTGCGCCTTTGCCGCGTGGTGCCCTCGTCGGTGCTCCACGACAATGCCGTCACCACATGGACCCTGGTGTCGGCATTGTCGGCACTGCTCATCTATGGCAACATCCACTACCGCCACAAGCAACGGCACACCGTGGAGCTGACGACGGCGAAGGCCCTCACCCGCCCCCTGAAAATCGTCATGCTGAGCGACCTCCACCTGGGCTACCACAACCGTGGTGCCGAGCTACGCCGATGGGTGGAGCTGCTCAACCAGGAGCGTGCCGACCTCATCCTGGTGGCGGGCGACATTGTGGACCGCAGCATCAGGCCGCTCCTCGACGACGGCATGGACCGCGAGATGCTCAGGCTGAACGCTCCCGTGGTGGCCTGCCTGGGCAACCACGAGTACTATGCGGGCCGCGACGGTTCGCAAGATTTCTACCGCCGCGCTGACATCACGTTGCTACGCGACTCCATCATGGAGTGGGGCTCCCTGCAAATCATCGGTCGCGACGACGGCACCAACCGCGCGCGCAAAAGCCTGGACGAGCTGTGCCGCAACATCGACAAGGAGCACTTCACCATCCTGCTCGACCACCAGCCCCACCGCCTGGAGGAGGCCGAGCAGGCGGGCATCGACTTCCAGTTCTCGGGGCACACCCACCACGGGCAGGTGTGGCCCATCAGCTGGATTACCGACGGCGTCTATGAATGTGCCTACGGCCCGTGGCAACGGGGCGGCACCCGCTACTACGTCAGCTCGGGCATGGGCATCTGGGGCGGCAAGTTCCGCATCGGCACCTGCTCGGAATACGTGGTGGTGACCATTTCGCCCGAAAGCGCCGCCCAATAACGCAAAAAAATCGCAATTTCGCCGAGAAAAGTGCTGATTTTCACTTTTTTCATGTAATTTTGCACCTCAATAAGCCGGAAAAGGGCTGTGCGAGCCCCAGTGCCTCCCCTCTCCGGCCCATCAAACGTAAAACTCTTTAATATGCAAGAAACAAGACAAAACCGCATTGCGCGCCTGCTGCAAAAGGAGCTGAGCACCATCTTCCAGGAGCAGACACGGCAGATGAAGGGTGTCATGGTGAGCGTCACCAGGGCGAGAATCTCCCCCGACCTCAGCGTGTGCACCGCCCATCTGAGCGTGTTCCCCAGCGAGCGCGGAGAGGAAATCATAGAAAATGTGAACAAGAACAAGAAGACCATTCGCTACGAGCTGGGCACCCGCGTGCGGAACCAGCTGCGCATCATTCCCGAATTGCGCTTCTTCATTGACGATTCCCTCGACTACATCGACCACATTGACGAACTGCTGAAGAAATGAACTTCCCGTTCTACATTGCGCGCCGCTATCTTTTCTCGAAAAAGAGCACCAATGCCATCAACGTCATCAGTGCCATCTCAATGATGGGCGTGGCCGTGGCCACCATGGCGTTGGTGGTGACGCTCAGCGTGTTCAACGGCTTCCACGACCTGGTGGCCACTTTCTTCACCGCTTTTGACCCGCAGCTGAAAGTGACGCCGGTGGAGGGCAAGACGGTCAGTGCCGACCATCCCGCCCTGCAGGCCATGCGGCGGCTGCCACAGGTTGACGTGGCCACGGAGACGCTGGAAGACAACGCCCTGGCCATTTTTGAAGACCACCAGGCCATGGTGACGGTGAAGGGCGTGGAGGACAATTTTGCCGAACTCACCCACATCACCGAGATTCTCTACGGCGACGGCGACTTCGGCCTGGAGGCCGCCAACCTGCAATATGGCATTCCCGGCATACGGTTGGCCGTGGCGCTGGGCACCGGTGCCCGCTGGTCCGACTACCTGAAGGTGTATGCCCCGCAGCGCGAAGGGCAGCTCGACATGAGCAACCCCGAGGGCGGGTTCGTGGAGGACTCGCTGCTCTCGCCCGGCGTGGTGTTCAACGTGCGGCAGGCGAAGTACGACAAGGGCTATCTGCTCACCTCGCTCAACTTTGCCCGCAACCTGTTTTCGCAACAAGGCAACCTGTCGGCCTTGGAGCTGCGGTTGAAGGCCGGCAGCAACCTCGAGGCGGTGAAGAAGGAAATGAAAGCCCTGGGCAAGGGCGAGTTTCGCGTGGAAGACCGCTACGAGCAGCAGGCCGACACCTTCCGCATCATGAAAATCGAGAAGTTTATTGCCTACATCTTCCTGTCGTTCATTCTTGTTGTGGCCTGTTTCAACATCATCGGCTCGTTGTCAATGCTCATCATCGACAAGAAAGACGACGTGGTGACGCTGCGCAACATGGGCGCCAGCGACCGCCAGATAACGCGCATCTTCCTGTTTGAAGGCCGCATGATTTCGGCCTTGGGAGCCATAGTCGGCATTGTTTTGGGACTGCTCTTGTGCTGGTTGCAACAAACCTTCGGCCTCATCAAGTTGGGCAGCAGCAGCGGAACCTTCGTGGTGGAGGCTTACCCCGTGAGCGTGCATCCCACCGACATCCTGCTCGTTTTTGTCACCGTGCTGGCCGTGGGCTTCGTGGCGGTGTGGTACCCCGTGCGACATTTCGCCCGTCGGCTGATTCTTGATTGAAGATGAAGGCGCGCACGCTCTACCTGTTGGCCTTTTACCTGTTCACGGTGCTGGTGCTCACGCTGGGCAAGCCCGTGTTTATGTGGTGCAACGGCGCCGGACATGCGTTCGGCGCAGCCGACGTGTTGCGGGTGATGGGCCACGGGCTGACGCTCGACCTTTCCACCGCCCTCTACCTGCTCACGGTGCCCTTCCTGGCCGTGCTGGTTTCCATCTGGCTGCATCGGTGGAAGCCGGTGCGCACGTTCCTCAAAATGTGGAACGCACTGGTGGCCACGGCGTTGTCGCTGGCACTGGTGACAGATGCCAGCCTGTATTCGTTCTGGGGCTTCAAGCTCGACTATTCCGTTTTCCAGTATATCGACACCACGGGAGACGCCTTCGCCAGTGTGTCGGCGGGCTATCTGGCATGGCGCCTGGTGGCCGTTGCCGGATTGGCCTTTCTTCTTTATAAGGCCTACACCTGGCTGACGCCTTGCGAGCACAGCCGCCGGCGGGGCGTGAAGCGCGTGGAACCCCTTCGCCGCCGCCTGTTGTCAACGGCCGCCATGCTGGTGGCCATGCCCTTGATGGTCATCGGCATCAGGGGCGGCGTGAGCGTTTCGACCACCAACGTGGGGCAGGTGTATTTCTCGCAAGACCAGTTTCTCAACCATGCCGCCGTGAATCCCCTGTTCAGCTTCCTTGCCTCGTTTGGCAAGTCGGCGGCCGACGTTCCCGACTACCGCTTCCTCGGCGACGACGAATGTCGCGAGGTGCTGAGCCATGCCTTCTTCACCGAAGGGCAGCCCGCCGACACCCTGTTGCGCACGCCGCGACCCGACATCGTGCTCGTTGTGATGGAGAGTTGCGGAGGGCAGTTCACCGAAATCAGCGGGCGCTCCGACATCACGCCCAACCTGAACCGCCTGGCCCACGAGGGCATTTATTTCACGCAGTGCTACGCCAACAGCTGGCGCACCGACCGCGGGTTGGTGAGCATACTGAGCGGATGGCCGGCGCTGCCCAAGACGTCGATAATGAAAATGCCGTCGAAGGTGCGCACCATGCCGTCGCTGGCGCGTTCGCTGGGACGGGCCGGCTATACGTCAACCTTTGTCTATGGCGGCGACATCGACTTCACCAACACACGCGGCTACCTGCTCGACACCGGCACGGCGGCCATTGTGTCGGAAGACGACTTCACGCTGGTGGAGCGCGGCACATCGAAGTGGGGGGTGTGCGACAGCATCACCTTCAGCCGCCTTCTCCAAATTGTCACGCAGCCCGCCGCCGAAGATGGTGCGCCGCGGTTCACCACCCTGCTCACGCTGAGCAGCCATGAGCCGTGGACGGTGCCCATGCCCCGGCATTTCGATGACGAAATTCTCAACGCATTCTACTATCTCGACCGCTGTATAGGGCAGTTCGTCAGTGAGTTGCGCAAGACTCCGCAATGGGACAACACGCTCCTTATCCTGCTTCCCGACCACGGCATCAAGTACCAGAACATTGACGAAACGAAAGCGCTGCGCTCGCATATTCCCATGATTTGGACGGGGGGCGCGGTGAAAAGTCCGCGCACCGTTGAACGGCTTTGCACGCAGAGCGACCTGGCGGCCACTCTGCTCGGGCAGATGGGGCTGCCGCACGGCGATTTCACCTTCAGCCGCGACATCTTCAGCACGAACTACGCGCGGCCCTTCGCCCTGCACACCCATGCCGACGGCTTCGCCATCATCACGCCGGCGGGCTTCAGCACCTATGACCTGCAATCGCAACAAGCCGTGACAAGTGCCGCCTCCGACATTGATTTGGGAAAGGCGGTGATTCAGACGGTGGCCCGCGATTTGAAGCAGCGGTAGATTTTTCTAGATTCTCTAGATTTTCTAGATTTTCTAGATCTTCTAGATCTTCTAGAACTTCTAGATTTTCTAGATTTTCTAGAACTTCTAGAGCTTCTAGATTCTCTAGATTTCAAGGCAGAAAACCGAAAAACTGCAAAATATATCCAGCAAAAGGGTGTTTTTTCAGTATTATTATGTACATTTGCAGGCTGAAACAGTCAAAATCATTCATACATTGGTAAAAAAAACCATGAGACATTTCTTCTACATCCTTCTGTGCGCCATGCTGTCGCCCCTCGCTTCCTGGGGTGCACCCTCGGTGATGCAAAACGTTTATGCCCGCAAGGCCACGACGCTCAACGGCAAGTGGGACATCATCATCGACCCCTACGACGCAGGCTATTACAACTACCGCATGCAACCCAATGCCGACGGCTTCTTCCTCAACCGCAAGCCCGACGGCAAGAGCGACCATGTGGAATACGACTTCGTGAACTGGGACGCGCTCACCGTGCCGCGCGACTGGAACAGCCAGCGCACCGAGCTCTTCTATTACGAAGGCACCATCTGGTATAAGAAAGACTTCAAATACTCGCTGAAGAAAGACCGCCTGCTGCATATTTATTTCGGTGCGGCCAACTACGAGGCGCAGGTGTGGCTCAACGGCAACTATGTCGGCAGCCACGTCGGCGGTTTCACGCCTTTCTGCTTCGACGTTACCAGCCACCTGAAGAAAGGCGACAACACCGTGGTGGTGCGCGTGTGCAACAGGCGCAGCGCCGACGGAGTGCCCACGCTCAACAGCGACTGGTGGAACTATGGCGGGCTGACGCGCGACGTGCTGCTGGTGGAAACGCCCACCGCCTATGTTGACGACTACGAGATAGCACTGGCCAAAGATTCCTACAACGACATCCACATCAAGGCAAAGCTCAACCTCCCCGTGGCCGACGTCAAGGTGGAGGTGCGTATTCCCGAACTGGGCATTATGACAAGGCTCAACACCGACGGCCAGGGCGTGGCAGAGGGAACCATTGAGGCAAGGCCCGAATTGTGGAGCCCTGAAAGGCCCAAGCTCTACAACGTATTGGTGAAATGCGAGGGCGAGGAAATCAACGACCTCATCGGCTTCCGGCATATAGAAACGCGGGGCCGGAATATCCTGCTCAACGGCAAGCCCATCTTCCTGAGGGGCGTGTCGGCACACGAGGAGGCTCCCTTCAGGCTTGGACGGTGTACCAACGAGAAAGACGACTCCACGCTCATCTCGTGGGCCAAGTTCATGGGATGCAACATGATGCGGCTCGCCCATTATCCGCACAACGAGAAAATGGTGCGGCTCGCAGAGAAACAAGGCATCATGATTTGGAGCGAGGTGCCCGTTTATTGGACCATCAACTGGACCAACCAGGAAACTTATAACAACGCGGCACGCCAGTTGCGCGACAACATCATGCGCGACCACAACCGCTGTGCCGTCATCATCTGGAGCGTGGCCAACGAAACGCCACGAAGCGAGGCGCGCAACCATTTCCTCAGAGGATTGGCAAAGGTGGTGCGCGACAACGACAACGAGCGACTGCTCACCATGGCCATGGAGGTGGAAACCCATCAGGACATCTCAACGGTGGAGGATGAATTGGCCGACGTCGTAGATTTGCTCAGCTTTAATTGCTATCTGGGATGGTACAACGGGAAACCCTCTGACTGCGAGCAGCGCAAATGGTTCTTCAAACAAGAGAAACCATTCTTTGTCAGTGAGTTCGGCGCAGGTGCCGTGGCAGGAAAATTCGGTGGAAAAGACGAGAAATGGACCGAAGAATACCAGGCCGAAGTGTATCGAAAGTCGCTGGCCATGTATGACAAGACGCCCGGATTCGTGGGTTGTTCGCCGTGGATTCTCATGGACTTCCGCTCACCTCGCCGCCAGAACCACCAGACGCAATACTTCTTCAACCGCAAGGGTCTCGTGTCGGAACAAGGCCAGACCAAGCAGGCCTTCTACGTCATGCAGGACTTCTATAAAAAGAAAGGTGCCTTCGACCACCTCCTGAAAAGAAAAGCGAAGAAGGACGACGATTAGTCCGTCCTTCTTCTCCCTCTCCTTTGTTATTCCCTATGCCGCAAACCGTTGCGGCCCATTCATCTACTTAAAAACAAAATCATGAACACTCCGAAAACCCTTTTGTCACTAATCTTCCTTGCCGTGCTGCCCTCTCTTCACGCCCGCCAACTGTGGCTGGCTCCCGACGGCACCGGCAACGGCCGCTCTATTGAAAAGCCCATGGGCAACGTTCAGAAAGCCGTGGACATGCTTCAGCCCGGCGACACCCTGTGGGTGCGCGGAGGAACCTACCTCCTCAGCCAGAAAATCAGCGTCACCAAGACCGGCACCCGCGACAAGCGCATTTGCATGTTCGCATTGCCCGACGAGCAACCCGTCTTCGACTTCTCACTACAGGACCGCACGTCGAGCAGCGTGGCGGGCTCCAACCGCGGATTCTTGCATAAAAAGGAAGCCAACTACTGGCACTACCGCGGATTGACCTTCTGCAACGCCGCCGACAACGGCATGAAACTGGAGGGAAGCTACTGTGTGGTGGAGCGATGCGTTTTCCACGACAACGGAGACACCGGACTTCAACAGGGTTTTTCCAAAGGCGACAACGGGGAAAACACCGGAAATCCCGACCTTATCTACGGCAGGAGCAACATTGTGGTGAATTGCGACTCCTATAATAATTACGACCCGTGGACCAATGGAGGCAACGCCGACGGCTTTGCATGCAAGCTTTACCCCGGACCCGGAAACGAATATCACGGTTGCCGCGCGTGGAACAACAGCGATGACGGCTGGGACATGTATTACCCCGTCTTCCCCGTGGTCATCGAGAACTGCTGGGCACTCTACAACGGCTACGACCCGCAGGGCAACGAGTGCGGAAACGGCAACGGCATCAAGTTCGGAGGACTCAAGCAGGGCGGAAACTCCGTCGGGGCACATGTGTTCATCAGGAACATTGCCGCCTACAACCTGAAGAAAGGCTTCGACCAGAACCACCACCAGGAAGGCTCGTTCATGTTCAACTGCCTGGCTTTCAATAACTACATCAACTATGCTTTCAATATGGAGGCACCCGTTTATGCCAACTGGGTGTTGCGCAACTGTACCGGTTTTGCGCCGAGTGAGAGCAACCACCGCTTCACCATCGTCCCCGATGCCTCGCATTGCAACTGGCTCGACATCGACAAGCTCAATCCCTTGCGCGACGGCGAGGGAGGGGCCGGATACAACAAATACACCCACGAGAAATGGCCCGACTATTCGCAGGAATTTGAAAACATCAGCTACGCCGCCGCCATTGCCCCGCGCCAGGCCAACGGCGAGCTGCCCACCACTTTCGCACGGCTGAAAAGCACCAGCCGTTTTATCGACCGCGGCACGCCCATCGACAATTTCCCGTGCCCCGACAATCCCAACAAGCCCGACTACAACCCGCTGCCTCAAAAGGCCGACTATTCTCACACCGTCACCCTGGCTTACAGTGGCGGTGCACCCGACTACGGACCTTTTGAAACGGCAATGGCCGACCCCGTTTACGAGCTCGTGATGCCTGAAAACGACGGCACCGCCCCCGAGGTGGAGCCCGAGCCCGACGAAGACGAAGGCAAGCTGTGGGACGAATTTCTTGTAATCAACAACTACCTCTTCCAAGACGAGGTGTTGCCCGACAGCGTGGCACAATTCTTCACGGCCACCTCGGAACTGGACGGCCAGGGCCCGAAACCCCAATACTACGGCAAGAACGGCGACCTGGCCACCGGAAAGCTGGGCGACAAATACGGCGCTACGACGACCTTTGGCGCATACCGCATCCCCAAGACCGGATGGGTGGAGCTGACGATGCCCTCACTGGCCTCATTGCGAAGCAACATCTATTGCACGGGCAACCGCACGTTGAAAGTGAGCTGGCACAACGAAGACAACACCCAGTCGGGCACGCAGACACTCTCCATGAGCACCGGAACGGCAGGTGTGGACCTGGCAAGCATGGCCAAGACCACCAAGAAGCCCATCACCGTGCGCATAGAGAACGTGGAAAGCAAGGGCGACATGTTCCTTACCGACCTCACCATAGGCATCTTTATTGAGGTGGACGAAGACGGCAAGCCCGTAGGCATCAGCACCTTGTGCACCAATCCCTCGCGCCCCGACATCTACCAGCTGGACAATGCCTTCATCGTATATGGCGACATCAGCCGCCTTTGCCTCTACAACATGCAGGGCCGCCGAGTGGCCGCCTCCCAGCTTTCGCAATACATCAGCACCGCCAACCTGCCCCGTGGACCCTACATCCTGATCGCCACCATGAAGGACGGCACCACCCAAAGCATGAAAATCATGCGCCGCTAATCCCCCCTTTTTTCACTTTTTCACCTTTCACATCGTGCTTGGAGCAATTATCGGAGACATTGTAGGCTCAAGATTTGAGTTTTCGGAACCGCCGCAAAAAGGGTTCGAACTATTTACAGACGAGTGCGACTATACCGACGACACCATCTGCACCATTGCCGTGGCCGATGCCATTCTCAACGGCAAGTCCTATCGCGACGCGCTGCTCGAATGGTGCCGCCGATACCCCAACCCCAAAGGCAGCTACGGCGGAAAATTCTACAAATGGATTTTCAGCGCCGACCCCCAGCCCTACGGCTCGCTGGGCAACGGCGCCGCCATGCGTGTCAGTGCCGTGGCGTGGCTCTTCGACGACTATGACGAGGTGGAAGAGCAGGCCCGCCTCTCCGCCATGCCCTCGCACAACCATCCCGAGGGCATCAAGGGCGCCGAGTGCATTGCCAAGCTGACTTATTGGCTGCGCACCTGCCGCATCACCAAGGACGAGGTAGAGGGCAAGGTGGAACGCCTCTGGGGTTATAAGCTTCCGCCGTTGAAAGACATCTACCGCATAGGGCGGCAAGGCCACTTCGACGGCACCTGCATGGAAACGGTGCCCTGGGCCATCCGCTGCTTCCTGGAAAGCGAGAACTTCGAGGACGCCATACGCATTGCCGTGCTTGCCGACGGCGACACCGACACCAAGGCCGCCATCACCGGAACTTTGGCCGAGGCGTTCTATGAGATTCCCTTGGACCTGGTGGAAAAAGCCTTCTCTTACCTGCCCCCCGACATGCTCGACATTGTAGCCCAGTTCTGCGAAAGGGCAAAGAAATCTATCTGGTAAAACCTAGGAAGCCCTAGGAAATCCTAGGAAGCCCTAGGACCTCCTAGGAAGCCCTAGGACCTCCTAGGAAAACATACCCCCTCAAAAAACTCCCCCAAAATGAAATACAGCGTAACATGCAACAAATGTGGCAAGCGGGCAGTGCTGAAACTGTCGGCTCCCGGCGACATCAAGTGTAAATGCCCGACATGCGGGAATGTCTTCCCCGTCCACGTCTCGCGGGCCAGTTTTGCCGAAGAAGCCCGGCGGCAAGAGGAATACGAGCACGCCCGCATGGTGGGCGGGCTGTCGCAGCGCACCCTCAACCGCCGCCTGGCGGCATTCTTCATCGGCTCACTGCTCTTCGTGTGCAGCGTCATCGGCGGGCTGAAGCTCTGCGCAATGGTGGCCAAGGCTGTTCTGTGAGAAAACAAGCTGCCGGCCCGGGGAAATGCCAGCAGTCAAAAAAACACGCCCTGCAGGGGAAAGGCATTGATGTTCAGTGGCCTTTGTTCCTGCAGGGCGTTTGTTATACGCTCAAACTTCTAACCTTCTTACCTGACGACTATCTTCCTGCCGTTGTTCACATACATGCCGCGCGCCGACGGCATTCCTTCGAGCCGGCGGCCGTCCAGCGTGTACCAGTGGCTGCTCCCCTCGCTATCCTTGGGGGAGGCGGGGGTGAGGCTTATGCCCGTCGGCACAAAGCCCTCGCCGAAGTCCAGGCGGAATGTGCGCACCGTGGCACCAGCATTCTGCTTGATGTAGGGCACCGAGAAGTAGGCGCGGCACGAGCGGATGTCGCAGTCGGCGGTCGGGTGGTACAGCGTGTTGTCATCGCTCAGTAACAGGGTGCTCTGGTCGTCGGCCACCACCGCCACGGGCGAGTAGGTGCCCACCATCTGCACTTGCTGCAGCCCCTTGCTGGCGGTGCTCATCGTGGTCGAAGCCTCCGCGTCGATGGTGACGCCGAGGAACAGCGGCGAGGTGAAGTCTGCGCCCTCGTCCCATTTCACCAGATAGGGCACGCCCGCTGCTATTGCCGTGGCCTCCTTGAATGTCAGGTAGATCTTTTCGTGCGACGGGTCGAAGCCGTTCTTCCCCGTCACATCAACCTCCATCAGCGTGGCTCCTGCGAAGTCAGCATGTGCGGCAATCTCCGATGCCGACAGCGCAAACGGCAGGCACAGCGTGTTCCATGTCCCGTCCTTGTAGAGGGTGCGGCCGTCCAGCGTCACGTCGGCGAAATATCCGCCGATGCCGTCCACGTCGTTCTCGGTGTTGTCGCTGAGGCTCACGGCCTCGGGGGTCATGTAGTAGCGTCCGGCGTAGCCGATGCCGCGCGTGTAGGGCGTGATGCCGCTCACGCCGTAGGCTGTGCCAGCCGTGCCGATGTTGGCGGGGGCGGTGTCGAAGTTGTAGCCCAGGCCCTGGGCGGTGCCGAGGGCGCGGGTATAGTAGCTGTTGGTGATGGTGGCAGCGTAGTTGGCGTGCTCACGGCTGAAGGTGGCACTACCGCCGTCGGCCATCGTCTCGCCGTCGGCAAGGGCGGCGGGGGCGACGAGGCAGTTGGTGATGTTGACTTTCTTGGCATCGCCCTTCCATCCGATGAAGCCGCCGTTGTAGCTGCCGCTGCCGTCTATTTGTAGCAGTTTGCCGTTGAAGAGGCATCCCGTGAAGTTGATGGCATAGTTGCTGGAACGGCTCCAGCCCACGAAGCCGCTGTTGTTGCCACCCGCGCTGTGGACGACGGTGCCGCTAACGCAGTCGGTGAAGCTGACGGTTCTCTCGCAGAGGCCGACGAAGCCGCCCGCGCCGCCCGTCGAGGTGATGGTGACGTTGCTGGTGCAGTGCTCGATGGTGACGGTGCCGTAGAGGTGGCCGATGAGTCCGCCGACGTTATGCGCATCGCTGCCCGTGTAGGCTTCATAGATGTGGCCGTCAATGGTGAGGTTGCGGAAGGTGGGGTGGCTGTCGCCGCTGTCTTCGGTGTTGGGGAAGGGAGCCACGAACTGCGCGTCGATGGGGCTGTCGGCGGTGCCGTAGTCGAGGGTCAGCGTGTAGCCGTCGCCGTCGAAGGTGCCGGTGAAGTTGTGGTGCGAGCCGCCCGCCATGCGGCTGACCTCGATGTTCGCACCGAGTTTGACGGTTTTGCCGCTGAAGCGGTTCCATGTGTCGTTGTCCTGCAGGACGTCGCACAGCAGGTTCCAGCCCTCGGCGGTGCTGATGACGAAGGGATGCTCCGCACTGCCGTCCACCAGTGGGTCATCGTTGTAGCCGAAGAGGGCAAGGTCGTACCACTGGGCCGTGACGCTCACGTCGCTGGCGGGCAGGGTGAGTGTCGTGCCGCTGAGGGCTGTGCTGGTCACGTCGCTGTTGCTCTCATCCGTCACGGTGTAACCCTTGAACACATAACCCGTGCGGCTGGCACTGAGGGTGAGCGTGGCATCCGGAAGGTAATAGTCAACGCCGCCGATGGTCGTCTTCGTGCCGCTGGCGTAGGTGGCGGTTACGCCCGTGCCGCAGGTCACGCCGTAATAGACGGTGTTGTCGTGGGCGAAATCGGGATGAGCCGCCAAATTGCTCGGATCAATATATCCGTATATCTTGCCCGTATGGTGATTGGAAACCAGCGTAACGCCAGCCACGGTGCAGTTGCTGAGGTCATATACTGCGCAGTCTCCAATCCAATAATTTCCCACAATGCCGCCGACAAGAGCATCGCCCGTAATGGTGGAGCCGCTGACGGTGCAGTGCTGGATGGGGCGGATGGTACAGCCGGCGATGCCGCCCACCTTCTGCCCCGTGCCTGTTACCGTGCCGCTGAACGTGCAGTTGCTGATGAGCGGATTGGTGGTGGCAATCGTGCTGTTCAGATGCTCATAGCCCACGATGCCGCCTACTTCGTATGTCCCGCTGACGGAGCCTGTGACGTGGCAGTTCTCAATCACGCCGAGGCTGATGCCCGCAACCGCACCGACTCGTTCGCTGCCGCTGATGTTGACATCGCTCAGCGTGAGTCCCGTCACCATGCCGCCGATGCCGACGTTGGCAAAGAGGCCGTTGCTGCCCGAGAGGCCCGTGATGGTGCGGCTGTTGCCGTTGAAGGTGCCCTTGAAATTGCCAACGGGCGTGTACGCCTGCCCCGTCATGTCGATGTCGGCAGTCAGGCGGAAGGTCAGGCCTTGGCATTTCGTTGTGCCGCTCACGTTGTTGGCGTAGGTCATGAAGGCCTGCAACTCCGTGGGGGTGCCGATGTCGTAGCAGTAGTCAGTCGAGTTATAGGTCAAACCGCTGATGGCGGGACCGACAATAGAGAAATGGGCGGTGGCAGTGCCACAGTAGTTGCCCTTGCCCGTCACGGTGACAGTGGCGGTGCCCGGCAGCGTGTTGTCAGAATAACTCACCACGTAGTCGGTGCCTGCTTCGAGCGTCGTGCCGCCGAGGGTTACGCTGCTGACGGCTGGTGTCTTCGCCGTTCCGTCGTAGGTGTAACTGGTCTCGGCCAGCGTGACGGTGGCACCGCTGATGCTCTGCGGCAAGCTGGCGGTGACGGTGACGACGGTTGCATCGTCGGGCAGTGTCAGGGTGTACTTGTCATCGCTGCCCTTCACCAAATCGACGCCATTGGCACGGAATACGACGTCGTCGCCCGTCAGCGAGGTCGAGAGCGTCAGTTTCACGGTGCTGCCGCCGACGTAGTAGGTCGTGCTGCCTGCGGTCTTCGTCGTCGCCCCTGAGTAGTCGGCTGTGAGCGACGATACGCCAGTGCCCGCTACGACGCTGGTGACGAGTCCCTTCACGGCTTTTGCTCCATTCCAGTTCACCTTATGCGAGCCGAGCATATAGACGGTCACTTGGTTGCTGTTGTTGTAAAAAACGTACTGATGAACTGAAAGCGCAGCCTCCGTCAGACAGACAATCTCACTCAGGTTCTGGTAGCCACTTGTGCGGTTAAACGCGCCATTGCCTATGCTGGTCAGCCCTGCGCAAGGCAGGATTATGCTATTGAAGTAGCAATCTTTGAAAGCATCATAGCCAATGGTCTGCAGTTGCGAGCCGCTGGCAATGGTTACCGTCGCAAGGCTGTGGCACTCATTGAAAGCTGCTTTACCGATGCTGGTCACCGAGGCGGGGATGCTCAGGCTGGTGAATTCTGCTTTGTTGCCACCTTTAGTACCAAAGGCATATTCTCCGATACTGGTAATGCCCTCCTCAATGATGACCGTCTTAATACCGCTCAGGTCTGTCGTTGAATTATAGAAGGAATAACCATTGATAGCACCAGTGCCACTTTTCGGACTAATAGTCAATGTGTAATTGCCCTCTGTACCAGTTATGGTATAAGTTGCAGTATTGCCACTCACTTCGCCACTGGTTCCAAGATTGTGCGCCCCCGCCGTCATGGTCGTGAGCATCATCATAAGCAGCATGAGAGCCGTCCCTGTCATCCATGTTTTTCTTTTCATTTCTTATCTTGTGTTAATGATTTATTAGTGGAATAATTTACTTTCCAGTAGGTATAAAAAACAATGCGGCTTCCCTTGCCCGTTTGCAAGAAAAGCTGTATATTCACGCGGGTGCCCGCGTATTAAAAAATAATGTACGCCGGTAGCGCTAAATGTGTGTGTATGTGTGTTTATAGGAATATTTGACAAGGCCAAATATTCCGCGTTAAATAATCCTATTGTCTCACACACTTTTTGCATCGCGTCGGGGGGGGAGAAGTTATTTCCAGTTCTCAATATTGATTCCTTACATCCGCTCGAAGTGCTTAAGGTTGGAGGTGACGATGGTAAGGTCGTGATGGAGTGCCGCGGCTCCGATGAGCCGCATGTCCATATAGACATCGCTTGCCCTTTGTGTTCCTGTCATAATTGCAATGATTTAAACGTCTCCGGTTGCAAAGGTAATAATTATTTCGGAATTACCGCGCGATTGCCACCTCCTTTTTTGTATAAGTTGTAAAACAATTATAGAAAGCTCTAATTTGATAGTGCTTGTATCACGTTTTCATTTTCGTTGATACAACGAGTATCACGTTTTCATTTTCGTTGATACAACGAGTATCACGTTTTCATTTTCGTTGATACAACGAGTATCTTACGGTGATACTCCGAGTATCATGCAAAGATACAGCTTGTATCATTCAATGATACTCCGAATATCATCAAGGGGTGTTTTCCTGGCAATGTAGTTTTCGCCAATTATTTGTTCCCGGCAAATCCCACAAAAAATGGGTACAACATATTGAACACCCATACATAGAGAAACTTGAATCTACTTATTAGTCCGCTAAACATAGAACTATCCGTTCCTTACCTACAAGCCCTACAAGAGGCAAAATGAAAAGAAAAACAAGTTTTCCTTTTGCATTTCACTCGTTTATCCGTACCTTTGCACCATCTAAGCACCATGTGGCCCTGCCGCATGGCGGAAAATTGTACCATTTCATTGCGACATCCATGCCAAGCAAGAAGTCCATTTTACAGAATGCAGGAGATTATACGGTGGCAGAGCTGCTCGGTTTCGCCGGGCAGGGCATCGTGACGTTAGACGAGTTGTGCCATCACCCCGACAGCCACCTGCCGGCGGCCATGCGGCCCGAGCTGGAGCGGTTGTCGGGCGGCCCGCTGCCTGCCGCCGACGTGGAGGCCGACTGGCAGGAGGCCAGCCGGCAGCATACGGTGGAGGCCCTCGACGCCTTCATAGAGAAATGGGAGGGCCGCCGCGAGCACCGCGAATACATCCGCCGCGCCAACCAGCTGATAACGCAAATCATGAACGACAAGAGCTCGCGCATGAACGCCACGGAAATCCTGGAGGCCCGCATCAACTACGCCAGCACGCCCGACGAGGTGTGCAACGCCGTGATGCAGCTGGAGCAGCTGGATGTCATCACCATGGACACCTTGCGCGAGAGCATCCGCCAGGACCACAACCTGTTGTCGTCGGCAGCCTGCGGACGCATCATCGAGCGCGGCATCCTGAACCGCCGCGACCTCCGCCAGTGCGGCATCGACGACGATTTCATCGACAATATGCTGCATAGCGGATATGTGCAGAACTTCGAGTCGCCGGCACCGCTCACCGAGATTGCCGGAGGCTGCACCGAGGTGTATTTCTGGGGCATCCCCTCGTCGGGAAAGACCTGTGCGCTGGGCTCCATCCTCAGCGTGGCACGCAACGGCCTGTCGGCCCGAAGCATGCTTCCCGACAGCGATTGCCAGGGCTTCGGATACATGAGCCGCTTGTCGTCGGTGTTCACCCCCGACACGGTGTGCCAGCTGCCTGGCGGCACCCCCGTTACGAGCACCTACGAAATGCGTTTCCAATTGCAGGACAGCCACTTGAAGGTTCACCCCATTGCCTGCATCGACATGGCCGGCGAGCTGTTCACCTGTATGTTCCTAAAAGATGCCGGCGAGCAGCTGAACAACGCTCAGCAGATGGCCATGGACACCCTCGACAACATCCTGCTGAGCAACCGTTCGGTGAACCGCAAGATACATTTCTTCGTCATTGAATACGGTGCCGAGCAGCGCCTCTACAACGACCTGCCGCAAGTGAATTTCCTCGACGCCGCCGCCATGCACCTGCGCCGGAAGGGCGTGTTCCGCGACCAGACAGACGCCATCTATATCATCATCACCAAGGCCGACAAGGCCCGCCTGGAAGGTCAGCAGCTCGAGGAGCATCTCAAGAAATATGTTGAGCAGAACTACCTGGGCTTCTACAACAACCTCACCCGCATTTGCGAGGAGAACGAAATCAACGGCGGCAAGGTGAAGATATGGCCGTTCACCATCGGCGAGGTGTGCTTCAAGGACTTCTGCCGCTTCAACCCCGCCTCGGCCGAGCGCATCGTGGCACTCCTGATGGAGCGCTCCTACGGCGTGAAGCCCGGCAGGCTGACAAAGTTGAAAGACCATTTCAGGAAATAGCAGGCCATGGCACAGAGAATTGAAATGCTGGTGCAGAAGGTGTTGGGCGGGCTGCGCGACATCAAGATTACGCAGAAAGGGGCGTGGTATGGCCAGACCTACGACCTGCGCGAACACATCAACTGGCTGGGGCTGCGCTCGATGTTCTATGTGCTCAGCCACAACGACTTGGGAGCATTCTTTATCGTGGCCCGGCCGTTGGAGATGGGGCGCGGCGGCGACTATACCGCCGTGTGGTTCTTCATTCCCAAGGGAATCGTGGTGCCCGGCGAAGAGCTGGTGAGGCTGGTGGCAACGGCACAGGACGACATGCTCAGCGGCACCGACAACTACGACAACCTGGACCCCCTGCTGGCCAGGGCGTGGCCCGACGACAACGTCGTTGACGGGCGCAACGTGAGGCCTGCGGAACAGTCGGCCGTGAGGTTTTTCGGAACGGGAACGGGGCACGACTACCTGGGGCCGCTGATTATGGAGGGCATCCACCAGAGCTGTTACCTGCAACACCCCACGGTGTTTTTCATCGACGTGCAGGCCAGGCCCGTGCTCAATGCGCAGGCGCTGTCGCAACTGGCCGACCTCACGACGGTGGCCAGCGAGCGCTATGCCACCCTGTTGCCGCCGGTCAACGGCACGCTGCCGCCGGGGGTGGCGGCATACGTTGGCGGGCAGCTGCTTACGGCTCCCGTCAGGGTGTCGAAAGGCACACATGTGCAGGTGAGGCTGAAGCGCGAGGGGTTCGACGACGTGATGCTCGACGACCACGTCACCGCCGACCATGCCCTGTTGTTGCCCGCGGGCATCGTCTGGTGGCGCAACATTCCGTTCTCGGCCTTCAAGGTTTATTACAAGGAAAAACCGGTGGCCGACCATCAGTTGCTGCTCAACGGGCGGCCGCTCGTGAAAGGGCAGGTTTTGAAACTGAAGGAAGAGGAACTTGTGGGCGTCAGGGTGCAGGTGTCGCGGAAAGGGTGCGAGCCGTTCGACGCACGGTTCAACCTGTTGGGCGCTCCCCCGCGCATCGACCTCCGGCCGAAGGGCAAGACATCGGCAAGCCAGGCTACGGGCGGCGACATTGTCATTCCGCAACAACTCATCAAGCCGTTGGCCGTATGGTCGCTTTTGTTGCTCGTGGCCGGATTTGCCTTGGGATGGTTCCTGAAACCCGTGCCAAAGCCCGGACCGGTGCCGGCAGAAGTTGTGGAAACGCCCCGTGACACGGTTGACAGGGCACCCTATCTTGTGCCGCCTGCCGACACCGTTCCGAAAGAAATAGAAGAGGAAACCCCGACGGAGGAGCACGACACCGTGGCGCCGACGGCCACCGCCGCCGCCGAGCCGCAGCAACCCTCCAAGGCCGATGAGCCACGGCCCAGGCCTGACGACGACTTCCCGCCGCCCGACGGCGACCACCGCCAAGGCCCTCCGCCACCCGGCAACGGCAACCCGCCGCCGCCAAAACCCGACGGCGACCACAGGCCCGGTCCGCCTCAGCCTCCGTCAGGCAACAACCCATAAGGCATCATGATGAAAAAGACCCTGATAAAAATCACCATGCTCGTGCTGGCCGTCGTGCTGGCCGTGGGGGCCGTGATGGCCTACTACCGCACGAAAGTGGCTCCACCGCAGGCCGTTGAGATGAAAAATCCATTCGACATGGACCTCAGGGAATGTGTGGACAGCATGAAGCAACAGGGTCTTTCCACCAAAGACATGGAGCGCTTTTACCATGTCTTCCTCGACCGCGTTGCGCTCTACCTCCGCGACACGCTCATCGACGGCTCACAATATGAACAGCGCATGTTCGCCATGCTGGGCCAGTATATGCCGCGCTTTCAGGAACGTAGCGAGAAGGTTTTCAACGACTCAGCCGAATGGAACGAGAGCAGGCTCTTCTTCATCGAGGCGCGCTCGGCCGAAATCAAGGCCCTGAAGAACTTCGACGGGGAAACGCCGCTTGTGAAAGACACCGACCACGACCTGCTGCTTACAAAATACCTGAAGACCATCAGCAGTTATCGAAGTGCCTGGCTGTTAGTACGCAACTTGCATTTCAGCGGCATTGACCAGGCACGGCAGACGGTGGCCAAAGCCCGCGAATACTCCGAAATGGAGTTCCTGCCCAATTGCAAGAGCCTGAGATATGCCTTGGCAAGGGTGCCGCAGAAATTGGAGGCCGCACACTATGCCTATTTGAACGGACTGGTGGCAAGGCTCGCTTACTACGGACTGTCGTCAACGGCCTACGAGACCTTGAGAATACATGTCAACCACCAGCTGATGCTCTACAAAAACAATGCGGCCATCTACGGGAAATATGCCCGCGGCGTTGACGCGCTCTTCGGGCGTGCCGCCTTCTATGCCCGACAACACTCAAGCCGGATGTACATGCGCCGCCTGACTCCGCAAATGCCGTCGGCTCCCGCCGATACGATAGCAAGCAACATCTACGAGTAACCGAAAGGAAAACAACGAAATGAAGAAATACCACTACGCCTGCCACCGTTGCAAAATAGAGTTCCAGTCGCACCTGGACGCCGCCCACGACAGGGTGATTTGCCCCTGTTGCCGGCAAATCATGATGATGGCCGACATTACCGGAGTGGAGGAAGACACGCCGGCCGTGCAAATCATAGCACCGCCGCCGGTAGAGGTGCCGCCGGTGAGCACTCCGTCGGTAGAGGTGCCGGTGAGCACCCCGACCGTTGAGGTGAGGCCCGTCAGCTCCACGCCCCTTACTCCGACTGCCGCCGTCGAATATGTTCCCCAGCCGGTGGAACCTTACGACAACAATACGGCTTACAACCAGCCGGCACCGCAGGTGGAGGTGGTGGAACAGGTGGCCGGCGACGACAACGACGAGGAGTCGGAAGACGACGAACCCGTCAAGAAAAAGTCGGCCATGCGATATGCCTTCTTTGCCCTTGCCGGCATCCTTGTCGGGGCAGTCGTTCTTGCCGCAATCCTTTATTTCACAGGCATTTTCCCCACCGAGGAATATGCCATTGGCCAAGAGGAAATGAGTGCCGAGAAAAAAGAGACCATCGCCGTGGCCGGGCTGAAAGAATACCTGGAAAATGAGAACATTCACGACGTCAGCCAGTATTATCTCATCGACCTCGACGGCGACGGGCAGCGCGAGGCCCTGGCCGACAGCGAGAGGGACCTCATCGTCTTTAGCGGCGACGACGGAACGCCCTCGAAGCTGTTCCACGAAGAGGTGTTGTCGTGGATTTGGGTGGACAAGCAGGGACTCTTCATGGTGACCGAAGACAATGCCTCAACCTCGGGAGAAGCCAAGTGGCTGGTGAAAAACGGATTGAAAATAGACGTGGACATCACCAAGGACATCTACCATTTCGGCTACGGAGCATACTACATCAACCATGAGGGAAAGGACAAGACGCTCACCAAGGCGCAGTATTACGACAAGCTGAATGCCGTAATCGGAAAATACACCAGGCTGGCCCCCGTAAGCTTTGAAAATGACAAACAATAATAAATCAACGATAAAGTTTTTTGGATTATGAAACTTTCAACATTTCAACCATTCTGTTTTTCAGCACTTTTCGCGGCCTTCTTCATGACCGCCACACCGGGCCGCGCACAGACATCCGTGGTGGCCACATCTGACAACCGCGACTATATTGACCAGCTCTTTGAGCAGGTGGACCGCAAGGCAAGCCTGCCCCTCACCCTGTCGAGAAGCTATACGCCCGACCAGTTCTTCGCCGTTGCCAACCTGGGCCTCGATGCCAGGTCGTGGGCACAGCCCGGCGAACTGGGCGGGCTTTTTTCGTATAACAAAATGCCCGGTGTCACCATCATCGACGACATGGCTTTCCGCCTGCCCACGCCCGACGAGCTGGGCTTCCTGGCGCCTACGATGAAAAGCCCGGAAATGGACTTCGCCTACGAGGGAAAGGCCATGGGTTGCCGCGAACAAGTGAAACTGGGCAACGAAGCCGTGCAGGTGTTCACTTCCGACTACACCAGCCGCGGAAAGGGAGTCATCTACGGCCTGCGCTTCCGCCTGACCGACGAATACGACAGCGACACCAACACCGACCACCGCTATGCCTTCCGCTACGAGCTGAAGCCCAACGAGTTGGTAATCAGCTTCAAACATGTGGGCAACGACAAGAGCGTGAAGAAAGTGCGCGACGTCAATAGCGAGAAATGGTGGGACCAGCAAGACGGCGTCAAGACCATCCAGTTGCCGTTGGTGGCCTCGGGAACCACCCACTACATGTGTACCGAGGGCTATTGTTTCACCATCAACGAGCGCACCCTCACCCTGCGTCCGCGCAACGAGGAACGTTGTTGCGTCAGGCCCTACCTTGACGCGCAGGCCACCTACGACGAAATGTCGCGATTCTTCGCCACAACCGCCTATGGCAGCGGCCTTTATGTTGACAAAGTGGTCAATCCGGCACTCGTCACCGCCGCTTCTTACCAGCCCACCACCGTCAACCTCTACATTCGTTGCAACCCCGGCTCGGTAACGCTCAAGCAGCAGGGAGAGGATGCAACCTGGTGTACGGCAGAACCCCTGACGGCCACGGAACACGGTGCGGAATACGCCATCAAGCTCAAGCCCAACTACAGCCAGAAGGAGCGCATGGCAACCTTCGTGGTGAAGCCCTCATCCATCGACATGAGGTCCACGGCGCTCACCATCCGCCAGCCGTCGCTCACCATTGTTCAGGCAAACGGCAGCTCGCCCATCGACTTCTGCGCCGTGTCCAACGTTGCCGCAAGCGGAGGGTGGCAAAAGCCGTCGAACGGCCCTGCCGACGGACTGCGCTCGCCCGACCAGATGGCCGCAAAGGTCAACTACAACGAAGCCCTTACCCTGGCCGACGTCAACGACTACCGCAGCTATCATTTGCCCACATTGCTGGAAATGAACTGCATCTTCCCCGACACCGACATTCCGCTGACGCAGCCCGTGGACAACGACGTGAACGAAACCATTTCTTTCGGAAACTCAGAGGGACAGGCCGTCACCTCCTCCTATTTCACCGGCAACCGCGGAACGCTCTACGGCCTCCGTTTCATCGGGAAGCCCTATTGCACGGCCTTCCGCTACCGTTTCCTGCCGGGAACAGGCCTTGAAGTGAGCTGCCTGCGCGTGGGACAAAGCATTCCGGAAATAAAGAGCGCCCACGACATTGCCATCGACGAACTCTATGAGCGCAACGATGCTCGCCGCTTCCTCTTCCCCGCCACGGGAACCAACTTCGACGACAACGAGGGCACCAGCGGCATGCTCTGGACCGCCACGCCGGTGTCGAAAGAAGAGGTGACCGCCATCTATTTCGATGCCAACGGCATACAGCGCATGAACGTGGACCCCTTCAACACTTATATTTCCGTCCGCCCGTTCATCGGCCAGCGCACCGTCAACCTGCTGACGGAATGATTAAAAGGGGGAAAATTTTTTAGGAGTTTAGGAGTTTGGGAGTTTAGGAGTTTAGACAATAGTCTTTTCGTGTTTAACAAGACAACGATTAAAAACTAACGTCTAAACTCCTAAACTCCTTAATTATATTAAAGCGAAAAACTGATTTTATTTAATATCCCCCGTCTGGTAGAACTTCAGCAGACTGAGGTTGAGAATGGAGAGATACTTGCTCTGGAGCTCGTTTTGTTGCGCCATGAGCAGGTTGTCCTTGCCGGTCATCAGTTCCACGATGTTCTTCAATCCCTGGCGGAACTGCTCGCTGAGCAGGATATAGCTGGTCTGCTGGCTTTCCGATGCCACCTTTGCGGCCTTGAATTTCTCCTGGTTGGTGACGGCCTGCAGCCAGTAGTTCTCGATGGTGGAGTAGAGGGCGGTCTGCTTGTCGCGTAGCTCCAGCTGGTAGTTTTGTTTCTGAAGGAGCGCCTTGTTCACTGCCGTTTTGGTCTGGCGGCCGTCAATGAGCGGAATGCTCACGTTCACCCCCGCGCCCATGTTGAAATTGGTCTTCATCTGCGATGCCCACCCATTGTCGCTCATCGACGTGGTGTTGGTAACGGCCGACGCATTCACGCCCACGGTGGGCAGCTTCTGCGCCTTGGCCTGGCGGATGTTGAGGTCGCTGGTTTCAATGCCCAGCAGTGCCTGGCGGATTTCGGGCCTCGATTGAAGTGCCTGTTCATACACCTGTTGCAAGGGTGGCACCAGTTGCAGGGCCATTTCGTCGGTGGTGGCGGGCACCGCCACGTCGAACTCCTCGTCGCCCGTAATCTGCAACAGTTGTTTCAGTTGCCGCTTGAAATTGCGCAGGTTGCTCTCTGCCTCCACCACGTTATATTCGTCCTGGGCGCGCTGCGAGGTGAGCTGTGCCAGGTCGGCCTTGCTCATCTTCCCCGCCTCCACGAACTCGCGGCCCCGTTCCTCGTTCTTGCGGCTGGTCTGCAAACTCGATTTGTTCACGTTGATGGCCTCTGCCGAATAGAGAATCTGCACATAGAGCTGCGCTATCTGCTCCTGAATGTTGTTGGCCGTGACGGCGGAGTCGAGCTCTGCCTGTTCCACGGCTTTCTCGCTCAGTTTCACGGCGTTGCGGTTGCGGTTGCCGTCCCACACCGTCCAGTTGCTGCTCACGGCGTAGGAGCCGTTGTAGTACACCTTGTCGATGCTGGCCACGGCATATCCTCCGGCCACCGTCGCCGACCCCGTCTCGGGCCAGGGGCGCCAGGTGGCATTCTGCGACGACGAGGCACTCAGCGACGGCAGCAGCGCCGAACGGCTTTGGAAAACGTCCTCCTGGGCGCTCTGGCGGCTGATGCGCGACTTCTGAAGGGTGATGTTATGTTGCAAGGCATAGTCGATGCACTCGCGAAGCGTCCACTGGCGGGCCATGCCGGCACTTGGCAGCAACAAGAAGGCGGTGGCTGCCACTAAAACAAAGAAAACTCTTTTCATACCAAACTGCATTTTCATTTTGGGCCGAGGGTGACGGGGTCACAAATCAAGACCCATGTCCCAGAAGCCCCTCGTTTTTTTAATTGACGCAAAAACACCCGTTTTTGTTTTATATCCGCCCCGTTTTTAACATTTATTCCGTTTAATTATCACCAAACGGGTAAAAAGTTATTAAAGGTTAATGTCCATCGCCCCTCGGCCCCTACTGAAATGGCTCCTATCGCGTCGAGCTTTTATTTTGTCAAGATTTTTCATGAATTTTTGCTCCCCCCAAGAACTTTGACCGCAAATTTCGGGGAGAGATTTTGAAGATCGAGAGGAGAAATCTTGAAGATTCCTCCCTGAAATTTGCGGTCAAACTTTGGGCGATTTACAAACCGCTGAAATTCAGCGGTTTACAAAACCTTCCCCAAATTTGCGATTTTGTCAAGATTTTTTACCAATTTCTATCTAGGCTTCTATCCCCTTTTTTGCTTAAAAAAACAGGTAATTGAGGTCGATTAGTTTTGTAGACGCAAAATAAATAAAAGCAAGCTTTTCTTTTGCATTTCGCTCGTTTATCCGTACCTTTAGATAAGGTACTCTCACTCGGAAATGAAAATAAAAGCAAGCTTTTCTTTTGCATTTCGCTCGTTTATCCGTACCTTTGCACCCCAATATATAAATAAGGAGAAGGAATGATGAAGAAAGCTTGTTTCTGGGCCGCCTGCCTGGTCTTCCTGATGCTGACCCTGGGCTGCAAGAAGGCGCAGGGGCAGGAGAGGGTGGCGCACGACGATGCTTCGGCGCTGGCCATGAAGGGGCATGAAAGCCTCAACGTGGTCATCCTCGGCGACTCGAATAGCAGCATCGGGGGCGATGATTGCGACCAGCCACGGGGATGGACCAAATGGTTCAAGGAACGCTTCGCACCGGCCACTTGCAAGAGCTATGCCCGTAGCGGTGCCACCTGGACCAATACGCCGCAGACCCGGCGCAACGTAAAGGAAAACATCGGCAAACTGGGCAACGACAACGTGGTTTACAACCAGATTTGCCGCTTGGAAGAAGCCTGCCGCAACGGCCTTCAGCCCTCGCCCCACCTTATTATAATCAGTGCGGGCACCAACGACGCCTGGTTCCACGACCAGCGGCCCCAGGCGTTCAGCATGACCGCGGAGGAGGCTTTCAATCCCTCCGACCGATTCATCACCGACCGCGAGGCGCGCACGGTGCTCTCCCTGGCCGCCTCGGTGCGCTATGGTTGCGAAATGCTCATGGAGCGGTTCCCCGACGCGCAAATCGTGCTGCTCACGCCGTTGCAGACAACGGCGGCACCCTACAATCTCATCCGGCAGGCCGGCGACATCATCGAGGCGTGCGCCGACCGCATGTGCATCGGCACCGTGAGGCTCGACAAGCTCGGCAGCGTGTACGACGTGAGGGAGCGCAGGCAGAAGACCTACACCTACGACGGCACACATACCAGCGAACAAGGGGCGCGGCGAAATGGCTACATGGTAGCGGCCCAGGTGAATGCCATGAGGTAGGGGAAGGCTCCCTCTCGTCACCCCAAAGCAGGGGGAGAGATGCAATGTCGCAGAAATCATGGCTTCCACTATTGTCTGAACTCCCGAACTCCTAAACTCCTGAACTCCCAAAAAGTACAATGGTTTTTTCAGATTTGTTTTTTCTTTTCGCCTTCATACCGGCTTTTGCCTTGTGCTATCTGGCAGGAGCGGCATGCGACCGTTGGCTTGGCCCGCAGGACGACGGGCAGCGGTCGTTCCGTTGCCGCAACCTGGCACTGGTGCTCTTTTCGCTCATCTTCTACGCCTGGGGCGAGCCCGTGTATGTGTTTCTCATGCTGGTGTGCGTGTTGCTCAACTACCTGTCGGGCCTGCTCATCGACCGATGCGACGGAGGGCGGCGACGGTGGGCGCTGGCTCTCGGACTGACCGGTAACATCCTCATTCTCGGCACTTTCAAGTATTGCGGCTTCATCGTGGCACAACTGAACAGCCTGGGCATTGCCGTCAGCGACCCGAAGATTTCCTTGCCCATCGGCATCAGTTTCTACACCTTCCAGAGCATTTCCTATCTCATCGACGTTTACCGCCGCCAGTCGCCGGTGCAGCGCCACTTCTTCGGCCTGTTGCTCTACATCTCCATGTTCCCGCAACTCATTGCCGGACCTATTGTGCGCTATTCCACCGTGGCGCGCGAAATCCACGACCGCCGCGTGTCGTCGTCGGACCTCGCCGAGGGCATTTGGCGCTTTCTCATCGGACTGGGAAAGAAAGTCATCTTGGCCAACCAGCTCTCGGAAATCAGCGACCAGTTCCTCGTGGGCGGCCTCACGGAGTTGTCAACGGCCGGGGCGTGGATTGGCATCGTGGCCTTCACCTTGCAAATCTACTTCGACTTCTCGGGCTATAGCGACATGGCCATCGGCATGGGCCGTTGCCTGGGCTTCCATTTCAACGAGAACTTCAACCATCCCTATATATGCCGGAGTATCACCGAGTTCTGGCGCCGTTGGCATATCTCGCTGGGCAGTTTCTTCCGCGATTATGTCTATATTCCCATGGGCGGCAACCGCCGTCACCAGGCGTTGAACATCCTGGTGGTGTGGTTCCTCACCGGCCTGTGGCACGGTGCCAGCTGGAATTTTGTCATTTGGGGCGTTTACTTCGGCATTATCGTCATGCTTGAGAAATACACGCTTTTGCGCGTCATCGACCGTGTGCCGCGCGTGTTGCTCCATGTTTACAGCCTGTTGCTGGTGATTGCCGGATGGGGCATCTTCTATTTCGACGACTTCGGGCAGATGACCACCTTCTTCCATTCCTTCTTCGGACAATCGAAGGAACTGTTCACCTTTGTCGATGAGTCGGCGCTCACCGACCATTTCTGGCTTTGGCTGGTGGCCATCTTGTTCTGCATGCCCGTGAGGACGGCCGTTTCACGGCTTGCGGGCCGCGTTTTCGGCGAGGATGGCGGCGCCATGAAGTTCGTGACGTTCTGCTCGCGGCTCGCCGTGTCGCTGGTGTTGCTCGCGCTGAGTGTGTCGCTCTTGGTGGGAGCCACCAACAACGCCTTTATTTATACACGCTTTTAAGGGAAAAGGTAAAAGTGAAAAGGGAAAAGTGAAAAGTGAACAATGAAAAGTAAAAAGGTGAGGTTTGTCCGTTGGAGAAAAAATAGCGTTTTCCTGTTGTCGGCATGGTTGTTGATAGCGGCAGCCATGCCCCTGCATGCCCAGGAAAAGGGCAGGGTGGTGGCGGAATATGTGAACCGCGTGAACGCTTCCGACACCGCCTATTGCCCCAAGCCCGGCATCATCATTGCCGGCGACAGCAGCCGTGCCCGCACTTTCCAGACGTTCAGCTCAAAGCCCGATTTCGGCATTGCCTATGCCGAGATGGCCAACCGCTACAAGCGCATCCTGGGCGATGGCGTAAGGGTTTATTGCACGGCCATTCCCACCGCCGTGGAATTTTACTGTCCCGACATGGCGCGGCCTTGGACGCAAAGCGAGCGCACCGTCATCAACCGCATCTTTGCCCACCTGAGCGACTCGGTGGAGGCCGTTGACATGTACACTCCCCTGGCCGCCCACGTTGAGGAAAACATCTACGCCCGCACCGACCACCACTGGCTGCCCCTGGGCGCCTACTATGCCGCCGAGGCCTTCGCCCACGTGGCCGGCGTGCCCTTTCATGGCCTGAAAAACTATAAGACGCAGGTGCTGAGGAACTTCGTTGGAAGCATGTACCGCTATTCGGGGCGTGTCGATGTGGTGAAAAACCATCCCGAGGACTTCATCTACTATGTGCCGCAAAACATTCTCTACCAAACGGATTACGTGGAATACGCCCTGACGCGCGACAGGAAAGGCATCACCGGCGAGACCACGGCCAAAGGTCCGTTCTTCAAGCACTACGACGACGGTAGCGTGATGGCCTATTGCACCTTCATGGGCGGCGACAACCGGCTCACCCATGTCAGCACCGCCACCCGCAACGGCCGCCGCCTGCTCATCTTGAAAGACAGCTTCGGCAATGCCCTGCCCTCATATCTTTTCTACGGATTTGAGGACATCCACGTGGTGGATTGCCGATATTTCACCCAGAACATTGTGGACTACGTGCGCCGCCACGCCGTCACCGACGTGCTTTTTTGCAACAACGTCGGCCATGCGTGCCTGACGGTCACCACCGATGCCTACGAAAAATACCTCACACAAGCCAAGAAAACCGACAATGAATAAGCTATATGTCACCCTCGTCGCCCTGGTCTTTACGGCCGTGGCCTTTGTGTTCGCCACCTTTCCGCGCAGCACCTTCTCGGAACTGGAAAAGCGCGAGCTCGCCGTGTTCCCCGACTTCTCGTGGGAGAAGCTCAAGGCCGGCACCTTCACCCAGGAAGTGTCGTCGTGGTTCAACGACACCGAGCCCTTCCGCGATGCCTTCATGTGGTTGAGCATGACCGTGAAGTCGAAAGAGCGGCTGGTGCTCTCCGACGAGGACAACGTCACCTTCCACGCCTCCGATACCGAGAGCGAGCCTCAGCCCGAGGAAACCCCGAAGGCCGACCGCGTGGAAGACGCCAAGGAATTTGAGAACGCCAACATGGCCAACGAGAACGCCAAGATAGCCCATGCCGGCATCATCATCGTGGGGGCAGGCAGCAATGTGCGCGCGCTGATGGCCTACGGCGGAGGGGCAGAGGGCGGCACCACCTATGCCGACGTGGCCAACAGGTACCAGCAGGAGCTGGGCAGCGGTGTGCAGGTCTATTGCATGGTCATACCAACGGCCGTGGAGTTCTATTGCCCCGATAAGGTGAAAAAGCACACCAAGCGCGAGCTGCCCACCATCAAGAACATCTTTGCGCACCTGGACTCCGGTGTGAAGCCCGTGAGCATTTATCAGGCCCTGGCCGACCATGTTGATGAAGACATCTACCTGCGCACCGACCATCACTGGGCACCCCTGGGCGCCTACTATGCCGCGCAGCAGTTCGCTTTGGTGGCCGGCGTGCCCTTCCGCGACCTTTCGTCATACGAGAAGCACGTCGTTCACGGATACGTGGGCTCCATGTACGGATTCTCGGGCGACATCTCGGTGAAGAACGCCCCCGAGGACTTCGTCTATTACACGCCCACCGACGTGGAATACACCACCACCTACACCATCTACACCATCGACAAGAAATATAAGGTGACGGGCGAGAAAAAGCCCTACGACGGACAATATTTCATGAAATACAAGGACGGCAGCGGGGCGGCCTACAGCACCTTCATGGGCGGCGACACGAAAATCACCCGCGTGAGGACGTCAACGGCCAACGGCCGCCGCGTGCTCGTGCTGAAGGACAGTTTCGGCAATGCCCTCCCCGGCTACATGTTCTACTCCTTCGAGGAAGTACACGTCATCGACTTCCGCTATTTCACCAAGAACATGAAGGCCTACGTCAGTGAGAACAAAATCACCGACATTCTTTTCGCCAACAACATTTTCATGGCCTATTCTCCCAACACGGCCAAGAACTACATCCGCTTCCTCACACAGTAGCGGCAAAAGGGCAGGCTGGCGGCCGTTCCATTTTGTAAAGATTTTTCAAGGATTTTTGGACGCCCCAAGAGGTTTGACCGCAAATTTCGGGGAGAGATCTTGAAGATTGAGATGAGAAAACTTCAAGATTTCTCCCCGAAATTTGCGGTCAAACTATAGACGATTTACAAACCGCTGAAATTCAGCGGTTTACGGAACCTGAGGGGAAATGGCTGGTTTTGTCAAGATTTTTTACCAATTTTACCCCGTGTCGCTATCCGTCTCAGGGTAAAGAAAAACTCCGCTTGTTTGCAGTTCAGGAGTGCATGCGACAGGGCGAAAGGCTTTATGGCTTCTTGGCTTCCAAAGCCGGCGGCACATGTTCTTTTTCCTTGATGACGTATTTCTGGTAATAAGTCAGAAGGAGCGTGGTCAGCGGCAGGGCGATAATCATGCCGAGCACGCCCATCAGCGAGCCCCAGATAGACAACGACAGCAAGATGATGGCCGAGTTGAGGCCCGTCACTTTCCCCATGATTTTCGGCACGAGGAAGGTGTCTTGAATGGCCTGCACCACGGCAAAGACGGCCAGGGCGGGCAGCAGCACCAACCAGAAGTTCTGCCCGGTGCTGGCAGCCTTGACGATGGCCAGGATGATGGTTGGCACAAATCCCACTATCTGCAGGTAGGGCACCATGTTGAGCAGGCCTATGAACATGCCCAGGGCAATGGCCATGGGGAAGCCGATAATGAGGAATCCGATGCTGAAGAGCACGCCCACCAGGAAGGCCACCATGGCCTGTCCGCGGAAATATTTGTTCATGCCCTCCTCCACGTCGGCCACCACCTGCTGGCACACGGGCCTCCACCGCTCGGGGAGCAGGCGCACCCAGCCGGAGCTGATTTTCTCGTAGTCAAGAAGGATGAATAGTGTGTAGAGCAATACCATCGTGACGGAGAACAGGCTCGTCACGATGTTGAACGACTGGGCCACCACCGCCCAAATCTTCGGCATGGCCTCCTTGAGCCCTTCCATGAAGCCCTCCTGAGTGATGAGGGCCTTCACCTCGGCCACGGTGAAGTGCTCGCGGATGTAGTCGTGGATTTGGTGGGGAAGGTTTCTTACCGACACGTCGTTCTGAAGCCAGGCCAGCAGCATGTCCTTGGCCTTGAGGCACTCTTCCACCATGGGCGGCACAATGAGCCAGAAGGCGGCGGTGAGCACCACGGCCACCACGATGAAGGCGCACAAAATGCCCAGGATGCGGTATTTCAGCCGGCACCGGTATTGGAAGAATTTCACCAGGGGAAAGATGAGGTATGCAATGAGCCATGCCAGGAAGAAGGGCACCAGCACATTGCTCAGGCGATTGAGCAACACAAGTATGCCCGCCACAAGAATGAGCGAGAGCACGCCGCGCACAAAGCGGTCGAAGGTTATGGGCTTGGTTTGCATGATGTTTTTCTTTTCCCTTAATATCGGAGTTCAGGAATTCAGACGATAGTAATGTTTTGTCATTCGGCAAAGCGTCAGATCAGCCCCGCCTGGCCCACGAAGAAGAGCAGGGCGTATCCCAGCAGGAGGCTGATGATGCCGGTGATGAGGCCCACCTTCACCATGTCGTTCTGGTGAATGAGGTTGGTGCTGAAGGCCAGCGCGTTGGGCGGTGTGCTTACCGGCAACACCATGGCGCTCGATGCTGCCACGGCCACGCCGATGAGCACGGTGGGCGTGCCGCCGATGATGTCGAGCTTGTCGCCCATGGCCGTGCAAACCACGGCAAGGATGGGCATGAGGAGGGCCGCCGTGGCCGAGTTGGAAATGAAATTGCTCAGCACATAGCAGATGATGCCCGAAAGAATGAGGATGAGCAGCGGCGAGAAATCGCCGAAGGGAATGCTTTCGACGGCGTTTTCGGCCAGTCCCGACGCATTGAGCCCGTAGCCCAGCGCAAAGCCGCCCGCCACCATCCAAATGACGCTCCAGTTGATTTCCTCAAGGTCGTATTTCGTGATGATGCCCGTCATGGCAAACACCACGAAGGGAATGAGCGCCACCGTGTAGGAATTGATGCCCGTCACCGAGTCGGTGAGCCACAAGGCCACTGTTACAAAGAACGTTACGATGACAATCCACGTGTTCTTGCCTTTCTTCATGCCGCCCTCAATGTTGAGCTCAATGGTTTTCTGGGTGAAGGGATAGAGTTTCCGCAGCAGAATCCAGCTGATGAACATCAGCACGGCCACCAGCGGAAGCATGAAGAGCATCCACTGTCCGAAGCCCAGGCCCATGTTGAGGCCCTCGGGGTCGTTCAGGTATTTCAGGGCAATGGTGTTGGGAGGGGTGCCGATGGGCGTGCCCATGCCGCCCAGGTTGGCAGCCACGGGAATGCTCATGGCCAGGGCGATGCGACCTTTGCCCTCGGGCGGCAACTGCTTGAACACCGGGGTGAGGAAGGCCAGCATCATGGCAGCCGTGGCGGTGTTCGACACAAACATGGAGAACAGTCCCGTGATGAGCAGGAAGCCCAGCAACACGTTTTCGCTCTTGCGGCCGAAGGGCTTGAGCAACACCTTGGCCAGCTGGGCGTCGAGGCCCGTCTTGGCGGCGGCAATGGCCAGCACGAAGCCGCCGATGAAAAGCATGATGACGGGGTCGGCAAAGGTGGCCATGATGTTTTTATAGGGAAGGGGCTCGCCAAGGTTCTCGCCCGTCATCATGGGCGCTATGCCGCTGTTCGACGTGAACAAGAGCATCAGCACGATGATGCCCACCGAGGTGGCCCACGACGACACAACTTCGAGCACCCACATCAGGGTGGCAAAAGCAAAAATGGCGATGATGCGTTGTTGAATGACGGTGAGGTCCTTGATGCCGTACCACTCTGAAGGCATGTTCCACAATACGAGCATCACCAGAAGCACGAAAGCCGCCTTCATCAGCTTCTTGGCAACGGTGTTGGGGTGATACTTGTGGGCGTGGTGCTGAAGGTGATAAGCCTCTACAAGATGAAATCCATGAAAACTTTTAAACATGACAATATTTATTTTGGTTGATATTCTCCCAAATGCGGTGCAAAGGTAAGAATTTATTGTGAATTAAGACGGGTGAAAAGGAAAATTTTGTACCTTTGCAACGTATTATCAACTAAAATGTGACATGAGATATTGCATGATGGCCGTCGTGGCCCTGCTTTTGTGTGCCTGCCGGGGTGGAAAAACGGGTGGTGAGAGCGCCGCCGGCGACACTTTGCGACTGAAATATGCCCAGTATATCAACATCGTGGAGCACGAGGGCTACACGGTGGCCACCCTTTCCGACCCGTGGAACGCGGGCAAGACGCTCCACACCTACGTCCTGGTGCCCTCTGACCAGCCTTTGCCGCCGTCGTTGCCCAAGGGCTCGGTGGTGCGCACTCCGTTGCAGAAGGCCGTGGTGGCCACCAGCGTGCATTGCGGGCTCATCGGGCAGATGGGCCGTCAGGAGGCCATCGCCGGCGTGTGCGACGTTCAATACATCAACCTGCCGTTTGTGCAAGAGGGCGTGAAACAGGGGCGCATCGCCGATTGCGGCAGCGGCCTGCAGCCCACCCTGGAGTCCATCATCGACCTGCAACCCGACGCCATCTTCCTTTCGCCGTTCCAGAACAGCGGCGGCTATGGGCGCATTGAGGAGCTCAGCGTGCCCATCATCGAGACCTCCGACTATATGGAGTCGTCGGCGCTGGGCCGTGCCGAGTGGATGCGCTTCTACGGCATGCTCTTCGGCGCCACGCAGCAGACCGACAGCATCTTCCAGGCCGTGGAGGAGAACTACGGGAAGTTGTGCCGGCAGGCCAAGAGCGCCAAGAGCCGCCCTACGCTGCTGATGGACAAGCTGACCGGAAGCGTGTGGTATGTGCCGGGCGGACAAAGCACCGTGGGGAAGGTCATTGCCGATGCCAACATTGCCTATCCGTGGGCCGACGACACGCATAGCGGGTCGCTGTCGCTGCCCTTCGAGACCATTCTCGAGAAGGGCGCCAACGCCGACCTGTGGCTCTTCCGCTTCAGTAGCACGGTGCCCTTCACGCCAGCCATGCTCTTGCAAGACAACCCCGGATATAGCCAGTTCAAGGCCTTCAAGTCGGGGCAGCTCTTTGGTTGCAACACCGTGGGCAGCACGTTCTACGAGGAAACGCCCTTCCATCCCGACCTGCTCTTGCGCGACTTCATCTGCATCGCCCATCCCGACCTGGGCCTGGGCGACCCGAAATATTTTATAAAAATCGGAAAGTAAATAGCGGCAGCACATTTTTCGCTCTTCACTTGCGGACGTGATACATCACGTCCCTACATGGGGCGGGGGATGGCGGCAGCAAATTTTTCCCTTTTCATTTTTCCCTTTTCCCTTTTCACTTTTCCCTCTTCATTTTTCACTTTTCACTTTTCCCTTTTCCCTTAAATAAATGTCATCCCGTCCAGTCCGTTTCTTCTTTCTCATCACAGCGTCCATCATCCTTTTCTTTGCCCTGAGCCTGGTGGTGGGGGCTGTTGACATCCCCACGGGCGAGGTGGTGCGCATTCTTTGCGGCCACGCCTCGCAGAAGCCATCGTGGCAATATATCGTCTTGCAAAGCCGTCTGCCCCAGGCCCTTACGGCTTTGTTTTGCGGTGCCTCGCTGGCCGTTAGCGGATTGATGCTTCAGACGGCCTTCCGCAACCCCCTGGCCGGCCCCAGCATCTTCGGCATCAATAGCGGAGCGTCGCTCGGCGTGGCTCTGGTGCTCCTGATGTTGGGCGGCACGGTGACGGCTGGCGACTTCTCCGTATCGGGATTCGTGGCCGTGCTCTTGGCCGCTTTCGTGGGTGCCATGTTGGTCATGGGCCTCATTTTGCTCTTTTCCACCGTGGTGAAAAACAATGTCATGCTCCTCATCATCGGCATCATGATAGGCTATTTGTCGTCGTCGGCCATCTCGTTGCTCAATTTCTTCGCCACCGACGAGGGCGTGCAAAGCTACATGATGTGGGGACTGGGAAATTTCGGAGGCGTCACCATGGCGCAGATGCCCGTTTTCGCGGGCGTGTGCCTGCTCGGCCTGCTCGGCTCGCTTTTGTTGGTGAAGCCGCTCAACGCCCTGCTGCTCGGCGAGTTGTATGCCGAGAACCTGGGCATCAACACCCGCCGCGTGAGGACCTGGCTCCTGCTGGCCACCGGCCTCTTGGCGGCCATCACCACGGCTTTTTGCGGCCCCGTGGCCTTCATCGGCCTGGCCGTGCCCCACATTGCGCGCATGCTGCTGGCCACCGACAACCACCAGCAGCTCATGCCGGCCACCATGCTCACCGGAGCCGCCGTGGCGCTGTTGTGCAACGTGATTTGCGTGTTGCCGGGCGATGCCGGCATCATTCCGCTCAATGCCGTCACCCCCATCATGGGCGCCCCCGTCATCATTTATGTCATCATGCGCCAGCGACATTCGTAACGCCAATCCCTGCATCTCTCTGTTTTTTTTGGAAAATAGGTGCTGCACCCTTAAAGATATTTGTTTGATATAAACAACACTTTTGTTCCTAAAATGTTCAATATGCAAAACATTTCTACCAAATTCTAATCGTTATTTGTGCTAAATGTTCACTCCATTGAACATATTTGCTTGTAAAATGTTTTGCAGATTGAACACTTATGCGTTGACATTGTTCACCTGTTTATCATTGAATACCTGCCCGCGCGGGCAGTCAGATGGTAAAAAACGGCGAATTGTTTCGCCAAGTCAGAAAAATGCAGTAATTTTGCATCCGCAATAAAAAAAGCATGCAAGCAATGGAAAAGAAGAACTATAAGCGGACGACCGTTACCGCCGCGCTGCCCTATGCCAACGGCGGCGTGCACATCGGTCACCTGGCAGGGGTGTATGTGCCTGCCGACATCTACGTGAGATACCTGCGCCCGAAGAAGTCAGAGGTGATATTCATCGGCGGCAGCGACGAGCACGGCGTGCCCATCACCATCCGCGCCCGCAAGGAGGGCATCACGCCTCAGGACGTGGTGGACCGCTACCACGAAATGATCAAGCGCTCGTTTGAGCAGTTCGGCATCTCGTTCGACATCTATAGCCGCACCACCTCGGCCACCCACCACCAGTTTGCCGCCGAGTGGTTCCGCAAGCTCTACGACGAGGGCAAGCTCACCGAAGACACCACCACGCAGCTCTACGACGAGGAGGCCAAGCAGTTCCTCGCCGACCGCTACATCACCGGCGAATGTCCCTATTGCCACAACGAGGGTGCCTACGGCGACCAGTGCGAGAAATGCGGCCGCGACCTGTCGCCCACCGAGCTCATCAACCCGCGCAGCACCATCAGCGGCTCCACGCCCGTGCTGAAAGAGACGAAGAACTGGTACCTGCCCCTGAACGAATACCAGGAGTGGCTGAAGCAATGGATTCTGGAGGGCCACAAGGAGTGGCGCCCCAACGTCTATGGGCAGTGCAAGTCGTGGCTCGACATGGACCTGCAGCCCCGCGCCATGACGCGCGACCTCAACTGGGGCATCCCCGTGCCCGTGGAGGGTGCCGAGGGAAAAGTGCTCTATGTGTGGTTCGACGCACCCATCGGATATGTGTCGAACACCAAGGAACTGTGCGAGCGCGAGCCCGAAAAATGGGGCACATGGCAGAAATGGTGGCAGCAGGACGACACCCGCCTCGTTCACTTCATTGGCAAGGACAACATCGTTTTCCACTGCATAATATTCCCTGTAATGATGAAGGCGCACGGCGACTACATCATGCCGGACAAC